>Ga0209915_1004354_pt1 | contig 10452 bp, 9 predicted proteins | sample ThiBiot_750_plan_FD_183952 | JGI IMG/M metagenome (GOLD analysis project Ga0209915, IMG submission 183952) | Wastewater bioreactor microbial communities from Cape Town, South Africa - Thiocy_cont_750_plan (SPAdes) | ecosystem: Engineered > Bioreactor > Thiocyanate-remediating > Anaerobic-Aerobic ...
CAACACGTACCGCACGTCCTTGAGGCTGCCTTGCATCTCGCGCATCACCTGTTGTGTATCTGGTGTGCAAAATGAGACTGGTAAGCAAGCACACACGATCCAACCAAGCAAGCAAGCAACAAAGCAGGAAGGAACGAACGAAACGAACCTCGTAGCTTGGTACTCAAGGTCGTGACCTTGTCCGAGAGGCTGGTGACCTTGGTTTGCAGCATCTTGTTGTCGACCTTGAGCGTCTGGTTCTGCTCGAGCAGGAACTGGTTGTGGCGTCGCAGCTCGGCGATGGCGTCGCTGTTATCGTCGCCATCATCCTTGTCGGCGGTGGCAGTAGCGCTCGCACTCGTGTCGCCGTTTGCTGAAGGCACCGCTGCTTTGACGCTCGATGCAGCCGATACGAATGCTGGCGTCACTGTTGCGTCGTCTGGTATTGCTGATGTTGTTGTTGTTGTTGATGTTGAGGGCGCATCGTCGTGGGCGTCGTCGTCGCCATTGACGTGGCGGCTGTCGGGCTCCACGGACGGGTCATCCCTGCTCGGCGGTGCATTCGCCTCGGTAACACCAATAGTCGTTGCAGCCTTCTCGCGCTTGCTTGCACGAGGCATCGGCGTGTACTCGGCGTAGGTCTTGTGCACCAGGGCATCGTCGGCGGCCGCGCTGTCGTGCACCAGGCCATCGACCGCCGTCGACGGCGCATTGAGGAACGACAGGAACTCGTCGTCGCCTCCGCCAGCAGCCGCCGAGCCCTTGGTGTTGCCACGACTCGAGCCCGGCGCTCGAGACGCACCTGCGGCGGCAGCGAACGACGACGCAGCGCGAGGCAGCGAGCCTTGCTTCTTGCCGGCGCGACCTGCGAGGTCCGGCTGCGAGCGCGAGGCCGCGAGCACGTCCGCCGCGCCGTCCTGCTCGCTGCCGTCGCCGTCGTACTCGTACTCGCCGCCATCACCATAATCATCATCACCACCTAAACGGCGTCCATCTGCGTGCGATGTGAGGCACATTAGAGCGTCGCTGTCGTCGTGGTCAACGTATCGAGCGAGCGACGATACCAGAGCGCGAGGTGGGTGCCAGCGGCGACGCGAGCTTCGAGATCTCCTTGCCGGCCTGCGCATCGACCTGCTCGAGCAGCGACTCGGCCTTCTTCAACAACCATGCCATCGCTCTCGATCACACTGGTAGGCCCTCCCCTGCGATCGTTCGAGCAAGCGAGCGAGCGAGCGAGAGAGAGATGCGCGCGACACGAGGGCAACAACGACAACGACCTCGACGACCTCGACGACCTCGACGACCTCATCAGCATCATCATCTCGCCCACGCCGCCATCATGCAAGCTGTGGTCCGCGTCGGTGGCCCGATCGTCGGCATCTCGTTGATGCCCGGCGCCAGCGAGGCCGACGTCGAGACGCTGCGTCCGGCCGTGGTGCCGAGCAACGTGCGCGAGGGCGCGGCAGCCTCGAGCGCCGAGCGCGCGTGGCTCGAGGCCGTGCGCGAGGCCGAGCGCCGCCACTGCCTCGACCCGCGGCAGCTCGCGTACCTGTTCCCGCGAGCGATCGATCTCTCGCCACACCATGCTCACCTGGCGTTCGGCCTGAGCTGGAGCGCGTCGGGCAGCGAGCCGGTCGACTACGACCTCTTCGGCGTGGCGTTCGATCGCGCCGGCAACCTCGTGGCCGCGCTCACTGGCTCGCGCCATCATGATGATGCTGCCGCAGCCGCAGCCGCCGCGCACCGCTTCCTCGACGGCTCGGTCATCCACTCGGGCAACGCCACGAGTGCCGCATCCTCCTCATCGACGACGCTGCCGGGCGTGATCTGCGAGCGCGAGAGCCTGTACGTGTCGCTGCAGCGAGTGCCGCCGACCGTGCACTCGATCGTGGTCGGCTCGATCCTGGTGCGCGGCTCGCTCGCCGCCAACGCGCGCCTCGTGTGCGTGCCGCTCGCTGCCATCAACGAGCAGCCGCAGCAGGCGAGCGACGCGGCCTTGGCCGACGCCACCGCGCTGCCGCGCGGCATGACGCGCTCGGAGCTCGAGGCGGCGTACGAGCGCGCGCAGCTGTTCCATCTGCCGCTCGACGCGCACGAGGTCGGCGACCGCAACGCCTACCTCGCGTGCACGCTGACGCGCAAGGCCGACGGCCACCACCCACACTGGGCCGTGAGCCCGGTGCGCGAGGCCTTCGACGCCTCGGCGCTGTCGGACCTGCTGCCCGAGATCGTCGAGCTCGTGCGCCCGCAGCTGCCGACGCACTACGACACCTCGTGCCACGTCGACTGCCGCGCCGGCGCCGACGCCGTGCTCGTGGCGCACGCCTTCGACCGCTTCGGCTACCTGCTCGACACGCGCCGCTTCGCGAGCGAGGCGCCGATCGCCTTCGACCCCGAGCTCAAGTCGCTCACGGCCGACGTGTTCCTCTCGGTCGACCGCGGCGCCAGCGCCTCGCACGAGCCCGTGGTCGGCACCTTCAACGGCACCGAGTACGTGTTCGGCACCGCGAGGTTCCAGACACTGTGCCGCGTGACACAGAAGCCGCTGCCTGCCGCTCGCGCCTTCCCGATCCTCACCGGGCGCTGGAAGCTCGCGACCTACGCACACTCGTACACGGACGTCTCGTCGCTCGAGCAGCTGCTGCCAGCTCTGCGAGCGACATTCGCGCCGCAAGTCGCTACGTCGCTCACACTTGGCAGTACGTTAGAGAGTGAGAGAGAGCCCGCCCCGCACTCACTCACTCACTCACTCACTCGCTGCCTCACTAGTTGAGCGAGCTTCTCATGTGGTTGCTGCCGACCTCACGGGAACCTCGGATCCGTACGTGGTGGTGCATCGCTTCGGCGCTGCCGGCCATCCGAGTTCACACACCAAGCTGCACAAGACCGCCACCAAGGCCTCGACGCTCGATCCGGTGTGGAAGAACGAGGTCGTCTCAATGTACGGATCGTGTGCACGCATCGTAAGCACCTCTCACTCACTCACGTATGCCATCAGCCCGCTCGGCCCCACGTGGAGCGACCAGCCGATCATCCACCTGGCTCTCTGGGATTCCGACACGATCGGCGCTGACGATGCACTGTACGTAGACGGCAGCGCGCTTGCACGCGTGGAGGCACACGTGGGCTCACTCGCTTGCTGGCGCAATGGCTCGTTCAGCGGCTCGTGCACGATCGATCTGCGCTCGCACGCCGTTCCGTTCGCTGGCGGCAAGCCGATCGCCGACGGCCGCGGCGAGCTGCTCGTGTGGCTGGAGGTCGCCTCTGAACACGCCACTCACTAACGACGAGCTCTGGCTATTGTATATACATCACGAACTACATAAACAAACGACGACTACACCGTGAGCGCGTCGATGTCGCTGTCGATGTCGATGTCGATGTCGATCGATCATTCGCTTCGTTGCTGCTCCGCTGCCACGCCACACCGCCATGCACACCCGACGCAAGGCCGCTGCCGCTGCTGCCTCCTCCACTTCCTCCACATCCGCACCATCGACACAAGAGACGACGACCACGACAACGAGAACCACGACGACAAGAAGCACACCATCATCGGCGTCGAGCAGCGAGTCGACCAAGACGCGCAAGCGAGTCAGCACGCGTATCGTGCGCCACCAGCTGTCGCTGCTCAACAAGACCACGCGCGACACGCTGTCGGCCGTGGTGCCGCTCGACACCGTCTCGCTCTTCCTGGATCCTCCTGCTGCCTCGGGCGCCTCGACCTCTGCAGCCCCGACGAGCGGCGCGTCGTCATCGTCGTCGTCGTCGCAGACGCTGCTGTACTCGACACACTCGGTGCACGCCGACGAGCTGCAGCAACAGAAGCGGCGCCTCAAGTCGCAGGCGCGTCGAGTGCGTCGCGACAAGGCCGCTGCGCACCTCAAGGGCGTCAAGTCGCTCACGACGAAGGCGCGCTCGTCGTCCACGAAGCAGCGCCGCTACCTGGCCGCGAACCTCGAGTTCCTGCGCGTCACTAAATAGCACCGCAAGGGCGTCGTCATTCCATCATACATTCATACAAACCAATGCGTGCATGCGCGTGTATCTAGCTCTCGCTCGGTGTCGATATCTACAAGCTCGCTGAAGCAGCCTACGTGAGTGGCGCCACGCGGTCGCGGAGAGTGCTACGCAGCGCCGGGTCGGCTCGTGTGCGCACGGCGATGCGCCACGCCAGTTCGGCCGCCATGCCCGACTGCTGCAGCATGCGCGCAAACCGCTCGACCGTTCCGTCGTTCGTATCGGTACTGCTCGTGCTCGCTGCCTTACTCGATGCCTCGCTAGCAGTCGTAGGCGTCAAAGTAGCTGCCGGAGCGGGTGCTGGCGGTGCTGGCGCTGGCTGCGATGCTCGATCGAACTCGTCGAGGATCTGCTGGATCTCTGCGTCGTCGATGTCGCCCAGCGCCGTGTCATCAGCATCGTCATCGTCGCCGTCCTCGCAATCGAAACCGAGCTCGAGAGTGAGAGAGCTCAGGCTGCGCTTGGTTGGTGTCGTTGTTGTTGTCGTTGTCGCCGGGGCTGCGACTGCTGGCGGCTCTGTCGTTGTTGGTGCGCCGATGAGCTCTGCGTCCTCGACTTGATACTGCTCGTCATCGCCATCGCCATCGCCATCGCCATCGCCATCGCCATCGCCATCGTTGGTGTACTCCTCGTCCAGCCACTCATCATGCAGGCCAAGCTGCGTTTGTTCGGGTGCAAGCTCCACGGGCGTGTCGGTTGTCGATGCGCTCGCTTCAGGCGGCGGCGGCGGCGGCGGCGCAAGCTCGAGCTTCAGGTTGTACGAGCCGCCAATGTGTGCGTCGGGGCACTCGGAGCCCCAGATGCAGCCCTTGTAGGTGTTAAAGTATCGACACACGCTCTGCGTCCTCGGTGAGGTAGTAGTGGCGGCGGCCGTGGCGGCGGCCTGCCGATCGTGCGAGTACAAGCACGCATCGCCGTAGGCGCAATGATTGCGCGCCAGGAAGAACCGACAGAACACGACCTCGCTCGTGCCGCCGCTACCGCCAGTGCTGCCGCCGGTGCTTGCTGGTGCGGCGTGCGAGAACTTGCACGATGAGCCGTGCTTGCAGTGGCCGCGTAGATGGAACACGCAAGTCACGGCCGAGCTCACGCCATCGGCAGCCGCAGCGGCGGCAGCAGCGAGCGACATTGCTTGCTCCTCGTCTTCGAGCGTGGTGGCATCGAGCAGTTCAGGCCGCTTTCGCTTGACACGAGTCGTATCGTCAGCAATGAGGCTCACGACCAAGCCACCAACATGCGAGCGCTTCCTCTTGCCACCACCCGACCCGAGCAGCATGCTTATGCTTCGAACAAGAGCTGGCACACACACACACACACACACACAGAGATACGAGGCAGGAGCGAATTGGCGGGAACGAGAACAACAAGCAACAAGAACAGCAACGCGAAAATCCTACTCGAATACGAAAATCTGCCTCTGCTGCTCGTGGCCGCCGTTATTCGCGTCGTTGCCTCGCTCGCTGCACACCACCACCAACACCAACAACCTCAGCTGCTTGCTTGTACCTATCTCTTCTCCTCGATCTTGGTGCCCTCTTGTTGCTCTCGTCTCGTTCGCTGCTCTCGAGTCTCGTTGCTGTATCGCGCGTTGCTTGCGATGATTGGGGATGCAGAACTCGACTCCTCGATAGCACCGCTGCCGCTGCTGCAGCAACGCGACCATGCTGCTGACGTCGCCGCCCCGCACCAACCAAACGACCTCAACCACCAACCAAACGACCTCAACCTCAACCATGACTTTAATCACGACGACGAGCACCTCGATAACGACGATGATGCCACTCCTGCGGTTTCGCCTCCCTCGCTGCCCAACGAACTCGACGCCCTCGAGGCTGACGCCGCCGCCGATCGGTGTGTCGCGTCGTCGTCGTCCTCGTCACTCTCGTGCTCGCCGTTGGTGCCGAGCACGCTGTTCAGCGACGCGATCGCCGCCGCGCTGCCGGGTATCGCTGCAGGCTCGCTGCCGTCGTGCACTACCGACGACCTGCCGCACGCAGGCCGCCTGCTGCACAGTCGTCACCGCCGCTCGCGCCACCAACACCAGGCATCCGAAGGCCTCCACCACGACCACGACCACGATGACGACGACGACGATGACGACGACGACGATCCCGTCGACGCGTACCAGGAGGGCGAAGACCGCCGCCACCTGCAGCTCGACGAAGACGCACAACGGCGCACGCGTCAGGACGAGGCTGCGACCAATGCCACGCCCGCTTCTGCTACAACGAACTCGACCTCGAGTGTCGCTGCGAGCACCACCGACACTGCCGCGCTGCCGCCCTCGTCCGTGACGCCGACGCAACTGCCGCTCCCGATTCCTGTGTCGACGCTGCGGCGCAGATATGTCTCGCAACAGCAACAACTGCAGCTGCACCAGCGGCAGATGCAAGGCTCTCTCGCCCGTGACGAGCACGCAGACGACGGCGACGTCGATACCGATGGCATGATGGCAGGAGCGAGCCCGAGCCTGTCGCCCGCATGCTCCTCGACGCTCCTCGTCGAGTTCCATCGCCGCACCGCCGCTCCCGCTCCGTCACCCTCGCTCGATGTCGATGTCGATGTCAATGTCTCTGCATCGCCACAACGCCACGACTCCGAGGCGGCCGCTGTTGGAGGACGCTCGCCAATCGTTGCTGCCGAAGCTGCCACACCGATTGCCGACAAGCCTCTCGAGCTGCCACCGTCGAGTGCTTGCTCGGATACCGCTGATGCTGAACCTGCTACCGTCACTGATGCTCCACTCTCCCCCGCCACTGCCACCGCCACCGCCAACAGCAACAGTACCTCGGCGTCTCTTGCCGCCGAACTACTGCCAACAACACCACCACTCTCTCTGCAGGATTCGGGATTCGTCGTTCCCGAGCTGGATCACCACACTGGCTCCACCGGAGACGCACGTCGACGCAAGCATCGTCGTGGAGCTGGCGAGAAGCTCGTCGCGTACGATGGCGACGACGAATGCAGCGACAGCGATGCCGAGCACCACCACCACCACCACCATGTTTACGAGCGTGAGCGCGAGATCGATGCCACACAACGGCTGGCGAGCGCGCACTGGGCACGAGACTTGGAGTACAGCGAGTGGGAGGACTACAAGCACGCCGACGAGAGTGCCCACGCCACGCGCATACGCATCACTCGTCGTCGCCCTGGCGCGACGTCGCCATCGCTCGGCAGCAACAAATCTCCCTCGCCCTCGTCAACATCGCCCGGCTTGGCGCGCTCGTCAGCCACCGGTGCTGCAGCAACTCCACCGCCGTCCTCACCCGAGCTGGCTGCACCTCGGCCTCTTCGCAGTGTGTCGTTTGCCTCGGCGGCATCGGTGCTCTCACCGTCGCCATCACCATCGGCACATACTGCTGCTACGTCATCCGCCACATCAACGAGCACCACGGCATCGCTGCTAGCCAAGGACACCCAAAGCGGTGGCATCACGCTGGCCGATGCGAAGCGAATGCTCAAGCTCTCACACGAGACACCCGAGGACGAGCACGAAGCCGAGACGCCTGCGCTCGGCGACGAGCTCTCGTGTCCGTCGATGAGCATGCCCGATCTCAATCGCATACAGTCGCTCCGACACAAGCGTAGCAAGAGCGGCTCGTTTACTGAGCGCAAATCCAAGAGTACGTAGCGACACTGGGTTACTCCTTCTCGCTCACTCACTCTCAAATCTGCAACTGTTCGACGATCTGGCAGTGTCGCGAGTGGCTGAAGTGCTCGAGGGAGAGTTGATTCGTCTGCTGAAGCAGGCGCAGGAGGAGACGGGCAAACGTCGCACGAGCATACTGCTCGACCTGCTGGTCAATCTCAGCAATCCCGTCGAGACATCGATTCGCGGTATGCGCACGTGGTCAAACCTACCTACTCACCCACTCACTCATTCATTCATTCATTCATGCTACTGCGATGACGTGTGCAGCATTGCTACCCAACTTGCGGAAGCGCAACCAGCGAATGTACTACTATCAGGTCATGGCGCGATACTACCGTGACTTTCCGCTGGCGATACTCAACATCTTTCCAATGATCATTGCGCTCATGAGTAACTTGCAAACCACTGCCATCTTTGCCTGTATCGCCTCCCATTGGGTACGCCGTACTTTCCTCCCCAGCCACGTGCTGCTCGAGGCCACCTCGTCATGTGTTGCTCACGCGCCATCGGCCCGCATCGGCTCTCTTGGCGTCATCAGCTGCTGGTATCGCCACGTGGTGGGAAACAGCTCCCGGGTCCCGAGCAGCGCAAGCTGCAGCTGTTGTTCCTCAAAGGCGCCAACCGGTTGTTCTGGATGGACCTCGAAGGCGGCACCTTTCACTTTATGTACTTATTCAATGTACGGCAACTCACACTCGAGCCCCTCCCCCTCCCCCTCTTGTACTGACGACGACGTCAATCGCACGCACAGTTTGTGAAGGACACTGTGATTCGCCAGTTCAAGATCATTGAACAGCACGCGCTCGACTTCTTCCGGCTCGCCTCCAAGTTTCTCTTCTACTACCGAGGCCACAACCAACTCTCGTCATTCCTCTTCAACGTCACCGCTACCACGTTGCAGCTCGTGGCACGCCAACAGCAGCAGCAGCAGCAGCAGGACTCCTCGGCCAGCATGAGCACTTCGTCGAGCAGCAGCAGCACATCGCGAGCAGCCACCATCAGGGCCATCGCTGATGCGACCGAACTGCGGCCTGAATCGGTGGCGGACTTGTTCGTGCTGACGTGTCTACGTACACTCACGAGCATCCGCAACGAAACCGTGTTGCTCCACTACCTTGGTGGTTGTGTCAACTTTCGGTGTATGTGCTTGCAAATGCATTGGCGCACCTGCATCATATCGTTTCTTCTTTCGTTTCGTTTCATTTCGCGAGTGAGTGAGTGAGTGAGTAAGTAATGCAAGTAGAGTAGTTGTTGTAGTAACTGATTGGTTCTGTGTGTGTTGTGCTGTCGATCGAGAGCAGATTTGCCACTCAGCAAGACGACCAACATTCGGCTCTACACCACGTTGCAAGGATACAGCTCGCCTGGCGGCCCGCTGTATCCGCCCAGAACCGTGCGCCAAGTCGCTCGTCTCGTACGCCGCATACCAAACTCATAACTCCTCTCTCTCTCTCTCTCTCTCTCTCTCTAACCTCACTCATTCACTCGGTAGGCGTTGGACGGCTGCTTTCCGATGGGCAAGTTCTGGCGCAAGATCGTCAATGTCTCGTTTCGCGTCTTCCATCCGTACTTGATGCTGCGCTCGGCATGGTATTACCTGTGGCTTCTCCTGCTCGCGTGCTGGGATCGCTTCGTGCACATGTTTGCGCCTTCATCGCGACGAACGACGTCGCAACCGAAGCAAGCAGCTCCTCCAGCTCCACCACTGCCGCCAACTGCCATTCCGCAGCAGCCACAATAACCAACAGGAGGAGGCGCAACAACCACCTCAGTAAATAGTCGCCCAGCAATCCGTTTGTGAATGAATGAAAGACAGATATCGTCAGTCATGTAGACGTTAATTGAATGTGTGTGTGTGTGTGTGTGTGTGTGTGTGTGTCGAGTCATTTGTGTGGTGTGTACAATTCACATTCCGTCTAGTGCGTTGGTGCGACACTTATCAAGTAGTGCGGGTAGACGGCGAGGCTTTGAACCATGTAGGTCGAGGGCGGTTCGAATATCGTGTCGTGCGAGTCTTGGGCGTCGTCCTCCTCGTGGTAGCGCCTCTCCCTGCCCGTACAAACGGTGCATAACATCAACTCGCGCTCGGCAGCCACGTCGCTCGATTGATGATAGGCCTGCGCCAAGTCGGACGTAAAGTAGACGCCGTACTGTCGTCACCAACACGATATGTGAGCGAGCGAGAGTGCACAGTGCAATGAGGTCACGGTAAGCATATGCGTACTCCAAACTCGCCGTGATGACCATGGGTGTCGAACGTGATTCCCGAGCGTCGCGCGAGTTGGTTGGTGAAGGCGCCGCTGACCCACAAGAGCAGCATGCGCACAACGCACTCCGGCTGCGCCGCAACGCTCTCGGCAAACTGCATCCCATCACCGACACGACACGACAAACCTACTGCATTAGATGGCAGTCACTCACATGACAATGACAATGGCGATGACGATGGCGATGGCGATGCCACATACCCAACGCCAGCGATTTGGGTCCTGCAGTCGCTGCACCCTGGTGATGTGCCACGTGTACTGGTGCGTGATGCCGAGCGTCGCCATGATCTCCCGGTACTCGCTGCTCTTGTGTGAGACCGAGTAGATGCCATGGTGCGTGCGATTGGCGTACACCCACGTCGACGGCAGCTGTCGTATCGAGTAAACGTCGGTGGGCACCAACGTGTGCTCGTCGACCGAGTTGTAGTCTTGTGTGAACAGGTAGATGTTGTTGGGCTCCACGGGCGGTGTTGGTGTTGGTGTCGGTGTCGGTATCGGCATGGTCGGCACGGTAGTCGTGAGCTCCTGAAC
>Ga0209915_1004357_pt1 | contig 10441 bp, 8 predicted proteins | sample ThiBiot_750_plan_FD_183952 | JGI IMG/M metagenome (GOLD analysis project Ga0209915, IMG submission 183952) | Wastewater bioreactor microbial communities from Cape Town, South Africa - Thiocy_cont_750_plan (SPAdes) | ecosystem: Engineered > Bioreactor > Thiocyanate-remediating > Anaerobic-Aerobic ...
ATACTCATTTTCAATTTAATCCCATGTCATGAAAATCAGGGGTAATTTTGATGATTAATCGAAACGATTATCGTGCGATTAACCGGGATAAATCGCCGATTTTTGAAGAGCTTTCAAAGATTTTTTTCGATTTTTTTTACAATAGAATATGCTGCTTAGTTTCGTTTGCTTTGCTCACCACTTGATGTGAATCAACTCACTCAGATGAAAAAATATTGAGTACTTGCACAGCATGGTATATTACCAATCCACAAAAAAAATCACATTTCGGCTTCTCTCCATCAAAAACAGCTTTTAACTCAAAAATCAGTTTGTGAGCATGACCTACCATTTAATAAACCCTTTTCCCGTTTAATACTGTCAAGGCTTCTTTATACGTTGCAAATTCATATACTCTGATACTGGTTTCATCGTTGATAAACTCTTTTTCCATAGATGAGCGAAATCAACCTTTATAAAAGCATTTATGTTGCGTAGTGTTAAACCCTTCAAAAAAGGGTTGATTTCGCTCATGTATAGAAAAAGAGTTTATCAACCACACAGGTGTCCTCAAGAGCTATCCTATAGGGAAATCTTTAGGTTCTGAAGGTCTATACTCATAGACAGTGAAGCATCGCAGCTTAGGGAAGGCTCAAAAAAATTTCAAATAGTGACAAAATAGCGAAAAGAAGTAGCGGTTAACTTTCAGTATTCTTCAGCTTTTGCCGGGAACCTCTTAAGAGAATTGCTAACACTGTTTTTCTTAGTTTCACGATAAACATAGTTTTTATAGTGGAGTGTTAGATAGAACTAATGGGAATGATCATCAGTTGTTCTTGGCTACTTTTTGACGACAATACGATGTTTCCAATTACGAGAGAGCTAACGAAGGAATCCTTCAAAGTGATTCAGAGCTTTTGGGTTGATATTTTGTCGATATGTGAGACCCAATGAGACTAGAAAAAAAAGTCGGCTACCATACTTTCTCTGTGAACATTCAACCAATTTTGCTGTTCTTCTACTTTTTTCTGTCTTACTCCTTTACTCATGAGAATAGTTTGTATAAGCGGCAAAAAAAAGTGCACACAATCTCAAAGTTAACGAAAACAGTAACGGCGAAGAATGTAAGTATTTTTCTTTCTTTCTTTCTTTCCTTCGAAGCTACTTGACGATTCTTTTTTAGTTGTTGTCGCTGTGTGCGATTATTGCTTCTGATAGAAACCATTTTAACTGAAATTTTGTCAGTGTAATGTAAATAGAGCTGCATAAATCGTCTGAATAGCGTATCATGATCTGTTAAACCCCTCACCTTATTAAAAGCTCCTCGGGACTTCTAAAGTGTCTACCGCTCAAAATTTTCGGAGTGGGCTTCTAATACGGTTTTTGCGTAAAGCTTTCTGAAAAATATCAGAAAGTTTTTGTTTCAAATAAGTTCAATTAATTTTACACATACATGTCAAACTTGAAACTTGAATTCAAATTTCTATTCACGTAGGCATATTCCAAAACTGAGTAGTAATTTGAAATTTGAAAAAGTTATCTGAAATGTGAGTTGAATTTTCAAATACGTCACTACTGAATTAGAGTAAACCATTGGAAATAAAATTCTCAAAGATGTAAAAAAAATAACTGCTTCTTTTTCAAATCGGGCACTACTGATTCGGCTACAGTGTACATGCGAGTTTTTAGACAGGGACGAGAGTAAGAAGAAATGTGATGGAACTGGCGCCATCTTTTGTGTAAGCAGGAGAGATTCAAAATATAGAGGATGTAGTATGTTTCAATTTAAGAATGTCTACATCGCTGGTGTGAGTCATTTCGTTGAAAATGAAACTGAGGTAATGGAGCATAGAGTCAGTTTGTTAATCCCTCGATGTTCGTTTGTCCCAATTCTTTTGTGCTATAGTATATATTTAAGGAGGAATTCGTACAGCAGCGACGTGTTGCATTTAAAATGACCATATTGGTGGTAGTGGTTTGTTAAAAAAACCTATCAAGTCAATTTTGGAGTGTTTTGCATTTTTGGTAAGTCTCTCTATGAATTTATTATTTCTACGCATCCCCATACTGTTATACATTTTCTTATCTGATGCCTTTATCGTAAAATATGAGATGATTGTTGAATTTTTTCCAGTATTTAAAGAGGTAGTCCTGTAGAGTATATTCTCTTGTCAGTGTATATGTAGTTAGATCGTCCCATCCTTTGAGGTTGTGTGCTCAATGCGTCTTTGCTGTAGCTCAGTCTAGAAGAACCAACAAGAGAAAAGCCATATGAAGTGTGGTAACCGATACGCAAAGAATAATTTTCTTCTTAATTGGATTTTATGCAAAGGTATCTCGCGAAAGATAATGCGCAGGACATTAAAAATTTTACTAACAGACTTTCATCTATTTCCTATGTAAATAGTCCATCCAAGTTTTGTCGTAATATCTATTCCTAAATATTTAAATCTGTTTACAAATTCAATTTCATAATTCATGTATTTTATTCTAGGGTAAGGTGGCGCAACAACATTATGAACAAGGACTGCTTTCGTTTTGCTGGTATTCACTAGTAAGATATAATTTTTTGCAAACATTTCGAGATCTTCCATCGCGATTTTTGCTTGTTTTTCTAAAATTTCGATATTTTTCGAGAACTATTGCGAGATCGTCGTGCGAAGAGATGGCATGTTAGATTTCTGAAAAAGATCGGTAGAAAATGTACATAAAGTTTGAAAAGTGTGGCTGAAAGTACTGATCCTTGAGGTGCTCCTATATCTATTTCAATAGATCGAGAGATTGCTTCTCCAACATGAATCGCCAACAAATGGCATTCTTTGCGTCAATGAGCCGGACGCAAACGATAATAGTAATTTCAGATTTTGGTTTCAAAACAAACTAGGACTCGATTTCAGCCTATTAAAATAGAGTTTACTGTACGTATTGAAAGCATATAGATCTCATTGTGCTAACTTTCAACAATTGCTAAACAGATCATTTTCTTGATAAAAATTTATCAAGTTTAGATAAAGACACTATTTTCGATCTATGTGTGTACTATTTTTTAGCATCAGTACTGTCTACTGAGGCGATATAGTTTTCGAATACTTTTTGGCATTACATCATTTCTCGGTAATTCTTTCATCAAACTTGTTTTGATAATCGGTAAATTGTCTGTGGAGCTGGTATCGGATCATTAGGAAACTCCTCTTTAAAAGCTAAATTTACTGCATGACGTGTTTTTCCTGACATCCAGCAATGGTTCAAGGAGAAACATTTCTTTGCTAGCTCGTCAAGACTTTGTGTCACATCGATGATTAAGGACTTGAAGTGAGATGCACTTGGACAAATGTGTGAAAAAAGAAAGCACACTCACGTTTTATTATATGAATGTTTACAACAGAAGAAGAAAAGGAAGAAAACGTCGAAGAAACTCTAGGAACGTTTAACACGTGTTATTTACAGCATAGTATAGCAAAATTACAAAAAAAGCTTTTTGAAAGCATAAAGGACATTTAATGACGATATACCTAGGCATGTCTATAACGAAAAAAAGCTTGTCTATCGCTCTATCATCCATAAAAAAATCAGCTTCGTCGGTCAAATATTAGTGGAGATATTCAGATTTTCGGCTGATACGCGACTTTTAGTTTACCTTGTAGAGTATAACAATTAATAGATGAATAGTTTATTATTTTAGGTCGCTTTATAATTAGACTCATTAAAAATGACATTTTAGATAATGTCTTTAATCAACCATGTTTCATTATATATAACTAATGAGTTTACCTAGTTTTTCCACTCTCAAGCATGACTTTGCTTCGATTTTTTTATGCTTTAATAAGAACCATCGTTCTTCTGAGCGCAACGAATGACTACAAACACTTACATCCTGATGTTAATGCGCATTATATACGCTGATAATTAAAGAAAAAGAAGAAAAAATAATGTATTTCACTAATTGAATAGCAAGAAGCATTCTTCGTGCACATTTATATCTTTCTTTTTATCAACTTGAAACATAAGTTTTCAAAATGACATCTTCATCGAATCAAACTACTGCTGAAATCGACTCTATCAGATATGTAACCACGATGATCATTCAGAAATGGTCATTTGTCCTATTAAGTCTCGGCACAATCGGTCATATTCTGAATATTTGTGTATTGACACGTCCTGCACTTCGTTCAAGTCCGTGCATTTATTATTTTCTGGCATCGGCAATCAGCGGTCTTATTGTAACTTATACTAATGTTCTCTTACGTTTACTACAACTTGTCTACAACATCGATTTATTCGCTTACTCACTTGGATCATGCAAAACTCTCATCTATATAACATTTTGGGCAAGGTAATTGAAATGCATAAAAGAAAGAAGCATTCAATCGAATCGTTTATATTTCCTTCTATTAGAACTCAAACATCTTGGTTTATTACCTTTGCTTGTATAGATAGGTCACTAATACTAGACGAGTAATAAATAATCAAAATTCAATTTGATATTTCGTTTAGATATCTGTGCAGTTCACGATCTTCTAATGCACGCGCTTTGAGCACGAAGCGTGTTGCTTTACGCATCATTGTATTATCAACTGTGATTGGTGGTCTATTCTATATTTACATTCCCATTCAATATACAACCGTTCCCGCAGGTCGTTTTAAATGTCCGTCAAATCAAAGCAATCCATCGCTATTACACGGTATTTGGTCATTGATTTTATATAGTATAGGTCCGCCAATGATTATGATAATTTTTGGATCACTTACTATTCGACATTTACATCAGTCTTTGAAAAGAATTGCACCTTCGACGATAGAAATAATTAATCGACAACCGTTACAACGTCGCAAGACAAAAGATCAACAATTAATTGGTATGATGATTTTTCAATGTATCTATTTCTGTCTTCTATCAATACCACTTTCAATCAATTGGATTTATACTTCATTGAAGTCCAATAGTGAGATCAATGCTCTTCAAAGTGCGAAAGATGACATGTTTGTACAAATCGTTGGTTATCTATCTCTGACTTGTGCATGTACAAATTTTTATGTATTTACATTGACAAGTCAATTATTTCGTCGTGAACTCATCAATTTATTTAAATTTTAAGTCTCTCAAACAATATAAACGTAGTTAAACAGAAGCATTATCCACTCAGTTCCAAAACTATCCCAAAATATTTCAGATTTTTTGTTAGTTAAATTGAAATAAAACGAAAAGTTTGTTGATATTAATTGCAATCTTTGTAACAACACCATTCAGGATCATTGATCGTTGAATAATGACATCCACAATCGTACCTGCAATAACCAATATCGAAACTTAGATTACATCCATAACACATTTGCTATCATAGTTGCCTGTAACAAGTGCTGTTGTTGATGAGTTCGTTGTACTCGATGTAAATGTACTTGAATCCGGTTGAAATGAACATTTAACTTCCGATATAATTCCAGTTGACGGTGTTGAGTCTAACAACTATGACCGGTTTCGACCATGCTAAAGGGTCTCATCAGATAGTTTTGACGTTGTATCTACAGCTATTCAAATGATTTCGATGGAAAATAAATATGCTTATATTGGACTTGAGTACTATACAGAGTATAAGTAGATTAGTTTGTGCGTCGTAGTGGTGGAAAGATTAAACATAGATATTATAGAATGAGACGAGTTTTCGGTTTGTTTTACTTATAAAAAAAAACATGTTACATGAAAATGGATAGCTTTTGTCTGAGTCGTCTGTTTAGTGTTTTGTGCTATACGTCCGAGTCGATTGCTTGTTTCAATTGTCTGCACCAATCAAGTTGGTATGGATAGCCGTGATGCAACTGAAAATCAGTTCCTTCGACACCGACTATATTAAGCTTTGTTCGGGCGTGAACAGAAAATAATGTCTCGATGACTGTTCGTTAGATTGTGTTGCCACCGTCTGGTACTAAATTAGAAGAGTTAATACGCAGTTAGTCAGTTGAATTTTTCGAGTGGTATTGTCATTAACTGATCGAACTTATCTATCGGCGAATATGGTGCTTGGTTCATTGGTAATGAGAGAAAATTGTGGAAAAACTCTTGTTGTGTGTTTAGTTGTCGAGATGAAAAGCTAGCTGCTGCTTATGACACCAACTGCTCCCGAATTGTACGTTCGTTGGACTCAATGGGGAACTTTTCCCTCAATATTTCGAACACATTCCAGTAAAAATGCGTATAATGATCGATGTATTTGGACATGCCAGAGTAATCTTGCTCGATTTACTCGTCTTCGTCAAGCATTAGTACCTTACTTTTATACAGCTGCACGACGTACTTACGATACAGGTTTATCTGTCGTGTTACCACTCCACTATCTTTATCCTGAATACGATCAAGCTTATGCATATTCGAATCAATACTTCTTTGGCGAGGATATTCTCGTTTCACCAATTAGTCAGCCAATAGATAATCAAACAGGTCTTGTCAACAATTGGCCAATATAGTTTCCACCGGATTATTAATGGATGAATTTATTCACTGGTGATCTATCATCATTGAATCAATCGAAATCATTTACATTAGAAGAAAAAATCTCATTGATCAAGGGCAATCAAAATGGCAACGGCTTATCAACTCGTCAGCTAGCTAATAAATATCAAATATCAAAAAGTAGCGCTATCAACATTCTTCTTCGGAGTGAAGAATCTTCGGCTGATTATGCTTCAAATTCTAATAAAGATGTTAAACGTAAATTCAAAGATAATGATGGACAATTAATTAATAAAGCTATCTTCGAATGGACAAGAAAAAGCTCGACAAGTCGCTAAAGAACTAGGTGATACATCAAACGAATTTAAAGCATCTAACGGATGGCTCGAAAGCTTTAGAAGATTGGGCAGATCGACTTACGAATAATATAGTTCATGGTGATGACATATTCAATGCAGATGAAACTGGTTTATTTTATCGTGCAACTCCCGATCGTTCGCTTGTTCTATCCACCGAAGATTGCAAAGGTAGGAAAAAAAGCAAAGAAAGACTTATTGTCTTGCTATGTTCGAATTCAACTGGTACAGAAAAATTGAAGCTAATTGTGATAGGTAAGTGTGTATTCATTTATTCATCATTATTTTATACAACTCATTTAATTTTCGGTAGAAGTCGCCATCCTCGGTGAGATGATTTTAAAGATTTTCTACTGATTTCTCCTGATTTTCGAAATTTCGAAGAATTTTAATTTTCTGGCTATATTTTCAAGTAGTGAAGGAGATTTTAGATGATACTAAACTGAGCATAGTGGCAGAAGCTTACAAAGTCTGAAATAATTCTCGTCTTTATCTTCTAAGTATAGACGACAATAACTCAAATGGGCTGTATGAATAGAAAGAACAGAGTGATCATGAGCAATATTGAACAATGTTGAATTTGTAATACAAGAGTATTTTCGCTCAGTAGGACAAAACGAACATTGGCTGGAAACAGATTGATTTAAATGGATCTTTTCAATTTCGTGATTATATAAAGAGTTAAAGTTTGAAAATCTACAAGAGTGAAATTATTTAAGGAAACATCTAATTTTTACTCTACATAAAAATGGTTTAGTCAGTTTAACATTATTACGTATTTATCATAGCTACTGCCTCTCATGAGTTTCTCCAACGGAAATGTTTTCAGTAGTGTTCAGTTCGGTAAAATTAATGTTGTACAAACACAAAGTATTTCCCTTAAATAAACTTAATTGTTCTTCAGAAAAGATTGAATATGTACCTACCTATCTATGTATACCCATGAGTAGATTTCCGTTTGTTTTTTTTTCTGAAGAGAATATAGTGATCTCTAATTGGAATCAAAAATAGATTTGCTAAATATCGTTGTTTTCGAGCAGTCCACAAAACTAGAAAGACTACAAGTTCGTGTATTGAAACAACTTAATTTGATCTTATGAGTACGTCTTTGACAAAAAATATTTCGATTAATTTTTAGAAAAAAGATGAAATGCATATCCGTGTTTTCGAGATGTAATTGATTTCATTCGAAAGACGCTCATATACTTCGTAAATCCCAAGAATAAAACTTCCTGACTTTTCGTAAAGAACTACTGATTTTCTAACTTTAGATTTGGTAACCCTGCTTTTGTTACTGCTGTACCATTTATTTTATTGTAATTGCAATAACAAACTGGAGGAGTAGTTTTATCGTTACCACTGTCCTCGGTTTATATGATGTTAACGCCACTATTCCACACTTCATTTATATTGTTCTTTTCTTTTGCACGTCTCTATATGGCAGTACGTTAGATTACTCAGCTACGCAAAAGAAGAAAAGAAAAAATATATGCGTACACATGTAGAACGGTGAAGGTTACACCAAAAAGAGAACGAGAACGAGAACGAGAGTTCGTCAGTTACAATAATTATATCACACGAGGGCGATATCATTTACAGATCATATTGTACAAGGATAATATGTTATACTATTGGTAGATTTCCATCCGTTTTATGTACTCAAAAAGAAGTGTTGAGTACACTATAGAATCGGTCAGTGTGGCCGGCCGTCCGGCCGTTTACACGATAATTTCCGAAAGGAGACTTCGATCGACCTGAAATTTTCTGCAGAGTTTAGTCCCATAAATATCTCGGTCGAGTTCGAAGATGGGCCCGATTCGTCAAAGATTTCCTAATTTATAGCTCAAAACATCACTTTTCCCCTCTGATTTGATGGAGATTCTGGTAATTGATAATTTTCTCTAAGCTAATATTTTCTCATAGCTGCGACAAAGCTCATACGTATAGATAGATCTATAATGACGAAAATTTCTTCCGTAGAACACATTTTCAATACTACCAAAAATTCGTAAATTTAGACATAATATCGAAGTAAATTGCACGTTTTTCTCATGGAATCGATACGAGTTTCTCCCACTAGATAGAACTCTTCATGGGCTATCGTATGATATCAAAACATAGTGAAATATGTGCTCCTTTGAAAATTTTCTCCGCGTGGTACTTCTTACTAATCCAGACAAACTCATCATATTTTGGCACTTTGTCAGCATAGAAAATATACATTTTCTTAGAATAGAAAGATCAATTTGTAAATTAGGGTCTACAACACAGTTGAAGTAGAAACAGAAACCAACCTTCCTCGCCTTTACTTCATCATCACTATCGAAATCTCTAGGGTTAACTTTTTGAAGTACACGTAACGATCGGATTTCAATCCGATGTTTCCGCATTTATTTTTGTTTTATTCTTTATCTAAGATCTACATTCACTCTATTTATTTCGGTTAACACTGTTAAACTCCTCTATGATTATTTAGATCATTATGAGAACATAAGATTACTACGTTAAAATCGTCTAAAGAGTCTTTAACAGGGAAGAAAACATGATCACGGTGGCTAGTCACTCCTCACCCTCACAAGATTTTGATAACAGAACGCAAGAGAGAGAGAGAGAGATTCAACTATTTTTTTTTCGTGTTAATGCAGAACGCAAGAAAAAGTCCGGGTCAAAAGAGTGAAGCTTGTCGTGCGGATCGAAAATGTGTGTAGACGCACATAAAAGAAATAAAACGATTAGTTTTCGTCATTTGAGTGTGTGTGATTGTATGCGCTAAAAAGAAACATATTGTTTCTTGTTTTTTGCTTATACGTAGCGGTTCATAAGTAAGGAAATGATAAACAATTTGAATATTTCTATTCTAGTGTAACGATTTCAGGAGTTGGAGTGTATGTATATATGTATATTTATTTATTCCTAAGAAAGAAATCGCACTCGTGTTATACTTTCATTGTCTCTTATATACCAATATCAGCATATAATGTTCTTAGAAGCTGCATCAAGTTTACTAACAGAAAAGTCCAAAGTATCAAGAGTATGAGAGATAGAAACACATGACAAGGTTAAAATGTAAAGAGATAAAAGCAAAGCATAATTTAAGGGCAAAGCTTGCAAGTTTATATAAAATGAGGAGATAATAAGTGTCCGTAATCGAATGGACTATTTTTTTTTTACTAAAGACAGGAGAGTGTTCAAAGTTTTCTTTCATAAGAAATAGAGAAACTTAACCTTCAATGAAATGGTACATACAATATTCTGAAAATTGTTCTCTCTCGATTTGTGTAAAGTCGAGTTAGTTGGCTTGTCTCATTCATGAATTATACGCATTTTATCGAGAGTTCTGAACTTGGTTAAATAAACATCATCATTCGACTCATATTTATGTTTATTTGCCCAATTTTAGGACGCTCGATAAACTAGCTAGCTCGACTTTACACAAGTCGAGAGAGAATTTCATTGAAGGTTAAATTTTTCTATTCATCTAAAACATGGTAGTTCAAAATAAGAGTTTCTAATGCTATTCTTATGAAAGAAAACTTTAAACATTCTTCCATCGCTAGTCAAAAAATAATAAGTCGGTTTGATTTAACTAGAATGGAGATATTTAAATGGTTTATCGTTTTCTTCTTTATGACACACCCCGCGTATAGATTTTCACTAGTTC
>Ga0209915_1004360_pt1 | contig 10431 bp, 13 predicted proteins | sample ThiBiot_750_plan_FD_183952 | JGI IMG/M metagenome (GOLD analysis project Ga0209915, IMG submission 183952) | Wastewater bioreactor microbial communities from Cape Town, South Africa - Thiocy_cont_750_plan (SPAdes) | ecosystem: Engineered > Bioreactor > Thiocyanate-remediating > Anaerobic-Aerobic...
GCAAAGACCTCCTTGTACTTGATCAGTACCGTGAGCACGATCAAGGCAGCGAGTACGCGAGTGCCATAGTAGATCGCGTCCCTCATCGGATCATCCAATACCACCTGCGCCATCACGTATCGTCCCGAAGAAGTGAGAATCATCGACGGCGACCATCGAGCTCGAGGATCGTCGGCGTACAGGAGTGCTCGACTTCCACGATACAAAGTCAGCAATGCCTTGTGGCTTCAGGAGCTCCTTCTTGTTGAACCAGAGGAAGTTGTCGCGTCGCTTAGGGAAGCCCTTCTTGCGTGGCGGAACGTACATTACGGTTGGAACACCGGTCAAGCCAGCCTGTGGTCGATAGATAGATCACGATAGATCACGATAGATAGATCACGATAGATAGATCACGATAGAAAGATCACGATAGATAGATCACGATAGATAGATCACGATAGATAGATCACGATAGATCACGATAGATAGATAGATAACGATGGATAGATAACGATAGATAGATAACGATAGATAGATCAAGATAGATCACGATAGATAGATAGATAACGATGGATAGATAACGATAGATAGATAACGATAGATAGATAGATAGATAGATAGATAGATAGATAGATAGATAGATAGATAGATAGATAGATAGATAGATAGATAGATAGATCACGATAGATAACGATAGCTAGATTCATTAGTAAGAGATCGAAACGAATAGATTGAGCATGAAATCGAACCTTCACAGCCAGGTTGTAGTTCTGCTCAGCCACGATGTGAACGAAGAAGATGCTTTCGACGTTGCTCTTGCCAAGAACCAAGCCCAACGAATCCAATGGTTGATTCGAGAGGCTGGCGAGGTTGATGGCCTCGCGTGCTCGTTGTACGCTGGCGTAGTAGGCGTTGGCGACAATGTCGAACGACTCTCGAATCTGAGCGCAACCGGCGCAAGCTCGAGCCGTGTCCCACAGCACAAAGACCGTGTAGTTGCGAGGAGATCCGAGTACCAACTAACACATGGAGAGTCCAGGTATGCGATTGAGCGAGCGTGCGAGTGGGTTATGATATGGCTCTACGAGTACATGAAGCAATCAAACGAGGCTATCGATATCTTCTCTGGGGGGCCGTACGGTACTAAGAGAAGGACCATCGATGCTGGCTGCACCACTAAGAGTCTCTGGCTTCGCAAGGGCCAAGATACTCGCATAGTTTTGTGCGCGCTTGTCTGGTTGTTGTGCGAACGACGTCGACGAGAGCGAGAGCATCGTGAGCACCACCACTACGACCGTCAGCGCCATCGCGTAGCTCGAGCGTCGCAGTGTTGTCGCCATCTCGATAGCTGTCTATCTCTATCTATTGATCGATCGATCGCTGTGAAGAAGAAGAATAGGATAGTCGAGTGAGAGTAGCAGGAAGCAACGACGTTCTCCTCTGCGAGATGCGAGCGAGAGGTGGAGCTGATGCAACTAACCCTCACCTTCGCGCACGCGAGTGAGATCGATCAATCACTCCCTCTCCAATTACTCGAGCATTTCTAGAGAGTGATTCAAGATTGTTTGTGAATGTACAAGGATCATTTACTTGGTGTTGGTATTGTTCTCTCACTTCCAGCTAAACATCTCAGTTGGGGTGGAGAAGGAGAGAGAGAGAGGCGTTAAATAGGTAGATAGCAGTGAAGCAGTAGACCGTGCTGAACAAGACAAGAGTACAGTAGTCATTCGTACACGAACGAACAAGATCATCAAGCAAATCAAAGAGGTTAGATAGACCTTGAGCAACGAACAAATACAAAATAGATACGAATGAATAGCAAGGGTTGCACGATATAGGGTGGAGCGAGTCAAATCAAATACCGATAAACGAAAGGGAAATAGATAGAGATATCTACCATGAGGTACACATGTGTGGTGGGTATGTGCGTGTGTGAATGGGAAGAGAGAGAGAGAGAGAGAGAGTACTCGAGAGTACCAATGTGCTGAGGAGTGTCAAGAGTCAGGCGGCACTTGCTGAGCCTGCGGCAGCGGCCAGGACGGCTTCTGTTGCATTGGTTGTGTTTCGTGCAACTGCCGAGGCGAAGCGGCCGAGGCGGATCGTGTCAGCTGAAGCGACGCTGGTCGACTTCGAAAGCCTGAGGACGACGAGCTGGAGGTGGTTGTTTGTACAAGCGACGAGGCGACACGTGGGCTTGGATTGACGCGAGGTGAGCTGGCGCTGAAGGCCGAGCGCGGCGAGGTACTAAAGGCCGTGCGAGGCGAGGTTGCGAACGAGCCGCCGGCAGGAGGACGAGAGGGACGGTCGGTGTTGGGTGCTCCGACCACCGAGCGAGGAGAATAGAGCGGTACGGCGGCTTGCGCATAAATGTTCGATGCCGAGAGTGTAGCAACCAGCGATCGACGGTCGGCTTCGCTGACAGCAGCGACCGGTGGGTCGTTGTTGGTGGCGGTACGCCGAGAGATGGGACCACGGGCGCTCTGGATGGCCCTCAGTGGGACGACCTCTCGTGGTGCAGGTGCAGCACACTGCAGAGGGAGCAAATAGATGAGTACTAACTCACTCTCTCGCTCACTGACTCACTCACACTCACTCGCTCACAATTCTGATGCTGTTAGATAACGTACACGTTCGAGAACGCTCGGTGTAGGGATAGCAGCCATCGAGTTGGTACTAACTTGATTGAGTTCCTCATCGAGATCCAACGGCTCGAACTTGCCGGCTTGCGCGAACGGCGGTGGTAGCGGGAAGGCATGCGACGGCGGGTGCGAGTGATTGTGATGATGATGATGGGGTTCGTGTTCGACCGCATGGATGCGCGCGCGGATGTCTCCGATCGAGTCGGTACTGGCGCGGCGACGTCGCGAGGTGCGCGAGAATGGCGCCATCTTAAAGTTGCGCGGCAGCGAGTTGCGATGTCGCGTACGCACGCTCGTGTTGCCGACGTATGTGAGGGTCAGCTCGGCAAGCGTCGGAACGTGTGGTGCGCGGCGAGCCGTGCGTGGACTCGACGTCACGTTGAATGAATCGTCGAGTGGGCGCGGGCTGCCTTGTGCCGTGCTCTGAGTGTGGATCATGGCGGCGAGTGGGAGCTTCAGACTCTCGTGCAGGTGCTTGTCGAATCGTGACGACGAAGAGGTCGAGCCGGTGGTTCTCGGAGGTGGGTTGCTGGCACTGGGGGCTCCAGCTCGTAGCTTGTTCGATGACGAAGAGGCCGAACCAGCCGCTGCCGCCGCTGCCGAGGCTGCGGCGGCCGCAGATGAACTCGAGCTTGGATTGCGGCGCTCGTACTTGACAGAGGCAGTCTTGTCGAATACTGGATTCGAACGGCGATTATCGACATGGCTGGCGCTGCTCTCGGTCGTACTACCGACAGCAGCGATGCTCTTGGCATTGGTTTCGACGATGGCCTTCAAAGCTTCTCGAGACTCGTCGCAAAGACGGTCTCGATTGCGCTTCATTTTACGGGCCTTACGCTTGAGTTGCTACAATGTCGAATCAAACAACGTTTGAGTGAGTGTTGATTTACTTGACGAGCGAGCGAGCGAGCGAGAGAGAGAGAAGAGTATAGCAATCGATACATACCTTCAACTCCTTATCAGAGACTTCAACTTGTCTTGGCTCAAGCAACGAGGCAGAGACCTTTTTGCGCAACTCGGAGAGTGTAGCGGCAGGCTTGCGACTCGGAGCCGAGTTGGCTTGAGGCTCGGGCGAGATGGCTTCAGGCGAGGTCGGCGCCGAGTTAGAAGAGTCCAGCGGCTCGGAGGGCATCGAGCGAGACATGGCTCGGTAGCATTGCTCGGATGAAGGAGATTGAGAGGCCGAGCGTGAGAGAGGTGCCTCGGGTACGGCGAGCGGGCGATAGGGCGAGTGAGACTGTAGCTGCGACTTGGGTCGTCGTTTGGAGGACTTTTGAGAGGCTTGTTGTCCCGAAGGAGGAGACGACGCTTGTGGCGGCGAGGTGGGTTGTAGCGGCGGCGAGGTAGACAACGAGCGTGTGGGCGGTGAAGGCGATTGAGATTGCGAAAGTGATGATCGTGCCGGTCGCGGTAGTTGTGAATGAGAGCTGAAGGGCCGCGAGAGCGGCTGCGCGTCGAGCGCCTCGGCTTGTGAACGCGAGGCCGAGCTGGAGCGCGAGCGAGCCAACGAGAAGGCCGGCTGCTGCTGTAGTTGCTGGATGCGCTCCTGTAACTCTTTGATGCCGCGCTGCAGAATGAACGATTGTTGTTGTTGCTGCTGCTGTTGTTGTTGCTGCTGTTGCTGCTGTTGTTGTTGCTGCGAGCGCGTAGATTTCGGCGTCGTTTTGGAGGAGGGAGAGGAGGAGTCGGTCGAGAGCAAGTAACCGGTCGGTAGACGCTGGAGATCCAGCAGCAGCTGTTGCTCGTGTTGCTGCAGTTGACGCTGATGCGCAGCAAGCGAGAGACGCCGCGTGTTGGCGATCGGTTGGGATTTGGTGAGTTGGCGCTCTTGCGAGTGGCGCAGCACAGGTAGCCCGGTCGCCGTGGCGGCCGTGAGAGGAGCGATCGAGATTGGAGCACCGCGATGCGACGCTCCCGAACCACTGCCACCACCACTACCAGCGCCGCCGCCGCCACCACTGCTGATGGTGGCGGCGCGCATCATGATGCGCGTCGTGCCGGTCGTGGCCGGCAGCGGCGAGCTCGGAGACGAGGACGACGAGTCATCGACCGGTGGCGGCGGGCTGAGTAGTGCCGGAGAGATGGGTCGAAGAGCGCGGGGCGTGAGTAAAACCGAGCTCAGAGAGCTACCGCTACCGGCACGCTCGAGTAGTGGCGCCACGGCGGCGCTGGGGAGCTGGCTGGCTGCAGCGGTGGCAGCGCCCGGGAGTAATACGGGCGGCGGCGAGATGGTGGTCATGGTGTTGGAGCACACACACGCACGCACACACGCGCGCGCACAAGAGGTGGAGAAGGGAGGCTCACCACAGCAAGAGGAAGAAGAAGAAGAAGAAGGACGACACAACCAACGAGTCACACACATACACACGTAGGGCGCGTGGGTGGTGGTGGAGGAGATTGAAGGTCGGTGGCGATGCGGTGGCGATGCGATGGCGATCTCGTCGTCGTGGGCACGGTTAGAAGCAGCCCACCAACACCAACGCAATACAACCAACCAACCAACGACAAAGCACGTGCGGTTGGATGGATGGATGGTTGGATGAATATGCGTGTGCAGGAGATTTCGTGAGCAGGGCGAGTAGGAGAGCGGCAATGGATTGACAACACGCGCGCGGCAGCCGAGCAACAAACAACCAACACAAACACACGGGAACGACCGAGAGAGAAAGAGGAAAGAGAAGGTGGCGAGAGAGAGAAGCGCGAGAGAGACACGAGAGGCGCAACCAACACACCACACGCGGAGGACCAACCACACCGATCCCGCGGTCCTGGGCTTAATTCAAAATAACCGACGAGAATAAATCTCCGTCCCTCAGTCCCTCTCCCACTCGCCTGATGATACGATGGGCCTTGCGTGTGGGATGATGGGCTTGTGTCAGGCACCATGGTGGGTTGGGCAGTAGAGACTCGCTAGGAGTCTCGACGATGACGATGACCATCGAACTTCGCTCACGAGGCGAGAGATTGGCGAGCACATATGCGGCTTCATCGGTGTCTTTCGCGCACTGCCTACCACTCTTACTAGAAGACACGACGTGCGTGATGCGCGAACTTGTACGCAACGGGTGGTAGCGCATTCACTGCTCCATGCGCTGGGAATGCTGCCTTTGCATGCGTTTATACACGGCCTCTCACTACCATCGCTCTATGACCGACTACGTGGCTTGTTGTGGTGGCTTTGGCTGCGTTCGGCGCGCGAATTGCTGCTCAAACCAGGCGGATACGCCGGACGTCAGTGGTATTTGGCATACAATCGCGAAGCAGTACGCAGGTGTGTGCGTGTGCATCTCACGTACCACCACGATCGGTTTGTCTCGCAGCAAGTAGCCATGCGTCTCGTGCAGGGCCTCGGTGGCCATCTCGGGCGTGGCCAGCGTTACGAATGCCTGGCCCTTCATCTTGCCCTTCTTCACATCCACTACCAGGTCGCTACACACCCATCCATATTTTTCATACCACAAGGATACGAGTCCCCGATCAGACCCAAGCCAAGGTACGTTTGCGTAAGACCAATATGAAGATGCCCACCACCACCACCACCATGACCACTACAATCACTACAATCAATCCACCACCAAATCTTTCCCTCTCTGTCTCCCTCTCTCATCTCAGTATGCTCACTAAGGTTACGAGAAAAAGGCACGAGCGCATATTCTCGCGCTCGCTCTCTCACATGTGTCGGCCCGCCGCACTCACCCGACCACTATCTCAAACCGCGTACCGTTGCAGTTGTTGCTCTGATGCAAAGAAGCTGCCGTAGATATGCCGTAGCTCATCCTGTGTCACGCTACCGTGAAGATTCTTGAGATACAATTTGTTGGTCGGTTCACCAAACTCGTGGCCGCTGAATCGCGGCATCGCCTCGATCTCTACACACGTTTGCATCGTGAGCTCCCAAACACACCAGCCACTCACATTCCTGGCCAATGGCGCAACCTCTAATGCTCGCTCACGCCACTCAATGGTACACCAACGTACGCTCCTTCGAGAGCCGATTGTCTCTCAGCTTCTCTCGTCCCATGACGTTGCGCGGTGGAATCACATCCTCCACCACCGAGGACGGTATCACCGATGCCGCACTGCCAAAACCATCATCGCCGCCACTTGAAGCTTGCTCAGCCTGCAAAGATCGAGCGGCCATATCCATCGTCTGGTGTTGCTCGTCGTTGTTGATAGTCTCGATTGTTGCGCTGGCCGTTGTCGATGATGTTGTGCTCGATCCACCGACACTCTCGGATGCCTCGAGTGTACGCAGCCGTATCTGCAACTGCGGCGTCTTGTTGTATTGTTGTTGTTGTTGTATCGTCGAATCTGGGGTCACTCGCCTGCGTTTGATGGCAATGTTCTGTGGCCCACTCGTCGTACTCTCGACTCGCGCTCGCTTGCGATTGCGCTTGGCCTCGATTGTCTCTCGCTCCATCGCTTCATTCTCGTCGCTCGACTCGGATGACTCGATCTCAGACTCTTCACTCGACAGCAACTCGTCGGCTTCTGCACGCTTTCGCTTCTCGTGTCGACGGAGCACCGAATGATAGCTTCCCGACGATGGAACGCTCTTCACTGATCGAAACGGTGGCGGGAGGTTCATCTTGTTCATGAGATGCAGCACTTGCTCGTAGAAGCGCGGTACATCAACGAGTGCCGATAAGATGTTGCATAGAATGTCTTCGTTCGGCTCTGGATACTTGTATTCGAGCAGTGGATTCGGAGCATAGTGAACGCTGTGAATCGTAGTTGTACGGTCGATATGTCTCGATTGTCAGTCGTGTACTTCGACGATGATTACGACTACAAGGAGAACGACAACAACGTACCCTAGCTCTGGAGCAATCGGTTCTGGAGGTGGTAGTTGAGATCCTGTAGCTGTCGTTGTGATAGCCTCTTCGTTACGTGCTGCTCGTTGTTGAGGCTGCTGCTGCTGTTGTTGATGATGATGCTGTTTCTGTGGTTCGATGGCAGCCGAGAGTGCCTCTCGATCAAGTCCTCGCTCTTCAGCAAACTCGGCATGTAGAGTTGATCCAAGCATCTACCATCGATACATCGAGATCATGAGTAACACTCAGACTACAATAACGTGATAGCACTCGCTCTCTTGGTATATACCGAGAGCTTGTCGAGTATCTGAATCGCTCGTGCAGCAGTCTCTGCGTCATCGAACGTCGCGAACGCTGTCGCCCTACTGCTCTTCTATCATATCCGACACGACGAATACACGAGTAACAGGTCAAATCGCATCGATACTATCGTGTACATCATTCATACGACGAACCAGTAATCGAACCGAAGTGGCTCCAACGTGTTGGAAGAGCTCATGTATCGCCACGTCCGACAGCACCGTCGGTAGATGCTTGACGATCACGACCGTACTCTCTCCATCGTCCTTCTTCTTACTCTTGTTGATGTTGTTGTCGTTGTCACTACTATTGTCGAGGCTGTTACGTATATCACTCATTATCATTGAGTATTCCTCAATGAGCGAGTTCAAGATACGTGTGCGTGTGAGACAGCAGCAATTAACGAAGCATTCAGTGGTGTTTACTGTTCTTACGTTCGATACCTCTCCAATATACTCGCTCAATCATGAAACAATTCGATCAGATATATAGTTTATCATACACGTGAGATACTTCTATATACACGCACATACACACATAAGGGCGTTCGTAGCGCATCATGTCTCACACGATATCGTCATCACCAAAGAGTTCCTCTTCGGCTGCGTTCGAGGAGGACGACGAGGCCAGCGAATCCTCGGACAACGATGGCCGCTCGGAGGTAGCTGACGCTCTCAATAGCAAGAGGTCATCATGCTCGTAGTCGGATTCGAGCACATTCAAGTACGGCTTCGAATGTGGCGGACAGTAGTAATACACAAAGTTCATGGCACAGCCGCGCGAGTATGGGCTCGGGTTGTAGGGCGTGTATCTCTCTTTCATCTGCGAGAGTGATCGATGGCAGCAAGTGAGCTCCATGTAGCGCGCGTAGCTGTTCAAGAGCGTGGAGTCTGAGTACCTCTTCGTTCGTTGTCAAATCTTGTGAGATGACCGAGTTGGTATAGCCAGCAATGCCGCCCAGTGGCAGCGCAAACCAACAGCAAATACCCCACAGGATCACGCTTGGAATAATGTTGCTAGAGTGATGAATCACACATCCATGGGTTAGGCGAGTGCCACGCCACTGATACATCACCATGGTTGGACGTACTGTGGAGGTGGGTGAGTGAGCGATAGCAACAATCGCGGATAGAAGCCCGCGGCTTCGGTGTTGTGGAAGACCGAATAGATGTGAAGAGATAGAATCACCAAGCTGCTAACGAGCAATATGAATGTGCCTGTCACAAACAAGCAAAACGCTCGATAGTTGCGTCTTCCAACGCAGTTGCCGATCCTAGGCCACGAGGAATGGAGAGTTAGCGTCATTGCTGTGAAGACTTTGATATCTATCAGGCGGTACGAACCAAACACCTACAAAAACACAAACACACACATTACGAGATTAGTGGAATCAATCAATATGAGTTCAACTCAAGTATCACTACAAGCTTTACACGTACAATGATGATCGAATCGATCGACACAATTGTCACACGTCCTGCAATGCGATGCTCGTGGTGGTCGGTACAAGCCACAAGTTTCTAGCGCATCAACACAACCAATCTCATTCCTTTAGCGAGCGACTCGAGATACAAAGACTGACGCCGCAGCAATCATGTACCACAGAATCGAAGGTGGGGATTCTTTGATTCCACAGCATCAGAGAGTGGCTTAGGCGGTCGAAGCTTTGGAGCCACTACAAACACGACGGCGGCAATCGATTGTTCAGTGGCTGTTGCGCTGGTCGCTCGATCATCACGACGAGCTGGTAAAGGGAAAGCATACTTGTAATCAACGTGGCACGCTCTGAATCCTGGGTTCGCTTCTTACGGCGTGATCGATGACGATCGTGGCGTGAGTGGTTGTGGTGGTGGCTGTGGCCGTGTTGCTCGTCGCTCTCGCTATCGGCCTCCACGACCTCGTCGATATCGTCGTCGCCGTCATCATCGAACGAGAGCCGATTCTGCTGCTCCTCGAGCGATGGATCAGGCACGTCGCAGCCAGTATAGTGGTGCACTTGCTCATCTTCATCGTCGACCTTGAGAACCACGCTACGACTTCGGATGGTTTGTTGTTGAGCCTTCGTCGTCGTGGAGCTGCTCGTGCCATTCAACAGGACCGAAGGAGACTCGATACCACTCGATGCTGCGGTCGTCGATGGGTTACCGACTGATGAGAGACCATCGATCGTGCCGCTGCCATTCTTAAGATTCGAAGACTGTTGCTGTACGAGGTCGAGCTTCATGTCCTGCATCAATTGTTGTTGTGCTTGTTGTGCTTGTTGCTGTGGAGACTGTTGCTGCTGCTGTTGTTGCTGTGGTTGGGTATGCTGTTGCTGTTCTTCTCGGCTCTCTCGCACGACCTCGATCTCACACAATGGTTCGCCATCGATCTGCGCTCGAGGAATGATGCCCGGGTCGGTGAGTCCGGCGTACAGCAGGTTGGCGATGCAGTAGACCGCCAGCAGCACGTGCAGCAACGCCACCGTCGGTCCCAGCGTTATCCACACCCACGGCAAGCTACACGAGGATCGATATCGAGGATGCCAGTTACTCATACTGTCCGTGAGGTATCTCGAACATGGCCGACTCGCCTCGAAGCACCGAGCGTACATGAAGAAGATATAGACGAGGAGCGGTATCGCGATCAGTGACAGCGTCGTGTTGAATAGGCAACGATCAGGTCCCGTGATGACCTTACCATTGCAATAGTAGGCATTC
>Ga0209915_1004369_pt1 | contig 10418 bp, 14 predicted proteins | sample ThiBiot_750_plan_FD_183952 | JGI IMG/M metagenome (GOLD analysis project Ga0209915, IMG submission 183952) | Wastewater bioreactor microbial communities from Cape Town, South Africa - Thiocy_cont_750_plan (SPAdes) | ecosystem: Engineered > Bioreactor > Thiocyanate-remediating > Anaerobic-Aerobic...
TGCCTCGCTCGCACGACCGGCGCCTGGGGAGATCGAGCCCGAGAAGCAATTGCATCGCTTTGTGTCGGTACCGAAGGACATGGCACTGCAAGCGCAGCGCACGAGTTCGTTCGGAATGACCGATGGAGCATTGCAGCCGCAACAGCGGAGCCGACCTGTGTCACAACGCCCGTACGTCTCCGCACTCTCGCTGAGTCTCTCTCTCTCTCTCTCTCTCTCTCTCTCTCTCTCTCTCTCTGTGTCATTCTCATACTGGTTTTGGCATGTAGGACCGAGCTGGTTGGCCGTGAGAAGCAACAACTATTGTGCTGGAAGAGTGCTTTGAGCGATGGCGTCATTGTGATTCCACACTACTTTCTCGAGAACCGGCCAACCAAGCTACTGCAGCAACAATACGGTCGAGCATTCGATCAGCTCGAGCAACTACCGTTCTATGCCACGATGAAGTTCGACTTTCTACCGCCGGGATTGTTCTCGCGCTTGCAACTGCGCGTGTTTCGGATCGGCAAGCCGTGCGTGTTCTGGAAGCATGGCATCGTGTTCGAGGCGCTGAACGAACTCGCGTACCTCGAGGAGGACTCTTCGGCGCACCAGCTGCGCATTGCCAGCATGCCGCAGAGCGGTCTTCAGTGGTACAGCAGTTCATTGCTCTCGAATCATCGTACCAATACCACCACTCGAGCCAACCGAAGCAGCCCGCTCATGCGGCTCGTGGAGCTCGAGCTGCAGAACATCGTCGCAGGCTGGTTCTCGGTGCAGATGACTGTCGACTACAATGTCGCCGCTCCAGTCGATGCTGATTCCTCGTCGTCGGACGAGGAGACGCCGACCGAAACCACCAAGAAGAGGAACGAGCTTGGCCGAACGACTTGATGCAATTCAGTTAGGCTTCAATGTGCGAGATTCAATGTATAAAGACGTGCCGTATCTCCTGCACGCTGTAATTTACCAAGTCGAAATACGACGATAAATAGACGCCGAACGATCGTGAAGCTTCACGATCCTCCCTCTCTACATGGCTGGCTGATTGATTGACTGGCTGGGCTGGCTAGTATGCAGTTTCGCCCCAACATTCAGCGCATACAGCCTCCCAGGACGATTGTTCCCAGAGTTGGTGGCGCTTGATGGGCACCTGCAATCTGGGGCATAACAGTTGCAGTTGCAGTACGAGTTCGTTCGAAAGCCGGCCGAGTAGCGTCGTCAGCTGCGGGCACGATCGCGCCACGGCTCTGTTCACCACCACGATAGCGATCGTTAGATAACGTCGGATAGCAGCGAGCGACTCGCACGAACGTTGTCACGCGTGCGTACTTGAAGGATTCCTCGGAAGGAAAGGTCGAGCTGCGCACGTCCAAGTACTCAAGGTTCGGACAGTAGGAGGCAATGTTGAAGAGCGAGATGCTGTTGACGATGCAGTCGCGTAGCTTGAGGCGCTTCATTGACGGTGTCGTGAGCTCCGAAATCTACACCACAGCGAGAGCATGGGTGAGTGAGATATTGTGAGTGAGTGTCATTCGATTCGATTCGATGGTTGCGTTGGATCAGCACGTACTCCCTTGTCAGTGACGCCAGCGATGCCAGTGAGATTGATCTTCTCAAGAAAGTGCAGTTGCCGGCCAAGCGCGATGATGGCTTGATCGTCGAGCCGCGAACAGTACGCAAGGCCGAGTTCTTGACGAGCGCCGAGGTGGCAGTATCAGTGGGTAGACGTCAGTGGCAGGCGCCAGTGGTACACTGGCTGCGGCGCGCTCGCTATCTCGCTCGCTCTCTCAGGTGCACGTACGCTTGATATTTGTACAGTGGTTGGCGAGGTGCGTGATGCCTGCGTTGGTGAGCTTCACCGACCATACGAACTTTGTGCGCGGGTCGGGCCACGACAGCTCGAGCATCTGCAACGACTGCTTGGCGGCGAGCGCGAGCTCTTGCATCACGCGGTCGGTGAACGGCTGCCCTGACAGCGACAGCTCGCGCAGGCTCGGCCCGCACTTCCTGACCAGGCTGCAGAGGCTCTCCTCGTCGGGCGTTGGGTCCTGCGGATTGTACTTGACTGCTCACTTGCGATCGTCAATACGCGTATTGTAAGCAGGCGCGGCGTGGCACACGGCGCAGCGAGGCACGCACCGACGCTGATGTCCAGCACGTTGATGGCCGAGAGGTACTTGGCCATCGCTTGCACGGCGCCGGAAGTCAGCGCGATGCCGCGGGCGTGCAGTGACTCGAGCGAGGAGCCGTACGCGCGGCCGATGGCATCGAAGCTCGCGGCCGTCAGCCTCGCGCAGCCGGACACATTGAGGGCCGTGATGGCGTGCAGGGCGGCCGTGATGCTCAGCACGCCGTCGTCCGAGATGTCGCAGCGCACCAGCGACAGGCTCGTGAGCGACTCCAGCAGCGACGGCGGCGCCAGGTTGGCGAGCAGCGTCGCCGACTTGTCGGTCACGAGCGGTGCGTTCGAGATGGCGAGGCGCTTGAGGTGCGGGCAGCACAGCGGCACGAGGCCGACGGCGGCGTCCGAGACCGCGTTGCCGCTGCAGTCGAGCTCGAGCTCCAGCAGCCGCTCGGCCAGGAAGAAGCCCATGGTCTCGTCCGACAGTGCTCGCTTCAGCAGCACGGCGCGCAGCAGGCGCTTGAGAATCACCGGCGGCACGGCGGTCGCGTGCGCCGCGGCGCCCTTGAAGGCGCTCACGTCGCGGCAGATCGCGGCGCTGCACAGCACCTTCAGCGACGCCACGACGCCGACGCCGACGCCTCCTGCCGCTGTCGCTGTGGCGCCGCTGCTCGTCGTCATCGATGCGCAAGTGCTGGTGGTGGGGCTGCTGCCACCGCCGTAGGCGCCTGCGCCATTCGTCGGGGACGCAGCGCGTATCGGCGCAACGAGCGACCGCAGCGCCGCTCGGTGCTGCAGCTGCTGCGCCGACGCGGCCGACGCGACATTGGGCGGCTCCGCTCGCTGCTGCAGCTGGCGCAGCATGTGAGCCGGGTGCTCGGCCGATGTCGGAGACGCCAGCGCCACCAGGCCTCCTCCAGACGGCACCCTCGACAGCGACACCACCGTGAGCGACGCGATGTTCGACAAGCCGCTCCCCGACGGCGACGGCGACGGCGACAGCGACTCGACCGACGAGCCCAGCGACGACGCCAGCACCGAAGTTCGCGGCGCCGCGGCGGCGGCCGTGGCACTCGCAGCGATCGGAATGGGAGCGCTGGCGGCGGCCGTCACGACATGGGCGGCTCGAGAGGGAGGCCCAGGAATCGAGGCGAGCGAGGTCCGCTCGTCGGGGTCGTCGGGCTCTGCCAGCGCCGCGGCGTCGCCATTGGCGTGCGGCGTATGCTCGAGTGACTGCGACGGGGGCTGCGACGACGCGGCGGCCGGTGGACTGCCGCTGTTCATCTACTGAGACTCGGCGACCAGGAGGCGGAGAGTACCAGAGCGAGCGAGCTAGAGCAGCGGCAGCGGCGGTGGCGAGAGCGAGTGAGCGAGTGCGCGAACGAATGTCCGTGCTGCCACCGACATCTCTCGGCGATGATGGCGTTTTATGGCGTTTGATGGCGAATGGTGTATTGGGGGATAGATAGTTCGATAGATAGGCAGCGCTGCAGCCGTCATGGCTGTGGGCATCGGGGTGGGCGTTGGCCCATAGATAAGGTTCTCGCTCAGTCTGCGCCGATGGGTGAGCGGACTCATCTCGAGCACCAGCGGCTGGTTGGACAGGCGAGAGCTACGTACGACAAGGCGTGCAAAGGGAGTTTCCAGACGACGAGCACCACGTCGGCAGCGGGCATGTGAAGCTGTAGGACGAGGACGCGACGACGAGCGCAACAGCAGCATTGGCATGTGTGGTACATTGGCATTGGTGAGCCAAGGGCTTCTGCCTCGCTCACTGTTGGCACCGCATTCGAGGCACATGCAACGTACTTGTTGTCGCGCAGGTCGATGTTGGCAATCGGCGGGCGAGTCTGCAAAAACTGCGGCAGCGGCGAGGCCAACTGGTTGGAGCTCACGAGGAACTCGTTCAATTGCCGCAGGTTGGCGAGTGACTGCGGGATCGTGGACGACAGCGCGTTCGAGAACAGGTTCAGCGTCTGCAGCGCCGTCAAGTTGCCGAGGTTCGCCGGAATCGGGCCCGAAAAGTCTGCATCGCCGTTGCCGTCGTGGTGGAGGAATTAGGCTGGCGTGCGCGAGGCAGCATCGAGAGCGCCTACACGGCACGTACGGTTGCGAGAGAGCATCAGCGAGCCCAGCGAGGAGAGGCTGCCAAGAGCCGCGGGGATGGTGCCCTCGAGCATGTTGTGCGTGAGGTCGAGGTACGCGAGGTTGCTCATTCCGCCCCAGCTCGGTGGGATGGTGCCCGTCAGACGGCACGAGCTCAGCGACAGCTCGTTGAGCTCAGTCAGGCCTCCGAACGACGCCGGCAGCGTGCCGTTCAGTTCGTTGCCGTAGAGCGAGCTGGCGCGGCAGTCGGTGAGCGAGCAATCAGTACAGTCGAGCGTGCCACGATAGGGGCGCTTGAGGCGTACAGCTGGTAGAGCTTGGGCAGGTAACCGAGCTCTTGAGGGATCGTGCCGGTGAGCTTGTTGTTGAAGAGCTTGAGGGCCTGCAGATACTTGAGGCTGCCGAACTCCTGTGGCAGAGTGCCCGAGATTTGGTTCTATACTCACACAGAGGCACGCGCATATGTAGTTGCATTCGCGAGTGAGAGCGCCGCTATCGTGAGCGGCCACACTAGCTAGCGGCACTGAGTCGAACCTGTGCGAGATCGATCTGCGTCAACTGCGTCGGCAGATTGAGCGATGGCAGCGTGGCACTGATGCGGTTGAAGCCGAGCTGGAGCCAGCGAAGGCTCGGCAATTGGGCCAGTGGCACCTGCATCGAGGTCAAGAGGTTGTGCCTGAGATCGATGCGCTCGAGCGCCTTGAGGTTGCCGACCTGCGCGGGAATCGAGCCCGAGATGTCGTTGTACGCCGCGATACTGCCCCGTGTGCCGCGCATCAGTGCATGCCAGCATGCCCAGCGTGCCACCAACACCGTTGCTCCCGTCGATTGCCACTGCCACTGCCGCTGCTGCTGCCGCTGCCAGTGCCACTGACACGAACGTACATGGCTCTGAGGGCCGTGAGGTTGCCGAACGACGGCAGCAACACTCCCGACAGCTGGTTCGAGCTCAAGTACAGCTGCACGACGTGCGTCTTGCTCGAGTCGCATGTGATGCCATACCTGCCACGTATGCGCAGCTCGCAGCACGGTCAGCACTCGCGTGCCACGCAGCGCCGCGCTCGGGCAGCAGGAGCGTACCAGGCGTTGATGCACGGATCGCCCGAGAGCCAGCCCTGCGCGCGCGCATCGCTGGTCAGCGAGCTCCCACGCCTGTGTCAACAAAGTCGGCACTGGCACGCACCTGGTTGTTGTTCCATTTGTTGCCGTTGGTGCTGTAGAAGAAGTCGAGGAGGGCAGTCACTGCAGCGAGCCGAGCGACGAGAGTGAGCGACGCACAAGCACACACACACACACACAGGCACGCGGTGCGTACGTTCTCCACTGGGCACTGCTTGCGAGCGCTCGACGTGGCACGACAAGATGCCAAGCACCATGAGTGCGAGGGTCACGAGAGTGACGGTGCGGGAGATGGCCATTGGCGCTGGGCAGCAAGGCAGGAGGGCAGGGACGGCGGCAGCGGCAGACGAGCAGCAGACGAAGAACAATCGATCTCGCGGCGCATTCTCTCGTTGCTGCTTCACTCATCGATTCGCTCTGCAGCTGGAGCACTGCGCTGCCGGTATTGTCACGATAGATAGTAGTATGCTTCAATATAATAGAGCGATGCGTATGGCACGCATCATGCTTTGGAGGCGCTCGTGGCTAGCGGCGCTTGGTCGGCGTCAGCAGCGGCGCTTGAAGCTGCTGTTGTTGCTGCTCGTGCGGCAGGTACAGCGACAGATGGCCGTCGAGATCGTCGCTCGCCGACGGCGCCTTGGTCTTGCGCATGAGTGCCAGCTCGACCTCGGATTCATCGTCACTGTCGTACGCGACCATCTCGTCGGTCGAGTGGTGCGCGGCGATGAGAGCGCGCATCAGCGTTCGGTCCGCGAACTCGCGCGAGAAGGCCACCAACGAGAACAGCGGAATCTGCCCAGGCGGCGGCGGCGCGCTCGTTGGTACGGCATGCGCTGGAAGCGGGGCCTTGCATGGTGCGTACCAAGTAGGGGATGGCCAAGAAGACGATGCAAGCCAGCAGCACGACCACGACTCCTGCGATGATGAGCGTCAGGTAGATGGCGTCCGAGAAGACGGCGATCACCGAGCGCGCGAGCACGGCCAGCGTCAGCGCCTGGTACAGGATGATCATCTGGATCAAGCCGCGATACAGGCCCTTGCTACGGAGCCAGAACAGCGACGAGGTCGGTGTGTCGACCGGCACCGTGCACGGGCAGAAGGTCTTGCGTTGTTGCTGTTGAAGAGCGAGGCAACGTGAGCGACCGCGCTGTCATGGTGCGTGGCAACGGCCGACAACGCACCTCGAGGAACGAGCGATGCACATGGCGGTCGCAGGCATCGTCCTCAATCGGCAGCACGGCGTCCTCGGGCACCGGCAGGTTGGCAACCTCTCTGCAGCGCGAGCCAGTGAGCCGTACGGCTCCGAGCGCCAACCTGCGCGCACGTACCGAACCATCTTGCGCGCCTTTGCAGCCAGCACGATCGACAGCCCAAACAGTCCAAGCTCGAGCAGCAGCAACGTGACGAGTACGCTCAAGAGCGATGCGATTCTGCAGAGCGAGCGCGGTCGGAGCAGCGGAGGCGCGGTCAGGGGGAGTGGCGCGGGGCCAAGCGCGAGGTCGGCGCCGGGGTTCCACACACCTGCTCACGACCAAGTCGATGGCACCGCCGACGAACACGCACACGACGATCGACATCCACAACTTAAAGTCGATGCCGATCGTGGCCAAGATCGTGTGTTGCGTGCAGCCCTTGAGGTACTTGTCGAACGGGAAGTCGGGCGGCAGACGGTGCATGGCGATGCAGTTGCCGCGGATGCGCGCGTACACCGGCACGTTCATGACGCTCGCGACGCTGAACGCCGTGCTCCACGAGCTGGACGCTGGCTCCTCTCCTTCCAAAAACCCGGCTGCTGTCGGCAACAGCAACGAGTCAGCTTTGCGTGCGGCAAGTATCTTGGCCGGAGCGAGGGAGCGAGGTATGGCACGTACGCGACGAGTCTGCGCAGCGCAGCTCGAGAATCGAGTAGCGGCGCGTCCACAAGACCGAACCAGCCAGGATGGCGGCCACCAGCATCACGTACGCCACTCCCATCGCAAAGAGGATCAAGTGTACGTTGGCGATCAGGTCCTCGGTGTTCTGCGCACTCGACCGAGTGAGTGAGAGAGAGCGAGAGCGTGTCGCCAGCAACGACCTCAAGCGCACCTGCTCGAACAGCTCCAAGCTACCGAGGATAGCGAGTACGAACGAGATCAAGCCAAGCTTCGCGAGCTCCTCGAACATCTTGGCCAAGAACACGGGCGGCAGCCGGTAGCGCCGGAAGAGCTGCGAACGCGCGCTCGCGTTCCGTGTTAGTGCGCGGGACGAACCGTGGTGGCACGGTGGACGGCGTACCCGGTGCAGCTGCCTGACGGCGACTTCATACGAGATGGTCACGAGCGCAATCAGAAGCACCAAGAACGTGAGTAGCAGAATCGTTGGCAAGTCGACAGAGGCCTCGGCCATTGTGAGCACGCCGGCACCACAGCGGCAGCAGCAGCAGCGAGCGAACGAGCGAGGAATGCAGCCGGCGACAGCGGAAATAGCACCGACGAATGCTCGCCGCAGCGGCTGGTGCTGATCGTGCGCGAGCAGAGAGCACACGCGTCTGGTCTACCATTTGAATACTTCCTTCTTCTTAAATATCCTTCTCCATCAGACAAGTGTGACAGAGAGGTATTCCATTCCACTCTATCCTATCTATCTATCTATCCATCCATCCATCCATCCAGTACAAGAAGGAACGTATGCAACGCGCAAAACGATGATGATAACTCCTCTAGCGTGGCGAGCGTGGCGAGGTTGCAGCAGTTGCGAGGTACTGCTGCTCTTCGGCCGTCTCAGGCTCTCGTGGCGTCGTGGTACTGGCGGGTGCCTTAGCCAGTGCCGCCGTTCGACGTGCTGCTTCGTCGAGCCTCTGCACCCATGTCAGGTAGCGTGCGTGGTACTCGATCGCTGTACGCGCGCGATCGAGCTGCGACGGCAGGTTGAGGTAGCCATGCGGCAGGCCGCGGAAGATCTTGAGTGCACACCGCACTCCAGCCTGTTGCAGTCGATGGAAAAAGTAAATCGAGTCGTCGAGCAGCGGATCAACATCTCCCACGAGAATGGAGGTCGGCGGGAATTGCCGCAGCACGGAATCGGGCAGCAACGCTGGCGACAGGAACGGATCGTGCTACACGCGGCCGATGCGGTACGGTCAGTACCCGCCGGCGATAGAGCGACAATATAGAGGTGAGAATCTTGGGAGGTACGGTGGCATACCGAAGCACGATCGGAGCTCGGGCCCATATACGACGACAGCACAACACGCGTCGTTTGGTAGTTCAAGATCGGGTCGTTGCTGAACAGTATACGCGACAGGGATGCTGAGTTGGCAAGATTCACGACTGGATACGTGAGCTTGAGACCGATTGGTGGCTGTACGCCTTGTTGTAAGGTCTGCCATTCGATGAATGCCACGCGTACATATGTGTGTGCGTTCATACACCCTCTGGATTAGAAACATTTGTGGAACAGCTTAGCAATTGGTTCGCGTACCATGAGAGTCACAGCGCACGAGAGATTGCCGCCAGCCGAGTCCCCAGTGACGATGATACGTATGTCGGTGTCCTCTGAATTTCAGGCAGAGCAAATGGAGGTGAGAGGGATAGAATGAGCTCGATCAGCCCGACAGTCGGTACCATTTGCAGGAATGCCAAGCTTTTCGAGATTGGCGTAGTTTAACAGCCACTTGTAAACGGTGAAGCACTCGTTGATAGCCTGCGGATATTCGGACGCGGGGCTGAGCTTATAGGCCACCGAGAGAATCGGTAGGCCGGTGATGGCGGCCCAAGGTTGCAGGTAACACAGATGCGTCTCGGGCGACTGCGAGACCCAACCGCCACCATGAATGTGCAACACGATCGTCACACTATTGTCTCCTGTGGCCTTCGGGCTCACGAGCATAGCGAGATCGGACGGCGAACTCACGTTCGAGTCGCCAGTCGAGATCGACGGCACGGCGGCGTCCTTGTGGTGTCGCTTGCTCGACTTTTTGCGTGGCGTCACTTGAGACTGCGACTGCGACTTGGATACGCGAGGCGAAGTCGCCGTGGCCGAGGCAGCGGCGTTCGATGACGTGGTGCTCGAGGAGGAGGCGGCCGCTCCCGGCAGGGACTCGAGCGGCTGGATCGTTGCACTAAGATCCGAAGTCGATTCGAGTAAGTCGATGTTGTCGTCCGAAACCGACATGGACGGCACCGCGGGCCCGGAGCCAGTATCGGACACACGCGACGAGCTGCTGCCCTTGCTTCTCAGCCGCGCCAGCAGGCCGTTCCAGCGAGATTGCACATGAAGCTCGCCAGGCACCGAAAGCACATGCTTGATCGGCGCCGTAAGATTATCCATCAATGACGGCTTCGATGTGCCGGCCGTAGAGGCCGCGGCCGGTGCCGTGCTCGCAACTGCCAAGCGAGGGTCCTGGCCTCCAGCGGCGGCAGCGGCAGCGGCAGCGGCGGCGGCCGCCTGCCTGGCAGCTTCGCTGTTGGGATCAGCCAGCTCGGGCTCGAGAACCGAGGGGTGCAACGAGGGAGATACCGTGTAAGGTGTGCGAGAGATGAAGCGGCAACGTACGCGGAACAGCGTCAGGCCCGTTACCGGGTCGCTGCTGCCAGTCGGTGGCAGATCTCCACTACTACCACTGCTGCTGTCATCGAGCTCGCCCGACACGGGAGCATTCTCGACCGACAAGCTTTCGTCGTGAACCGAGACTCCATTCGTGCCATCCGCAGTTAGGGTTACATCGACATTCGAGCCCGCGGCAGTTGTCGATTGCTCGTCGTCCGCAACGGCAATAGATGATGGCATAGGCGGCAGAACAGTTGTGATGGTCGTGTCCAACGAGCCAGCGGCACTCTTGCTCGGTTGCTTCTGCTTGGCCCTTTTGCTGGCTCCTCGTGACGAGGAGCTCCTAGGCGAGGTAGGCAGTGCTGCCGACGTGTCACAAGTACGGGAGCTCATCCGTGGACTCGTGGGAGCATCATCGACGCGAGGGCTTCGATTCTTCTCGCGAGGGCTTCGGTTCTTCTCGCGAGGGCTTCGGTTCTTCTCGCGAGGGCTAGTTGGAGTAACATTGAGGTGGTTGTTGGTATCACGAGGACTGGTCGGTGTGCCACGAGGACTGGTCGGT
>Ga0209915_1004372_pt1 | contig 10413 bp, 11 predicted proteins | sample ThiBiot_750_plan_FD_183952 | JGI IMG/M metagenome (GOLD analysis project Ga0209915, IMG submission 183952) | Wastewater bioreactor microbial communities from Cape Town, South Africa - Thiocy_cont_750_plan (SPAdes) | ecosystem: Engineered > Bioreactor > Thiocyanate-remediating > Anaerobic-Aerobic...
GGTGTGCTTCATCGTCGACGATCTGCTCGACACCGGCGGCACGCTGTGCATGGCGGCGCAGGTGCTCAAGACCAACGGCGCCCTCAACGTCTTTGGCTGCATCACGCACGGCCTCTTCTGCGGCTCGGCGCTCAAGAACATCAACGAGAGCTGCTTCGAGCGTCTCTACGTCACCAACACGCTCTACCAAGGCGAGAACGTCAAGCTCTGCCCCAAGATCCACGTCATCGACATCTCCGAGCTCATGGCCAACGTCATTGAGCGAGCGCATTCGTCGAGCTCCATCTCCGAGCTCTTCTCCTACACCACCAAGTAACTCTCACCATCACCATCACCACCATCACTCGCTTGCTATTGGCCGACAACATTCATTATTGTATTATCTATGTTGCTCTTCTTCGTCTTCTTGCTGTTGTCGTGGCCGTCGTGGCCGTCGTCGTCGTCGTTAGTACCATCTCACCTGTCTATCTATATCCATATCGTTATATATCGTTTCCAACTTACATTGCTTTCCACCTATCATCTTCATCATCGCCTTCTTCAACATCATGATCATGATCCATATCTATCAATCGATCCATCATCGCTCGCACGTTTGGTTCGAACCGGCACCTTCCATTTTTCAACGATTGTAGCTGCTGTTGCTTTAGCTGGAGCTGTTACTGCTGCATACACTTGCCATATTCATTCCGATCCCCTTTTGTTTCATTCATTCATTCATCCAATGATTCATTCATTCATTCATTGATTGGTTCATTCGTGAGCTACAGCGCTCCGCGAGAACCAATGCGCCTGGAGCGCTGCTTGCAGTTCGGCAGCAGCGTCGCTTGTACCACTACCAGCACCGAGACGCTGTCGCAGCGTGCTTGCGGTGACGTGCTCGAGCAAGTACGCGAGCTTGCCAGCCGGCAGCCGATCGCGCACGCGAACCGCCACGAGATCGTAATCCACCACCGCTCGCAGTGCTTGTACCTCGCCACGGAAGCGTGCGTGAGAGTTGCCCGAGATACACCTGACACCCTGTATACCACCACCAACCACACCGCGATAAACGACGCATATGACACGTCGTGTACCATTCGATTCGTGAGTGCCACACACGAGAGCCATGCGCAAACTGCTGTCTAAACTGCTCGTACCGGCTCGAGTGCTGCGAGCGATTGCAGCTCCACGAGCGCCGCCGCCTCGAGCTCTTGCTGCTGCTCGACACGCGACAGCACATGTACTCCGCCGTCGCAGTCGATGGCAACCACGGCGAACTCACGAGCAAGCAACTCGCTCGCTCGTCGCAACTGCAGCGAGCTGCACGCCCGACCGAGTCCGAAGCTGCAAAGCACCGCCAGCCTGCCGGCAGTGCGGCTACCGTCCATCGGCCGAGCGAGCACGTACACGGTGCCCATCGCGTCGGCGGCTATCACCTCACGCTCGCGCAACACACAGTGTGTCGTGTGGCGCCTTGTGCGCTCTTGACCAACCAGCCTCATCACGACCGAGTCGCTGCTGCCACTGACACGCTCGATGCTCGCAAGGTGCACGCCCGTGTGCGAGCAACCGAACGCCACGAATCTCGCGAGGCTCGACATGGCCAGCACCTTGCCGTGGCGCACCTTCTCGGGCCTCGCGATCGTGAGCTCGCGCAACGACGCTTCGCCGCCACGCTGAGCCACGATCTCGAGCACGAGAACCGACGCTTCCGCAGTCGCCAGGCACACGAGCCTCGTCGACTCTTCCACCACCGATACCGCCGTGATGGCGGCCTGGCTCTGGCTCTGTACCACGGCCTGGAGCTCGATCGCTGCTCGGGCCTGCTGGTGCTCCTCCGACGGCAGCACCACTCGCAACAAGCACGCACGACCGTCGCTCGTGCCCACGACGCAGCAATATTCTCCGGCAGGGTGCACAACGTGCCAGCTCGTACACGTCGCAGGCGGAGCGACCACTTGCTGCTGAGCCACAGTCGCGAGGTTGCCGCCCGAGCTGCTGCTGTTGCTGTCATCCGAGCCTAGTCGTAGCAGCACCATCGAGTGTTGATGCAGCGCCAACACGAGAGACGGCGACTGCAGTGCTGCCACCGCCACGAGGCGCTCGCGAGAGCCACCATCACATCGCAGCGCCTTGCAGTGCACCTGGTGGCTGCTCGAGCGAGTGAGCATCGCCGACGTGATCGAAGCCAGTTGCAGAGCATGCTCGGTGATGACCATCAGACGCTTGTCGGACGTGCTCGCCGTCGTGCCTCTGACCGAGAACGGCGCCGCGAACCGAATGGCGCTGTGCTCATTGCGGAACACCGTGCGCCCGACCACGCTACACGCCGACGGTTGTGCCATCTCCGGCGGCCGGATTTGCAGATGCAACAGTGCGTCCGAGAGCACGAACACGCTCGGGTACGATGGTGAGTTGTGCACGCCTCGGGGCTGCTGAGAGTCCTCGAATAGCTGCACTGGCGACAAGCCGACCTTGCGCTCGAGCCAATGAGCGTCGCTCGTGCCCTCGCCGGTGACGCTGCCAAGAAGCAGGCTGCCATCGCGCAAACCTACCGCCAGCACGTCGGCTCTCGTCGCTGTCGTCGTTGTTGCCGTCGATTTCAGACATACAATCGAATGCGGTATCGCTGGCGAGATGGCATCAGCCGCCTCGGAGTGCTTGTGAGCTCGCAGCGCTATCGAGCGCACGACCGAAATCCTCGCCAACGCGCTCTCGTTGTCGTCCTCGGTGGCGACGCGATAATGCACGAGCTCTTGCGAGTGAACTCCAACCCAAAGATCGAGTCGTGCCTCTGGTGCGGGAGCCCCGGTCGAACGCCTCGTGGCCATGGCACTCGCTTCGGCTGGGAGCTGCTCGCTTGCCAAGTGGCGCAGCAGTAGCCGCTGCTGCTGCTGCTGCGCGGCACCAGAGTTCGACTGCTGCGAGGCCCACGGCTCCTGGCTGCCGATGCTCCCGATGCTGTCGTCGGTGGTGTTGCCGGTGTTGATGGTCATGAATGCTTGTGGCGCAGAGCTCTCGAGTACCATCGAGTCGTCGCTCGTCGAGTCGATGCCCGGCTCGTCGGTGGATGCGGTGCCTGCTGCCGCGGCGCAAACCTCGAGCACATGCAACAACGGCTCGGTGCCATCTGCTCGTGTAGTTGCAACGAAAACAATGGCACCATTCGAACTCGCTGCCGTGATGATCCTGGGCGAGTACTCGAGCGTGTCGGTCGCGTCGTCAGTACAATTCGAGCTGGGCCTCCATTGCGCCTGCAAGGCCGGCTTCTGGTGTGGCAGTGATAGATTGACGGCGAAGCGTGTCACCTGCAGAATGGTCGATGGAAGGCCCACGCCACTTGCTGCATAGATGGTCGGTGTGTTGGCATCGATGCCACTTCGTGCACTGTCGCCGAGATGCATTCGAAGGAAGTAGTGGCATTAGTGAAGTGCAGCCACTCAGCCAGCAAGCCAGCCAGCCAGCAAGCAAGCGTACGTGATATCATCCAACGTGGCACCGAGCACTCCCAACACTCGAGACTCGTTGATGAACGAGATCAAGGCACCCGAGTGGTCGTAGTAGCTCTCCTCGTGCTTGAGACTCCACAGCCCATTGACCGACGAGAGGTCTTGCTCGAGCGCCGAAATCACGTGCAGCTCGGGCACCTTGCTCAGGAGCCTCCACGAGTTGCTCTGCTGCGAGCTGTCGTGTGAGCCCACGAGCACCGTCAGGTCATCGTCGCTCTCGTGGTCGTCGTTCTCGTTGGTGCGAACGGCTGGTGGCACGCGAGCGAATTCGCCCAGCACCGTGCTACACGTTACCGGACCCCAATGAGGAAACACGAGCTCCGTCGTCGTAGTGGTGGTACCTCGCCGTTCGACGAGGAGTGTATCATTGGCCGATCGATAGACTAGATAAGTGTGCATTCGCTGATCGAACCGAGAGGCCGTACAGCTGCGAGCAGCAAGCAGCTCGTGTGCCACCGACGGTAGCTCAATGCGTTCGATGAAGCTCTCGGGCGTGCGCTCGTGCTGCTCTTGCGAGAGCGACAGCGCAAAGTCGAGTGCGTCGTCACGTCGAAGTGAGAGTCGAACCAGACCACCGCTGCTGCCGTGCTCGTGGCCGTGTGATGAGAGATACAGTTGGTTGAGCGCGCGGTCGACGCGGTGGAGCGAGAGCGTCGGCGCATACAGCGCATCGAAGGTCCACGAGTGCAGTCGAGTCGCGATGAGCACGGATCTCGAGGCCACGCACTGCAGCATGTACAGATCGACGGCATCCGTGGACGCAACAACCCACGTTCCGATCGAGCCGCGCACTGGTCGACAAGCCTCGACGAACAGCGTGTCGTGCTCGTCGAGCAGCAGCGTCGCGGTTGCTGTTGGCTGTGGCGGCACGAGCACCGAGATACGCGTGTCGTGCTCGCGCTCGTTCTCGACCTTGAGCACCGTGGCACTGGTAGTGTACCGATCGCTCGAGCGGTGCTCTTGATGTGGCGTTCGATGTCTCTTGATGACCAGCAGCGATGCTTGCGGTACTGCCACAGCGAATGCCATCGCGACGACGACCACAGCAGCAGCATCAGCGTCGTCATCGAGTGTCGATGTCAGCGGCTTGCAAGCGACGAGTTTGTAGTTGCTACGGCTCGATACTGATACTGGAGTATCAGCAGCGGGTGTCACTATCATGGATCTATCGTCTGGGTGAGCAGCGAGTGGTCCATCGATGCTGCTGTCGCTCTGCCATCGAAACGGAACGACATGGATGGGCTTCTGCTGCTGCTTGAGAGCATGCGGAAGCCACGCAACCACCAAGCTCCACGATTGCGCATCTCTTCTACTGTCGATATGACTCGGTACACCATTACTCGTTGATGAAGCTGAAGATGAAGCGCCTGATTCGAGAGTCGTCGTCGTCGAGTAGCAAGTGAACGGCCAATGCCTTCGTAGCGAGGTCGGTATCGATGCCGCCGTGGTGATGTCCTTGGTCTGGAAGCTCGCGAGCTGCCGCAATCGAATCTCTGGACCGCCCGAGACATCATGATGACAACGAGGATCGATATCAGCACCAGGCTGATCGATGGCGATGATCGAGAGACGTCGTGAGGCAGTCAGCAGCATGAGATGCTCGCTGGCATCGGTGTGGTTCGGTGGCGTCAGTGCCACGATCTCGAGCAGGATCACCGTGTCCCAGAGCTCGAGCTGCAGCAATGGCGGCATCGGTACATGGTCCGACGTCGTAGTAGTTGTAGTGGTAGTAGTGGTAGCTAGAGACGTTGGTTTGATGCGATGGAGCTCGAGAATCGATTGCTGCAGAGAGAGACAGCGCTGTTCAGTCGAGCGAGGTCGAACCAGCGATCGATCGATCGAACGAACGAACCTTGATTAGAACGAGCAGCGGGCCTTGGTGGCTGTGAAGGATGATGGCAGCATGAGAGACGGTGCTTGGGGCACACCAACGAGACGCCACGAGATGATGATGGTCATCTTGCAGCATCGCCATGATGCAGCAGCAGCGCGTGCGTGCGCGAGCGAGCGAGCGAACGAAGCAATGGGCGTCAGCGGAGAGGTTCGCATCTTATATTGGGGAGCTGACAGATGGGACAGACGAGAGTCTAGGAGAAGAGGAGGAGGACGAGGCGGAAGGTAAGGTTGGATAGGTCAGTAGATGGATTGATTGATCGATGAGGCGTAGTGTACAGCAGACGACGACGAGAGCATGTGGCGAGGTCGTGGTCGATAGATATGTTGGCATTGAGCAGGGGACATCGATCTTGATCTTGATCTTGATCTTGCGTGGATCGGAAGAGTGTCGGTGGCGAGGTCGAGACTGGTGGTTGAGATCGAGCAGCGAACGATCACAGGATGGCGCACCATGAGAAGGGATTCAAGGAGCTCGGCGGTGGCGGCTCTTGTTGTGTTGTTGGTGTCGCTGATGATGTCGATGCCGACGACGATGCCGACGAAGTGGGTGATGTAGTGGCAGTGGAGGTATCGGAATCGGGTGTGTAGGTGTCTCGGAGCACGAGATGCAGCACCGAGTCGTCGACCGACGAGCCGATGTAGTCGGTCACGAGGCGATTGTCGTCGAGCTGCGTGCCGCGATGTATGAGGCGCTGCTGGTTGACGTGCCACGAGCGTTGGCGCTTGACCTCTTGTTTAAGCTGCCGTACGGTCCATGAAGGATCGATCGAGATGAGGACTTCGGTACCGTCGACCCGTAGCAATGTGATACTGATCATGGTTGTGGTTATGGTTGTGGTTGTGGTGGTTGTTGTTGTAGTTCTAAGCGGATATTGTCGATTGCGCGAGAGAGAGCGAGATTGATGGTTGCGAATGACGTCACGAGCCACACACGCGCGCACCAAGACACCCACGTAGACACACTGGCGACGTCGTTGGTGTTACGACACTCGTTCCTAGTTCAGAGGAGGCCCACTGCTCGATAATCGCGAGAGATAGAGAGAGCTGGCTTGAGCGGTAGGAGGGAACGAGATAAAGATGGCGCGTTTGTGAGGAGCTGAGGGAAGTTTCGTACTCGAGTACAGAATGCGGTTGAAGGCGAGTACTGTTCTTTTGTTTGCTGCCTTCCTTCCTCGCACATCTCATCTCATCGAGAGATACTCCTTGATACTTGTGGTCTATCTCATCATCTCATCGAGAGATACTCCTTGATACTTGTGGTCTATCTCATCATCTCATCGAGAGATACTCCTTGATACTTGTGGTCTATCTCATCATCTCTACTCCTTGATACTTGTGGTCTATCTCATCATCTCTACTCCTTGATACTTGTGATCTATCTCATCATCTCATTGAGAGATACTCTTGATACTTGTGATCTATCTCATCATCTCATCGAGAGATACTCCTTGATACTTGTGATCTATCTCATCATCTCATTGAGAGATACGATCGCCATTCTACCACAACATATCGACCCCGCTCCTACCTCTGACCCATCGAGCTCCCTCGACTCCATCATGCCTCCGCGTCGCGTGCTCAACTCGAACAACGTTCTGACGCTCGTCATGGCGCTGGTCCTATCGGGCATTCTGTTGTCGATCCTGATCGACGGCGAGGCCATCGCCGCCAATCGCTCGTCGCCCGTTCACAACGTGCTGCGCCACAACCCGCTCAACAAGTACATGGTCAAGTTCGGCTGGTTCTGGACCATCGTGCCGCTCGTCTTGTGGTATCTCGTGCACAGCTCGCGAGGCGCCTCGAGCTCGTGGTGGGTGCGCCGCGGGCTGAGCCTCGTCGTCGCGACCGTTCTCTGGAAGCTCAACGTGCTGGCGTTCGACTACATACACGACGAGCTCCACTCGGCGCTCGACATCAGCGGCCACTGCTTCCTGTTGATCTTCTCGTCGTTGATCTACGCCGACGAGACGCCCGAGCTCGATCTGCTCTCGAACCCGACCGCGGCCTTGTCGTCGTTCTCGGCGCGCGCTGTGGTCGCGACCGTCATCGGCTTCGTGCGCCTCGTGTGGCTCTTGATGCTCTTCATCACGGCCGTGTTCTTCCACGATCCCGTGAGCAAGCTGCTCGGTTCGGGCCTCGCATACGTGTCGTGGCTCGTGTGGCGCAATGCCAAGGCTGCGATCGAGAGGCATCACTGAGATTGCGACTCTTCACACACGCTCTCGCACTCACTCTCACACACACACTCGTTGTTGGCGCACTAGCAACTCGTATTATATAGATACATTCGACCGATTCAGTCAGCGAGAGGACAAGCGTGGCGCGTGGTGCTCTCAGCTCGGCGTCGTGGAACCACTCGGATGGTGCTGCGAATGTCGCTGGCGCGCCAGCTCGACCATGCGCATTCGGCTGCCGGCGACCTTTTGGAACTGCGTCTTGATGTCGACCAGCTCCTGCTCCGATAGACGATGCATGCTGAGCACCATGTACTCGAGCCACTCGAGCTCCGACACGGTGCCCGACCCGCTGCAATCCATCGATCGCAGCATCGCGGTATTGGGCTTCGTGTGCAGAATGTGCTGCTCCATCTTCTCGCGCTCGTACTGGATGATGACGTCCGAGAAGTTGGCTGTCGACGCACAGTGCCACGCCAGCGAGTGAGAGTCATGGCCAAGCGAGCAAGCAGCGACGCTTCGTCGTGGTGGTCGTGGCCGTTCGTACCGATTGCAAAGGCCATCGACAGCGTTGCACACATGGTGTAGGCGATCGTGAACCAGATGGCCAAGTCGGACGAGAGCTCGAGCGACGTGACAGCGATCGTGGTCGACATGACGGTCGAGAAGTACAGGCACTGCATGAAGGTCCAGCCCTCGGCGAACAGGTAGAACACGGTGCCGATCGTGATGACGGTGACGACGATCGAGATCGAGATGGCCGTAGTTGCAGATGAAGCGCAGCGTGCGGAACGTGATACGCATCGAGATCGATCGCAACGAGGTCGGATGCTTGCGATGGTCGAGGCCGAGCGCCTCCCACGCTGCTCGATGGCCGCGCTTCATGACCCACACTCCGACGTACCCGAGTGCCGTGGCTGCATCATCATCATCATCATCATCATCATCATCATCATCATCATCATCATCCCCGAGTCGATACATACCAATAATAGCCATGCCACTCAAGATATAAAAGACACAGAACAGCTCCGAGTACCAATTCAATGGCTCGAACGGCACGTATCCGACAGCAGTGAGCGTCATGACACAGAACCAACTGCTCGAGCACACCAGCCAAGCAGCCAAGCAGCCTTCAGCAACGTGACGAACCAACGCATCGTGCTGCACCATACATTGCATCACGCCATGACCAATGCTCCGAGTACTTGAGCACGATCGTGCCGAGGCACAGCAGCAACGTGAATGCCAACAGCGGGAAGGCCTCGGCAGTCAGGTACAAGCGAATGTTGTCCCTTGTGATCCGGATATCATCAGCATCGCGATTCGATGACGTGTGTACGTGTTGGTGGCCGCGCGTACCACACGCTTAGATGCGGCACGGCATTGTGAGGTACGAGCGACGGGTCGGACAGCAATGGCGTCGAGTGTCCGGTTCTGTGTGGCGTGTTGTGCTGGCTGAGGTGCGCGTTGGATGGTGACCGCGACGCCAACGCCGCCGCGGCGCTCATGTTCAAGGCGGCCGTCGTGCTCGTGGTCGCGGTTGCGGTCACGGTATCGGCCGGCGTGTGTACGTGCAACAGCTGCATCATCTCCTCCTTGATGCGATCGGCATCATCGAGCTCATCGTCCGATGTGGCCTCAGGTTCCGAGTCACTCATGATCACGATCTCGCTCACATACGGAGTGCTTGGTAGCCCGACGTGCTGCTCATCGATCGCTGGCGGTGGCGGTAGCTCGCCTGCCGACAGCGACAGTGATTCCCGATCAGCCATGTGGCCCAGCCCGTGTGAAGTAGCTTGAGTGTGTGCGTGATGGGAGCGAGCCAGCAAGCAGATCGAGCCCATAATTCGAGTTCGAGCGTCGCGATGCGTGAACCACCACGAAGCGCCGTCGGCGCCATTGCTACGTGGCCCGGTTCTTAAGACCAGGTAGCCGACACCGCCGTGGCACTTGATCGGGTCATATCTGGGCCAGAGCAGCTCCGTGTGCGGCTCACGTCGCGCACGGCGCCATCCCTTGTGATCTAACGGAGGCAGTCCAGCTCGCGCCACTCGTGGGGCACCTTCGCTGCTGTCTCCATAAACGGCAAGGGACATTCTCTATCTCTATCGCTCTCTCGCTATCTCTATGCCGCGCGAGCTGGTTGCATCGCATTGTATTGTTTTGCATTCGTGGCATAGCGAAGCATTGCGATGCAGGGTATTGCATTAGTGGCGGCAAGCGCCCACACGCCTACAAACTCGCGCGATGGCTGGCACGCTTACTTGGGCGAGCCCGGGTTCTGGAGGATGTACTGGGCCATGGCCTTGAAGCCGGCGAACGACTCCTGACCCGAGGGAATGATCTGGTCCGGCGGCAGGATGAACGAGTTGCCGCGCAGCTCGCACGCATACGAATACAACACCTTGCCGTCGCCGTAGGTCCAGTCGTTGCTGCCGCCCGAGGCCGGGTAGATCGTCGTGTACACGGGGCCGTACTCGAACTTCTGGTTGTGCACCTTGTTGATGGCGGCGCAGATTTGCTTGCTGTTGGCCTCCAAAGTAGGATCATCCGGAGGCAGAGCGCTGGTCCAGCCCCAAGGCGACATCCAAAGCTCGCCGTACGAGTGGTAGTCGACGTATCCTTGCACGCGACCATTCTGTGTGTGTTCGTTCGCAATCGAATCAATCGAATCAATCAATCGAATCAATTCAATCAATCAATCAATCAAGCCTTCCTGTGACTCTCCACCGAACGAAGACCAAGAGCGAGAGATGTGTGTGTTGGTGATTGATTGTACCTTGGACGAGATGTACTTGGCCACTGACGTCTCCTCTGGCTCCGAGAAGCCGCTGGGGCCTTGGTAGGTG
>Ga0209915_1004374_pt1 | contig 10406 bp, 6 predicted proteins | sample ThiBiot_750_plan_FD_183952 | JGI IMG/M metagenome (GOLD analysis project Ga0209915, IMG submission 183952) | Wastewater bioreactor microbial communities from Cape Town, South Africa - Thiocy_cont_750_plan (SPAdes) | ecosystem: Engineered > Bioreactor > Thiocyanate-remediating > Anaerobic-Aerobic ...
TCTTAATTTTCTTTGGACTTTGTACGATTATTCTCAACCATTGTGTGGTTCTCCTTGTTATTTATGATACCACAGTGAATTGTATATTTTCAGTTGTTCTAATGATTTTATTTAATTTAATATTAATTATCCGACATATTCGATAAAAACAAAGAGTCATTCAACAAATTCAATGGCATAAACATCGAAAAATGATTCTTCAATTACTTTCAATAATTCTTTTACTTTTAATTTGCTATCTACCTATTTGTATTCTTATACTCCAACTGATCTTGAATATTTAATTCAATTATATTTATATTTCTTTGCTTATTTAGTTGTTCTCCTAATGCTTTTTGTTTGTTCGCCGTCGATATCAAATCATTGGAACAGATTTCGATGTTGTCCTGAGAAAAATCGAATAGCAGCTAAAATCATACCGATGGGCACAGTTACTGTTCGTCGTCCATCATTAGCATGTGTGTAAAGACAGTAGTGTCCGATTTGACAGTTGAAATTTCAATTTCAAGAGTACTCACTAATAATGAAGGAGCGAATAGAAAATGACGTGCCTAACAAATCAATAATCTAGCAGGGGCGGATCCAGAATTTCAATGAGAAGGTGGCGATTTAAAATTCTTATGTATATCCTCCATTTACTCACCGGAGATTGTCGAAAATGTGCACCGAAATAATTTTTTTTGATCCATCACATTTTTATATTCCTTTTAAAAAAAAAGTATTTTGATATACCATTTTGCAAAAAAAATGTGTAGTGAACAATATGTCGAAGAATTTGTGAATTTAATCAACCTCTTTTGTAATTACGTACATATATTTTCGGTTTTTTTAAAACATTTTGGTTGTTTAAGCTTTTTGAGGGGGTGGCGGTCGCCGGTTCGCCGAACCGCTGGATCCGCCTCTGTAATCAAGAGAAAATTTTACTTGTTTAACTGTAGTAATTACAACGTTTACCCCATGAATAAATGTTTAACTAAAGACAAACGTTCCATACGATGATGAATAGAACAATTAACACGATTATTTATATCACAGATGGTAATCTTTCTCACTCAACTTTCATCACTGTACTTGTGATGTAATAGGATTATTCCTAGAGTGTGTTCTCCTCTAGTTCTTCTGTTTCTCTCTCTATATATAATGCTATCTTTATTCTAAATAAAGATCTCTCTTCTATCCGAACCGATAGTTCTTTGACTCATGCACAGGACGTGACAGTATTGATATAATGAAAAAAATGTAAAATAAAGAACAACAACTGTTCTACAATTCTTTCAACGTATAAATTGTCATTTGCAAAAAAAAAGTATCAAACGATAATTTCATGATCGCAATAAAAACTTTCATCTGCTTCGCTCTTTTACAAACGATCGATAGCAAATTTCAAATCAATCTGCATCTTACGGATTGGCAAAATGAAAATGACGATTTACGACACGATTGTTTATATGTTGTCACACCATTTCAGCAAGAAGGAACAGCTGATATAGTCACTGCTTATTGTATGGGTGTGTGGCCATCAAAATGGAAAATAAAAGAAAATGATATCGATGAAAAATTTACTTTCGAAGATCTATCGAAACAAGGTATAACTACTGAACAATTATATCGTTGGTCTGCACCCATAGATACTATTGAAAATTATCAATTATATCTAAATAAACAACTACGATCTGACAATATGTCGATGATTTTTTATAATTGCACTTTTCCATATTTTGGTCCCAAATGTGAATATATGTTAAATAATCATTCGAATGTTCGTCATTCATCGTTAGATGAATTCGTTCATTCGTATTACTATTACAATCGCTATATGCCAAGTACATTGACATGTTATAATCATTTACAATGTAATCGTGGTCCATCTCCGGCATGTCTTGATTGGACAGAGATATGTGATGGTAAAATTGACTGTCTCGATGGTGAACAAGACGAAGAAAACTGTTGGCTTTTAGAAGTCAATAGAGGTAACGAAAATATAGATAGATAATTTATACATGAGAAATATTTTGATTGTTCAGGATTACTAGATTCATCAAGTTCAGGATTTTACTATAAAGAATACTTTGAATTTCATAATCCTACATTTGAACCGACTATTTTATCTGAAGATATAACTTGTCAACATATGTCGTCTCTAACGAGTTCATGTGCTTACGAACGTGAGAAACTCTTATTGCAGGCGATATTTTCAGTGAAACCGGATTCGTTATTGAATGAATGTTGGACAGCATTGAAATGCATAAATACGATTTTTATTGCCGACAGTTTCTCACAGAGGATGCTGTGCTATCATGTAGATGTTTTTAACATGATCCGACTGACTTGTCCTTATATCATTTATACATCAGCAGTTCCCATTTTATTCGGACATATCTACTTCGTTTATTTAAATTTCAATCTCGATTACAATCCATACAATCGATATTATTCAACGTATATATATTATGATCATCGAAAACTTCAATTAGTCGATGATACAAACGAAATGTTGCTGTCTGATAATCGAACGTATCGTCTTTACATAAATTCAAAATTTTCCTATGATCATCCGCACGTTGACGTCTTTCGAACATATATTCAACCATTACGAAGATGGTTACATACGTCGACATTCTATATTTCGAATAATTCAATTTATTGCAATCAATCACATATGTATCAATGTAGAAATTCATTGAAATGCATTTCACAAACTCGTCTACTCGATGGCATTCGTGATTGTTATTGGAATGATGATGAAGATAAACAGTATTTTATTGGAGATTGTTCATCAGAATTCAAATTCGAAGTCATGGGATGCATATACGTCAATACTTGTATTCTCATGAAATTTCACAATGATGGTCAATGCGATTGTCCAATGGATAATGATGGATATTGTGCTGATGAAAGCTCTGACTACGCTGATATGAAATATCGTATTTTATTTCAACGATTGTGTGATAAATTTGAGGGTCTAAATCCGATTGTTATCGATGGTGAAATTCATACAGATGAAACTGATTGTGAACATTGGCCTTGCAATAATCTTTATAGTCATTGTGATCGTATATGGACTTGTTCTAATGGTATTGATGAGATTAATTGCAATTCACCAGCAATTCTCGATTGTCCATCGAATAATCATATTTGTTTATCAAATCAAACATTACAAATGATATGTTTGCCATTAGAAAAGTTTAATGATGGTCATATTGATTGTATTGGTGCTGCTGATGAACCGACAATATGTCCAGCTAATTCGTTTGATAATATTTTTCAAAAATTTCACTGTCAATTAACAGATGGTTCAAGAAGTTGTCTTAAAGGTGAACGTCTTTGCGATGGAATAGTACATTGTGTAAATGGCGAAGATGAACGATATTGTACCGAGCAAGATATAAATAACAATGGTCACATTTATGGTTCTGGTATCTGTTACGGTAGTTATGAAACGTATAGATCAAATCTTTCAAAAGTATTTTGTCATATTTATTATCAAAATATTGTCATTTTGTCAAAACTTTATCCGAAAAAATATCACACTTATTTGTTCTCACAACCAACTGTAGACAGTGAAATCAATTCCGAAAATGGAATTATTCAATATTATCAGCAACGTTGCCATCGAGGTCTGAATGTCGAAGTCATTCTAGATAAAACGACAAATCAACGTACTAGTGTCTGTCTTTGTCCGCCGAGTTTTTATGGTGCTCAATGTCAATATCAAAATCAACGTATTGTTTTAATATTAAATGCACTTGTTATGTTAGATTCTTTGCGTACGTCAATTGTCATAAGTATTTCATTGATTGATGATTCTGATGAGAGAAACATCCATTCGAATGAACAAGTTATTTTTTCTGCAGGAAAACATTGTCGATCTAGTTTTTATATTTATCTATTATATTCAACTCGGCCAAAGAATTCAACCAAACAATATTCGATACATATTGATATCTATGATAGAAAAACGCTCGCTTATCGTGGAAGTACTCTCAAGCCGATTCTATTCTCATTTTTACCTGTCTATCGTTTGAGTATTAATTTAACTATTCCAACAGTTCGTTTTCTCGATCAAAGCTATTGTTCAAATTCACATTGTATAAATGGTCGATGTCGTCGATACTATGATGATGTTCATAATGCAACATTTTGTCAATGTCATCCAGGATGGTCGGGTCGACATTGTACGATTCAATATGCATGTACTTGTTCATTTGATTCGATATGTATTGGTCAGATGACAAATAATCGATCGATATGTATTTGTCCATTGAATAGAATGGGTCCTCGATGTTTACTCGATAATTTTATTTGTCAAAATAATTCCGAAGAAAAATGTCTCAATGGTGGCGAATGTGTGCCATTGTACGAATATGACAAACAATATGTTTGCATTTGTCCAAAGACACATACAGGAGAACGATGCGAAAAAAATCAAACAAAAATTATTCTTTCATTTAATAAAGATATAATTGTACCAACATCAATTCGAGTTCATTTTATTTCTGAAGTTGATTTTATATTGAATCAAAAGAATACAATGTATAAAACAATTTCATTGGCACAACATTCGACTACAATTTACTATTCATATGCTTTTACTACTATATTTTTTGAATGGTCGAATAACTATTATTTATCTTTATTCTATAAAGAAACACAAGAATCCATAGTAATTAGAAAAGAAATTCAAGCCAAAGATCGTTGTCTATCTATAAATGAACTATTTAATCGAACAGTGCTCAATTATCCTCCTATTCGTCGTCTGAAATATTATCATGTACCATGTCGATCGAAACAATTTTCGTATATGTCATGTTTTTATGATGAGAAGTATTTTTGTATGTGCGTTGAACATGCTGGAGAACGTGTCGCACATTGTATCGAATATGATCACAATAGAAGATACAATTGTAGAGGTAAGAGTATTTGTGAAAATAATGGTGAATGCTATCAAGATAGTGAATATTGTCCAACAACATCATTATGTATATGTCCAGCTTGTTTCTATGGTACATTTTGTCAAATAAATACGAATGAATATAGTTTATCGCTTGATGCTATTCTTGGTTATCATATTCAACCTAATATCAGTGTTTCTCAACAAAAAATTGTCGTTCTTATTAGTTTAATTTTGTCGATGTTGATTTGTTTTGCTGGATTAGTCAATAGTCTGTTAACATTTATAACATTCAAACAAAAACAAGCACGTACTCTTGGTTGTGGTATTTATTTATTTTGTACATCGTTCAATTGTCTATTCATAATGATTTTATTTCTTTTTAAAACGTGGATTTTAATTTTTTCACATATTGGATCTATAGAGAATCGTTTATTTTTAAGTATTCAATGTCATTCAATTGATTATCTTCTTCGAGTTGGTTTAACAATGGAACATTGGTTGACAGCATGCGTAGCTGTTGAACGAGCTTATATTATTATTAAACGAACACATTTCGATCGAAACAATACAAAATCTATAGCGAAAAAAGTAGTTATTAGTCTTCTTTTACTTTTGTTCAGTACAAATATTCAAGATCCATTGAATCGAAGCTTGTTCGACGAAGAAACTAATGAAGAAAAACGAATTTGGTGTATTGTTAATTACTCACCTGTTATTCATGTTGTCAACTCAATTGTAACAACCGTTTATATTATTTTTCCATTTATTATTAATTTGATTTCAGCTATAATTATTATTACTTCTAGCACTCGACAACAAATATTAATACACAAGCGAAAGAACTATCGAACAATTTTATTTGAACAATTTCAACAGCATCGAAATCTTTTAATTGCTCCAATTGTTCTAATGATGTTAGATATACCACGATTAGTTATTACATTTCGGTCTGGTTGTTTGAAATCGAATGGTGATTCTTGGTTATTTTTGATCGGATATTTTCTTTCATTTATTCCATCGGTACTTACATTTATTTTGTTTGTTTTACCATCGACAGTTTATTCTCAATTGTTCAGTGAAGCTATTCATCGATATCGAAATTTTATTCGAACACGTACATAAAATCAGTAGTGTCTTATTTGAAACTTGAATTCAAATTTCAAATTTCAAAATTTAAATTACTACTACCGTGTACATAAGTCCGTTTTCACCCTCAAATTTGGGAATAGTAATTTGAAATTTGAACTCAAGTTTCAAGTATAACATGTATGTATCTGCTATATCATCATTGGTTACACTAAAAATCATCGGATTTAGTTACTGTAATTATGTCTATGGTTGGTTTAGCATCGAACTATGGGATGAAATATTACAAAAAACCTACGAGCATTACAACACAATGAATATGCAGAACAAAGAATTGAAGCATGCAAACGGGGGAGGTATAGAAATTACGGCTTCACTTAATATAAACTAGACTATTAATTAATTCTAAAAATAAAAATAGCGTCAACGGCTGTTGTTTGATAAATTTCATCTCACATCGCAAGATTACATGCATTAGTTAATGATCTAAAAAACAGTCAGAGAAAGAGAAAAAAAATTACATGAGTAACGTAGATGTTGAAAATATATTTACTTTTTCTTCCGCGTACGACAGAAAGAAAAAGCCCGTTTCACGATAAATTGCACTGCCGATAAAAAAATTCATAAGTGTGCAACAATGGCAACGAACGATTCACGTCTTGTGCAGGGACGTAAATATTCCCAATGTGGTGATTATGGAAAGGCAATCAATGAGTTTACTCTATTGCTTGCATCAAATCCAAATGAAGTCGATGCTTTATATTATCGTGGTTGCGTCCAACTACGACTTGAACGATATAAATTGGCTATTGATGATTTCAATTCAGCTATATCATCATTAAAATTATCTCTTGATCGTGAACTTCAAGCATTTTATAAACGTGGCTATGCATACTACAAGTCCAGTCAGTTTAATTTAGCTCTAGATGATTATCGACGATTCATAAATAAATGTGAAGAATATAGTCGAACAAATATAAAACACAAAGGATTTTTTGGAATTGGATGTATCCATGCGACGCTTCATCAATATGAGCAAGCCATAGACCGTTTTAAAGATGCTATTCATTCAAGTAAAGGTAGTAAAGAAGATGAACAAAAACTGTACTATTTACATCGTGGACGTGCTTTTGGTTGTTGTGCAAAATATGCTGAAGCTAAAGATGATCTAAATCGTGTTATTCAACAAAGTAAAAATCATTTTGTCAAGGGTTGTGCTTACAATGAATTAGGTCAACATCAACTTGCAATTGATCAATTCAATAATTGCCACTCTGATGATGCGCCCGATGATCATGTCCGATTTCGACGGGGTCTATCTCATGCAAGTCTGGATTCTCATAGCCAAGCTCTAGAAGAGTATCAACTCATACCTCGATCATCATCAATTATCGATCGAGTATTCTTTCGAAAAGGTATGTCAAATATGGCTCTCAATGATGCTCACAATGCACTAATCGAATTTAATCAATCTACGGAAATTAATGATCAACAATCGGATGTATTCTATGCACGTGGTATGCTTTATTTTACCTTAGGACGGCATAATGCAGCTGTAAATGATCATCGTCGTGCGATGCAACTCGATGGAACACCATCAACACCATTATCTGCTTATCAAACATTTCATCATACTCATCATCATCATCATCGTGGTAATGATACCGTTTGGCGTAATTTTTATCAAAACCAATTGAATTCAGCAAAAAATGCCTTGAAAAATTGCAAAGATGATTCACAGAAAATAGAATATCATCAGCATATAGCTGAATATTATCAACAACTTGCTCCATACACACATGACACATTAGCAACTCATCAAAAGGCTCGACCTCATATCGACGAAGCACTTAACTTATCATCTAAATCAACTACACAGAATACTGTAATCAATGCTATTTATCAACTTCGTGAAGCAGATATCTTATGTGAAAAGTATCCCGGTGGAATAGCATCGAAACGTATTGTCGAACAATTCATTGACTCAACGGTAAATGGTATTGCCAAGATGAATGAAGCATTCGAACGATGTTCAACTGAACAAGACTGGAAAGATCTATCGGATACTCTTACAGATTTTCTATCAAAATCACATTCAGATCCGTATAATAGATTTAATTCTTTCCGTCATGAAACAATTGAAATTCAACTGGAAAAAGTTAAACTATTAAAGCAAACAATGAACAAATTCGCTGACTCACCTCAACAACTAGAATTTTATAAATTAGTCGTCATTCGTCTATGCAATATATTCGATGCGACTCGAGCAGCTACAACAGGTATTTTTCAGCATGCACTCACTGGTACTTTAAATAAAGTATCATGGGGATTTATGATTCTTGGAAAAGTAGCTCAACTGGTGCCTGCAGTTGGCAATAGTGCCTCAACAGTACTTGGCGGCGTTGAAAAAGGTCTCAAAGAACTCGATCACATGCGAATTCAAAACGCATTGAGTCATATCGGATGTCTTGAAACAGCACAAAAATTAAATGAAACAGCTCATAATATTTCTGAAAAGCTAACGATGATGTACGAGAAGCAAATTCGATTATTTCCAACGACAACGACTGACAAACATCTTGAAATTAATAAAAATCATCATGAATCGAAGAAAACTTCCGCATGCACAGAATGTTGTAACAAATGTATTGATTGTTTAAAGCGAACGAAGAATAAAATTGCCAATGAACGAGAAGATACCGTCATGCAAACAATTGGTAAATATGCCATCAGTCTCATCTTAGATCGATTGACCGAAATTGATACTGACAAAATTAATGGTATCGTTGATTTAAGAGATTCATTCATAAATGCCGTATGTAACGTCTCCTTTCAACGGAAATTATTTCGTACGATACTTGCAACGAAGATCACTAAGTTAGGGGATGAGACTGAGATTGAGAATAACGATTGGGATACGCATATGTTTTTCTGTGGACCCGTTGTTCAAGTTAAAGATGGTGTCCAATTAACCAGCAAACATATGAACAGTGAGAAATATGGCTATCGTGGACCTTCATGGAATGAAGAAGACTGGTGTGATAAAAATGATTTGAAAAAACTCGAACAGTTAGGTTTAAATTTAAAAAAAGAAGAAAATTAGAATTATATCAAGCGTTTTATTTTTCTTAATAAATTTTCGAATATTTAATCCCAATCTTCGTTTGCAAACAAGTTAAATGTAGGCAAAACTTCGATAAATGGCATAAGTGCCTGAAGATTGTCAATTTTCTTTGATGATTGAGGCATTGAAGTCGACGGTATGTGTTTACGCGATTGATCATTTGGTTGACTATTGGAAAGCCGTTTGAGATCTTGGAGTTTGTCCTGTACGTATGTCTTCATTCGTTGTTCACTCTCATCGATTAATTTTCGAGGATTAATAATAACAGATTCGCTGCCTGATTTCATATTTTCTTGTCTACGTTTTCGAACGGTTTCTTCATCAAGTTTCTTAGTATGATTAAGATCTTTGATTTGATTAGTGAGTTCATTGATTATGCCTGAAAGTCGAGCAACTTGTTCACGAATATCTTTTATCTCATTTTTGCGGCCATCGACTTGATTTTGTAATAGAACTATACGATCTTTTAATTGTTGTTCTATTAAATCAATTCGTTTCTGTAAGTCCATGTTTAATTGAGGCGCAATCATTGTTGGTTTGTTACTACTCGGTGTAACATAAGAATTATTGGATTGCATACAATCATTCAATTGTTTTTCTAATTTTGCAAGTTTGTCATTCACTGCTAGTTGCCATGTTTCTAAGTTTATACGAACTAAATTTTCAACTTCAACACGAGTAAGAGATGATGATGGTTGCATTTTTCCGTTTTGGCTTTCTAATCGATGAAACTTCTCATTGATATCTTGAGTTAATTTCGAAACAGTTTCATTAAGATTTCTTAGCGTCAATTCGATTTGTTGATCGTGTTGATCAAATTGTACATTCGTTTCTCGTCGTTTTTCCATGTTATTACTATGATTTGTTGACAATGCCTTCAGTTTTTCGTTCAGTGCAGATTGATTATTAGTGAGTTCAGCAAGTTTTTCTTGTATATTTTTGAGTTCATTCGACAATTGAGACGAATCAGGATCTTCAATTCTGACACATACAACGATACATATGTCAATTGTATATATATAAATATCTCACTCGAAAGTTGACTCTTTCTCGTTTTGATCAGATGGTAGTGGTGGTGATGATGATTGGAGAACAGGTATCTAGACGAAAAATAGGGTTGTCAAAATCAGTAGTGTCCTATTTGAAACTTGAATTCAAGTTTTAAGTATGACATGTGTTAGGATCTCTCTTATCGATCCTCCTTTTTACTTTTATTTACATGTTATTCTTTCTTTTTTCTCTCTCTCTCTCTCTCTCTCCCGACTAGGCTATATATTGTATATGTTTTCTTCTTCTTTCTCG
>Ga0209915_1004381_pt1 | contig 10394 bp, 12 predicted proteins | sample ThiBiot_750_plan_FD_183952 | JGI IMG/M metagenome (GOLD analysis project Ga0209915, IMG submission 183952) | Wastewater bioreactor microbial communities from Cape Town, South Africa - Thiocy_cont_750_plan (SPAdes) | ecosystem: Engineered > Bioreactor > Thiocyanate-remediating > Anaerobic-Aerobic...
GCCTCCGATGATGACGACCCGCGCCCGTTCGGGAAAATCCTCCACGATGCCTCCATTCGCTCCAGGTGGAGAAGAAGTTAGCGGGCCTCCGGCACGAGCTTCAATCGCGCCGGATTTGGTTTATTAATCGGGAGTTCCGATTAGGGCGGAGAAGCGAGCGACGCCATGCAGATCGAACTGATCGAGACCTATCTCGACCTGATGGAGACGATGAGCTTCAACCGCACGGCGGAGCGGCTCGGGGTGACGCAATCGACCGTCTCGAGCCGCGTCGTCGCGCTGGAGGCAGCCCTCGGCTGCACCCTGTTTGCACGCAGCCGCGCCGGCACGCGTCCGACGGTCGCGGGGCAGCGCTTCCTGACGCATGCGCGCGACCTGCGGCATCAATGGACCGAGGCGCGGCGCCGCGTTGCAGGCGAGGCCGGCCGCTCGATGCGCATCGGCATCCAGACGGACCTTGCGGGGACGCATCTGGGCGAATGGGTGTCCGACCTGCGCGCCGCGTTTCCCGGCACGGCCTTCTATGTCGAGGTGGACTATTCCAACCAGATGAGCGCCGACGTCCTTTCCGGCGAACTCGACCTGGCTTTCCTGTTCACCCCCCGGCAGGTGCCCGACCTTCACTACGAGCAGGTGGGCGAAATCCTCTACCGCATGGTGAGCACCGATAACGACAGGCGCGAGGACATTTCGCCGGACCGCTACATTCTTGGCAATTTCTCTCCAGCGTTCGAACGGACGCATCGCGCGCGTTTTCCGGGATTGTCAGACGCGAAGGTATCGAGCGGCCAGAGCACCGCCGTCTCCAGCCTGCTCGCATCGCTCGGCGGCTCGGCATTCATATTGGACGAGGCGGCAGCTGCGCTCATTGCCGAAGGTCGCTGTCGAAGCGTCATTGGCATCGATCCCATACCGCAGCCCGTCTTTGCGGCCGTGCATGTGCGCCATCGCCACGCTCACGCCCACGCCCGCATCATGAGCATTGTGCGGCGTCGGCTCGGAACCGGAACCGGGTCTCCTGCATCTTTAGCTTAAGCTCATAATGCCGCTGCGCCCGACCGGCGCTTCGGCTATAGATTGCGTTGCAATGATTCAACCGGCCCGGTGGCCCGCAGGGCAAGAAGCGGCGGGATGGGGCAATTCAAGGGAGATGAGAATGCGTAATCCATTTCCGTTTCGCGCGGTCGTGGTGGCCATGATCGCGCTTGCCGGAGTCGGCTTTTCTTCGGCGGCACGCGCTGACAGCGGCCGCATCAGCTTCGCCGTCTTCAAGGCAGGCTGGTTCATCGGCGGCTCCGGCGGTCAGGGGACCGTAACCTTCCACGGCCGGACCTATCCGATCACCATCGGCGGCATCTCGGCCGGCCTCGTCTTCGGCGCGTCCAAAACCTACTTCCACGGCACCGTCAGGCACATCCGCAGCATCCGCGACGTGACGGGAGTTTATGGAGCAGCGGGCGGCGGCGCTGCTGCAGGCGTTGGCGCGCAGGCGATCGTGTTGCAGAACGGCAAGGGCGCGGTGCTGGAACTGACCGGCCGCCAGGTCGGCCTGCAGATCAATGCCGATCTCAGCGGCATGAGCATCACGGTCAAATAGGCACGTTCACGTGCGACTTTGATCGTATGCAGGCGCCGCCCGTCGGAGCGGCGCCTGTTCCGTTTCCACCCCTCGCAGATCGGGCGAGACCTGAGGCTTTCGGATCGGCGTTCAACGCGTTAACCAGAGCATGATCCCGAAAAGTGGACACCGGTTTTCGGAAAAGGTCATGCTCATACAAGAAGATAGATCATGATGACGATTCGATCGAACGTTATCCCGATCTAGATGGGGGTTGCCGGAGGTCATCGATGTCGCATCAGCACGACTATGAGCACGGTCATTCCCATCACGGGCATGGGCATTCCCATGCGCCTGCCGATTTCGGCCGGGCGTTCGCGATCGGCATCGGACTCAATATCGTCTACGTGCTGTTGGAGGGCGGGTTCGGCTTCATTTCCAATTCGGTCGCCCTGATCGCCGATGCCGGCCACAACCTTTCGGACGTCCTCAGCCTTGCCGTGGCGTGGACGGCGGTGGGCCTTGCGAAGCGTCCTCCGACGCGCAACTTCACCTACGGCCTGCGCGGCTCCTCTATCCTTGCGGCGCTCTTCAACGCCGCTATCCTGCTCGTCGCCATCGGTGCGATCGGCTGGGAGGCCATCCAGCGGCTCGTCTGGCCGGCGCCGGTGGCCAGTACGGCGATCATGATCGTCGCGGGCGCCGGCATCGTGGTCAACGCGGCCACCGCATGGCTCTTCGCGTCAGGGCGTCATGACGACCTCAATATCCGGGGTGCCTTCCTTCACATGGCGGCAGACACGGCCGTCTCGGTGGGCGTGGTGCTCGCCGGATTCGCGATCGCGCTCACAGGCTGGAACTGGCTCGATCCGGCCATGAGCCTCGTCATCGTCGTCGTGATCGCGTGGAGCACTTGGAGCCTGCTGCGCGAGAGCGTCGCCATGTCGCTGAGCGCGGTGCCTTCCGGCATCGACATGGACGCCGTCCGCCGCTTCCTCGAAGGGCTGGACGGGGTCGCGCAGATTCATGATCTGCACGTTTGGCCGATGAGCACGACCGAGACCGCCCTCACCGTGCATCTGGTCATGCCGGGCGGGCATCCGGGCGACCGGTTCATCATGGAGGCGGCCCATCGGCTCGACCACCAGTTCCGCATCGGGCATGCGACTTTTCAGGTCGAGACCGACCCGAATACGGATTGCGCGCTTGCGCCCGAACGCGTCGTCTGAGCGTCCCGGCAAGCCTTTCGATTGATGTGCCGTACGTGCTCGGGCGTCGCCGGAATGAAACTTGTTGGGAGGAACGGCGTTTTCCCTCCGGAGACTACCCGAAATGGAGTAAATGCGATGAGATTTGCGTCGATTCTTAGCATGACGGCCACCTCCGCGGCCGTGATCGGCTTTCTCTCCGCCCCGACCCTCGCGGCACCGTGGAGCGACTCCCTGGCTCCCGCGGCGGGGCAGGCACAATTCACCCAGATCCAGTACCGGCATCATCATCGCCGTGACATGAGGGTCGAGAACCGCAACGGCGATTATTACATGCGCGGCCACAGGGTCTACCGGCATTATCGTCACGGCTACCGCCATTATGGCGATTGGTGGGTTCCGCCGGCACTGTTCGGATTCTTTGCGGGCAGCGCAATCGCCGGCGCGGCGAACGGTGGCTACTACGTCAGCGGCAATGCCCATGTGCGCTGGTGCGAGGAGCATTATCGCTCATACGATCGACGGTCGGACACCTATCAGCCCTATAACGGCCCGCGCCGGCGGTGCATATCGCCTTACGACTAGGACTGTCTGGCGCTGATCCTTATGCTTGAGAGAGCTGCCTGCCGGCGGCTCTTTTCTTTCGGTCCGATGCGGCCGCATCATTCGCTGACGGCCGGCGCCTCTATGCGTCCCTGGAGCGGCTTTTCCGGCATCAGGAGAAGAACGGCCCATGAACCGGCCATTATCAGCGCCGTGACCAGAAAAATAGCGACGAATGCACCCGGATCCCGCCCCGCCACTGCCGCCTGTGCCGTCTCACGACCGAGCGGCACATCGAAACCCAGGGCGATGGCGCCCAGCACGGCGACACCAAGCGCGCCGCCGAGGGAACGCAGGAAGGTCAGGACGCCGGTCGCAACGCCCAGATGGACGCGGTCCACCGCGTTCTGCACGGAGATGGTGGTGACCGGGAACGTCGTGCCGACGCCGAGACCCGCCACGACCGTCAGGATCTCGGTCCAGATGAGACTGGGATGGCGAGCGGCGAAGGCGAAGATCGCAAGGCAAACGCAGCTCACTGCCGTCCCGACGACGGCGATGCGCTTGTAATGGAAAAATCGCGGAATGATCCGGCCCGTCATCATCGCGCCGGCGACCGTCCCCAGCAGGAGCCCGAGCAGCGCCATGCCGGATCCGCTTACGGATATGCCCAGATAGGATTGCATATAGATCGGCAGGTAGACCGATACACCAAGATAGGCCGCCTGAGCCAGGAAGATCGAGAGGGTGGCGGTCAGGACGATGCGGTTCCTGAGCACTTCCAGGGATATGAGAGGCTCATCGGCGATCATCAGACGCCGCATCAGCAGGCCCCAGATGAGAGCCGATGCGCCAAAGAGGCCGAGGATCGGCACCGAGCCCCAGGGAAATTCGCTTCCGGCCCAGTTCAAGGCCAGCAACACGAGCGTCGTTGCAACGACAAGCATCAGCGCACCAAGGATATCGATGCTGTGGTGGCGACCGGCGATCGGCAGCTTCTTCAAGGGCGCGTTGAGCGCGGCCATCGCGGCAAGCCCCAGCGGCAGGTTGATCCAGAAGATCAGGGACCAGCTCAGATTCTCGGCGAAATAGCCGCCGACGAGCGGCCCCGCCACGCTCGCCACGGCCCATGTGCCGGAAATCCAGGCGGCATATTTCGCGCGTTCGCGCGGCGGCACAAGGTCGCCGATGACGGTCTGGCTCAAGGCGAAGAGCCCTCCCCCGCCCAGTCCCTGGATCGCACGGCCGGCAATCAGAACGAACATGTTGGGCGACATCGCGCTTACGACGGAACCCGCCAGAAAGATCAGGATCGCTGCGAAAATCGTCGCGCGACGGCCGCGCACATCGGAGATCTTCCCGTATAGCGGCGCCATTGCCGTGGCGGTGAGGAGATAACCGGTGACGATCCAGGGCAGGTAGTCCGCATGCCCCAGCGCTGCGCCGATCGTCGGAAGGGCGGGAGCGACGATCGTCTGGTCGAGGGCGGCGAGCAGCATCGAAAGAAGCACGCCGCCGATGATGACGTTCTTCTCGCGCTCCGTTATCGGCGGGGCTTGGAACCCCGCATGCGCAGGTTCTCGCGCCGGCTTGTCCATGGCTGATGTCCGATCTTTGGCGGGGCTGGCTGGTCCCGGTTCCCTGGCCTTTTTGGCAACGGCGCTTGTCTATCATGGCCGGGGAACGGGCGGATAGTCATCTTCAGCGCATCTGGGTGGATCTGGCGGTGGGCAACCGGGCAGCGCCCGCCCCCTCAGGCCGCCTCGCGCAGCCCGGCCATGTAGGCGTGCGTGTCGCGCATGATGGCAGCGCCTTCCGGCGTGAAGCGGGCGTGGGCATTCACCACGGAGTAGCCCTCGAAGAAAAGCCCTGTGTCCGATTGCACCCGCCGGGCCGCCTCGTCCCGCAGTGCCGCCGGCGCCGACCGGCTCTCGATGATTTCGCGCATGGCGTACACCATCCGCGCGAGCACGAAGGTGGCGTGGTAGATACCGCTCATCGGACGGAGGTCGACCCTGAGCGGTGAAGAATATCGCTCCGTCTCGTCGTCGTTCTCGACGTGGAAATTGATCGGCGCCTTGCCGAAGAGCGAGATATGCGCGCCCTCGTGCACGATCGTCACGGCGAGATCGAGGTCGCTCTTCTCTACGTCCATGTTGAGAAGCATCGCGCCCCAGCGTTCCAGGCTGGAGCAGCCATCGAACACGAAGCCTTTGGTCGAGCGGCCTGCGGCGGGCACGATTTCGCTGACGACGGCCGCCGTCTCGGCGAAGCTGTCGGGCGCATAGCCTTCCAGGATGGAAAGCGCGGTCCCGATACGGGCGCTGGCCATGGAAGTCTCGCGCCGGTTCAGGCGGGCGATCTGCTCCCGATCAAGCGATTCGGATTCAAATTGCCTGATCAGCAGTTCCTCATCCACGCCCGCGAAAGAAGCGCCGTCGAAAGGACGTATGGCCAGGGGAGCAGCGCCGAGCGCATCGATCCGAAGCAAGCGGTCAAGCGACGCCTCGACGTCGGACAGTTCGCCCTGGTCGATCTCGTGCAGGACATCGAAGAGCGCGCCGAACAGAGCCGGGGCAAGACGCCGCGGGCCATTGATCGCCCCGAGGAGCGCACGGCCCCTGTCAACGTCGAAGGAGACATGCGGCGCGCATTGCGCGAGCACATGTTCAAGGCTCTCGTGCAGCCGAGCATTGATGCGCGCGCGGCAGGCTTCGCCGCCGGATGCGCTGGGCAGGAACCAGTCAGCCAAGGCTTCGGCCTGAGACATCAATCACCAGCAGATCGTGTCGCGACACAAGATAGAAGAAGCTGCCGGCCGCGACGTGCGCATCGGCCGTGCGACTATTCCCGGCCGGCCGGCGCGGTGGGCTTGATGGTCCCCGCCGGCTTGATGACGCCAACCGGCTTCACGCCGCCGACCGGCTTCACCGGCGCGGCCATGACCCTGCCGGTTGCCGCATGGCCCAGGATCCGGCGCGCATCAATCTTGATCGAATGTGCCATCCGTGCCACCTCTCCTTTGTGACCGCCTGATAACAGGCTGAAGTTACCCGCTCACGCCTGCCAGAGCAATGCCCACTCCTGGTGCCCGAAGGCCGATGATCCTGTTTTTCACCACGGCTGGTCATCGATATCCGCTGAAAGGGATCGTGAAGGCGCCTTACCGCCGTGTTCCGGTGGCCGTGCGCAGCTATGACTGGCTCGCGCGCCAGTCATCCATATCGGCTGCGACCTGTGTCTTCACCGATTTCGACCGGCTGAGGCATTTCGAGCTGGCATTTGCCGCGCGCATCTTCCGGCAACTGAAGGAAGGCGGCATCCGCGTGCTGAATGATCCGGCCCGTGCCTGCCAGCGCGAGGAATTGCTGTTTCGTCTCCACAAGGCCGGTATCAATCGTTTCGGCGCCTGCCGGGCCTCGCTCGATCCGCGGCCGCAGCGCTTTCCGGTGTTCTTCAAATGCGCCGCCGGCCACGCACAGGACTTGACGGAACTGATCACAAGCCAGGAGGATCTGGAACGCGCGATCGAGCGCCTGCGCGGGCAGGGCTTTCCGCTGGAGCACATGCTGGTGATCGAATTCGCCAATGCAGAATACCGTCCCGGGATATACAGGCGCAACACCATCTACCGCATCGGCGAGCGGATGGTTCCAGCCAACTTCGTCGTGGAAGGATCGCCTTTCGTGAAATATGGCGATGCCAGTATCAGCATCGATGCCGACCGCCAGGATGCCATCGCGGAGATCGATGCCAATCCCCATGCCGAGGCGTTGCGCCCGGTCTTCGAAATGGCCGCCATAGAATATGGCCGGGCCGACTTCGGCCTGGATGACGGGCGGCCGGCGATCTACGAGATCAACACCAACCCGACGATCGGCCTCAGAATCAGGTCTGACCACGCGCCGCTCAAGGCCGCGGTGGATCGGTCCATGAGGATGATCTCCGATGCCGTTGCCGCCCTCAACGGCGAAATGCGGACCGTGCGCCTCCATCACGAGAAGCGCTGGTTCTCGCGGCTCGAGCCGATATTCGGCTTCCGGCTCAAGCAACCGTGAGCTCCATGGGCGAGAAACGCCGGCTTTCAGTCCTCATCGCAGTGCCGACCTGCCGGCGTCCCCGCTCGCTGGACCGGCTCCTGGCCTCCCTGATGACACAGCAGGCGCCAGCCGGATGCGACCTCGGCGTGCTCGTGGTGGAGAATGATCCGGCGCGCGCGGGCATAAGCGTGGCCGCCCGATACAACGACAGACGCCCCGACATGCCGGTGTCGACCTGCATCGAGATCGAGCAAGGCATTCCCTGTGCGCGCAACCGCGCCCTCGATGAGGCGCGAGCCGGCGGCGCAGACTTCCTGCTCTTCCTCGACGACGACGAGGTGGCGGATCCAGATTGGCTCGCCCGGCTCATCGAGCATTGCCGCCTGACCGGCGCCGATCTTGCAGGCGGGCCGGTTTATGCGCTCGATCCGGAGCGACCCCTGGCCGCCCTGCAATCATATCTCTTCCGCGGCGTCGAACGCTGGTACGAAGTGCGGCAGATCAGGAACGAGCGGCGTGCGGTTCGCGGACGGGTCCCGGTGATCCTCACGAACAATTGGGCGCTCGGCATGGCCTTTCAACAGAGGACCGGTCTTCGCTTCGACGAGCGATTCAGGATAACCGGCGGCTCCGATGCCGACTTCCACGCTCGGGCCCTTGCCGCCGGGGCACGCGTGACGTGGTGTCATGACGCGCGGGTTCGGGAGATCATCGATCCCGGCCGGCTGACGCCCGGCTACATCTTCGCCCGCGCCCGCCAGCAGGCGATCAGCCATTTCGAAAGGCGGAACGGATCCGCTCGCCCGGCCGCCATGCTGAAGCAGTTCCTTGCCGCGCCCTTTCTCGCGCTCCTCGGGCTGATCCGCCTCGCGACGGCCCCGCTGGCCGGCCCCTATGCCGTGGTGGACGGGCTCCGGCTCCTCGGCCGGGCCGCCGGCAAGATCATGTCGGTTTTCGGAGCATCCTCGAAGCTCTATAAGCTTGGGACGAGCGCGGACCCCCTCGGATAGGACGATCACCCCCCGGATAGGAGGATCGCGCGGCCTACCAGCTTCCCGTATTTTGCATCGAGGCCCATGGCTCCTTCGGCGCAAGGCTTTCGCCCTTCTGCAGGATCTCGATCGATATCCCGTCCGGAGAGCGCACGAATGCCATGTGCCCGTCCCGCGGCGGCCTGTTGATCGTCACGCCCGAGTCCATCAGCCTTTGGCATGTCGCATAGATGTCGTCGACCTCATAGGCGAGATGGCCGAAATTGCGGCCGCCTGAATAGGGCTCGGCGTCCCAGTTGTAGGTCAACTCCAGTGCGGGCGCACGGCCCCTGTGAAAGGCCTCCTCGTCTTCGGGGGCTATTACGAAGACGAGCGTGTAACGCCCTTTGTCGCTCTCATAGCGTCGGACTTCCTTCATTCCGAACTTGTTGCAGTAGAAGTCGAGCGATTCGTCGATATCGCGAATTCGCACCATCGTATGAAGATATCGCATGTTCCTGGTCCCGAATTAATGGCATTGGCTGCGGCCCCGGCAGCCTTGATATGAGAGCGGCGGCAAGTCCGGCAAGTGCGTGTTGCCAAAATGACTCTCTCAAGGCGCGCGAGTACGGGATAAGTCGAAATCAAGGCAGGCGGGGGCTTGCTCTCCCCGCGATCACGGGTGCTAATCTCGCGTTAAGAATCAGTTACCCGGTTTCAGATTGAAAGGAGGAGGCGGGCTCATGGGAAGAATTGAGTCGAAAGACCAATCCTTGCATGTCCCGAGTTCTGACGAGGCCGTCGATCTCGTTGAGATTTCCGGCATTATCAAGTGGTTCGATGTTGCAAAGGGGTACGGATTCATTGTCCCGGACGGAGAATCGCCGTCGGATGTCCTTCTCCACGTGACATGCCTGAGACGCGACGGCTTCCAGACGGCACTCGAAGGTGCGCGGGTGGTATGCGAGATCAGGGCGGTCGAACGGGGGCTTCAGTGCTTCCGCGTCATCTCGATGGACAATTCCACCGCTGTTCACCCCGCACAACTCCCTCCGCAGCGCACCCATGTCACGGTGATCCCGAGCAGCGGGCTCGAGCGGGCCCTGGTGAAATGGTTCAACCGCACCAAGGGATTCGGATTCCTGACACGCGGAGAGGGTACGGAAGACATCTTCGTTCATATGGAGACGCTGCGGCGCTTCGGTTTGACCGAGCTGCGGCCCGGTCAAGTTGTGCTCGTGCGCTTCGGCCGCGGCGACAAAGGCCTTATGGCGGCCGAAATTCATCCCGATATCGGCGTGCAGCTGCCGCAATCGCATTGATAAGGGCGGCATAAAGGTTCGGAGCGACCATGCCGCGCGCGCTTCTCGCTGTGCTTTTCCTTCTATTGTCCGCGAATGTCCTCGCATGGGCCGGCGGCCCCGAGCCGATGCGGCTGCCGGTGGACCAGGCGCCGATCGTCTTCGAGACCCGTCATGGCGCCAGGGCCCTTGCCGTCGAAATTGCCGACACGGCGCAGGAACGTGAGCGAGGCCTGATGTTCCGCCGGGAATTTCCGCGCGACAGGGCCATGCTCTTCGTGTTCCCCTATGCCCAGGAGGTGACATTCTGGATGCAGAACACGCCGCTTGCGCTGGACATGGTGTTCGTCGCAGCGGACGGCCGGATCGTCTCCATCAGGGAACATGCAAGACCTTTCTCGACCGATCTCATCGGCTCCGGCGGACCCGTGCGATTCGTCGTCGAATTGGATGCGGGCCTCGCCCGGCAACTCGGGCTTGAAAAAGGCGGCCGGGTGCGCCATCGCGTGATCGACAGAATTGCCGACGAACAGTAGGCCGGTCGCAGGCCGATCAGTTGCGGAGACGCGCGTGGACCACTTCGCCAATGCGGAAATGCAGATCGCCTTCATCGACGAGGGCATCGGAGAGCCCGTGCTCCTGATCCACGGCTTCGCCTCGTCCAGCCGCGTCAATTGGCTTGAGCCCGGCTGGATCAAGACACTGACGGATGCCGGATACCGGGCGATCGCGCTGGACAACCGCGGTCACGGGCGGTCCACCAAATCGCATGA
>Ga0209915_1004383_pt1 | contig 10390 bp, 9 predicted proteins | sample ThiBiot_750_plan_FD_183952 | JGI IMG/M metagenome (GOLD analysis project Ga0209915, IMG submission 183952) | Wastewater bioreactor microbial communities from Cape Town, South Africa - Thiocy_cont_750_plan (SPAdes) | ecosystem: Engineered > Bioreactor > Thiocyanate-remediating > Anaerobic-Aerobic ...
CCGCGTTGCGCTGTCGAGGCGGCAAGTTCATCGCCGACCCTGTCGAGCCACGGCCACCGGTCTTCGTCGGACAGCGGTATCCCGGAGGCCATCTTGGCGACGTTCGCCTCAGGGTGCAGCCGGTCCCCCTCGATGAAGGGCACGCCGAGCCGCTCCGCCAGCATGGTGCCAATCAGAGACTTTCCGCTGCCGCTGACGCCCATGACCACGACAGGCCCGACCGCCTGATGACTCCCTCTGTCCACTTGCCGCGACTCCTCTCGCTTCGTTTCGGAGAAAATTCGACCGGACGCCGCCGCTTGGGAGCGATCGATGAAGCTTGAGGCGGCATTCTTGAATGGATGGGAGCGATGCCCACGCCATCCGGATGAGCTATCACACCCAGGCCGGGCCGTCAGCCGATATGCATGTTCCTCAGGGGGACGCACCATGCCCGCGCTCCTGTCGGGTTGCAGCCGCCCCCGACGGGACCCCGGCCAATCAGGCCAGGATAGACGAGGTAACCCGCAAGAATGTTGACGTGACAGTTGATATCAACGTATCACCAGCCATGGACATTGCCGCCGATCTTTCCTTTCAGACTACGCTACATGTTCGCGACACCTGCCTGTGCCTCCATGTGCAGCGCGCGGCGCGGGCCCTCGCGCGGCGATTCGACGAGGCGCTGAAGCCGGTCGGACTCACCAACGGTCAGTTTTCCCTGCTCATGTCGCTCAACCGCCCCGGACCAGCCCGTATGCGGGACGTTGCGACAGTGCTCGCCATGGACCGCACCACCCTCACGGCAAATTTGAAGCCGCTCGAGCGCCGCGGCCTCGTTTCGGTCGCGCCGGACGAGAAAGACCGGCGCAGCCGGCACCTCGCGCTGACCGCGGAGGGACGCGACCTCCTCGCGCGCGCCCTGCCGATCTGGACCTCGAGCCATGCCGCGCTCGACGAACTCCTCTCCGGCTCCGACATCGAGCGCCTGAGACGCGACCTTCGCGCCATCTCCTGAGGGCCAGAGAGCCTATCCTGCAACAAACCATGGCGAAATGCGTTGCGAAAACGACATCGCATCGGACGCTTGTGGCGGGATTTCGAGGAAAGAAGGATGGCAGCGCACTGGCTCGAAATTCTCGCGATCGCGTTTCTCGCGCTCTCCTTCCTCTGTACTGTTCTGATCATTGCGATGCTCTTCTACCAGCCGCAGCGCATGGCGGTGATGAACGTGGTCTGGCCCGTGACGGCCCTTTATTGGGGACCTGTGGCGCCCTGGGCGCTATGGGACATGGGGGCTCCGCCCGTCAGCCCGGCAAAGCGCCGGCACCAGCAGGAGATCGTGCAGCGCCGGAAGGCGGCCGGCGAGAGCCAGAAGAGGCCGGCAAAGCCGTTCTGGAAGCAGGTCTTCGTCGGCGTGACCCATTGCGGCGCCGGCTGCACCCTCGGCGACATCATTGGCGAATGGCTCGTCCATGCCTTCGGATGGCAGTGGTTCGGCAACAGGCTCTATGCCGAATTCATCATCGACTTCGCGCTCGCCTATAGCCTCGGCCTCGTCTTTCAATATCTCACCATCACGCCGATGCGCGGTCTCGGACCGATCAAGGGGATCATCGCCGCCGCCAAGGCCGACACCATTTCCATCATTGCCTTCGAAATCGGTCTCTTTGGCTGGATGGCATTGAATTCCTTTATTCTCTTCCCCGGAGAGAGCGTCGCTTCCTGGAATCACTGGTTTCAGATGCAGGTCGGCATGATCATCGGTTTCTTTACCAGCTATCCCGCAAACTGGTTCCTGCTGAGGGCGGGCCTCAAGGAAGCCATGTAGGGTGTGGTGGCCTTCCGCATCGCCCCGCGCGCCGATGATATTCCTCAACCTGAAGCCGCGATATGAAGCATAGGGGATATGCTTTCGTAGATCTCCCATAGCATCGTTCGTCAGGTATCAGAGCTCATCCGCAACCCGATGACTCTCCGGTCAGGGAGACATACTGCAGCCCGAGGAGCTGAGATTGGCGGAGCGTCCGGTTTCAATTGAAGCCTATCTGTTCCATGTCACAGAAAATCACCATGGAACCGTCATGCCGTCGCCACATTCTGCCGTCACTTCGGATCCCGGCGACATCAGGAAAGTGGGGTGCTTGGGATAGTGACGGGACTGAGTAATGCAATCCAAGAAAGCTCTGGCTGCGGCCGCGTATCTGGCCGCAACGGTGGGATTCGCCGCCACGCCTGCCCTGGCCCAATGCGGCAAGGCCTCATGGTACGCGCTGCACTCGCGCACCGCCTCTGGTGAGAGGATGAATCCGGCGGCCATGACCGCCGCCCACAAGAGCTTGCCGCTCGGCTCACGGGTGGAAGTGACCAACAAGAGGAACGGACGCAGCGTCGTCGTGCGCATCAACGACCGGGGACCCTATATCCGCGGACGCATCATCGACCTGTCCAGGGCAGCCGCCCGCCGGCTCGGCTTCGTCGATCGGGGGGAAACCAGCGTCTGTATCGTCGCGGCCAGCTGAGCCCGCGATTCATGATGGAACCGGCTGCCGGTGTCCTACCGGCAGCCTGGGTCGATCGTCAGTTCAACGGGCATCGATGCGGTCGATGAACCACCGCGTCAGATTGAGCCACACCTCGTCCTTCTCGGCCGAATCCTCCACCCCGTGCTCGAGGTTGGGATTGTCGTTCACTTCGATCACGAATACGCCGTTCTCGGTTTCCTTCAGATCGACGCCGTAGAGGCCGCTGCCGATGCAGCGCGCCGCCCTGAGACCCGTGTCGATCACCAGGGGCGGGGCGTCAGCCAGCCCAAAGGAGCGAAAACCGCCTTCCAGGGGCTTGCCGCCGGTATCGTGCTTGACGATCTGCCAGTGCTTCTTGGCCATGAGATACTGCACGACGAAGAGCGGCTTCCCGTCGAGTACGCCGACGCGCCAGTCGAAGGCGGTCGGCATGTATTTCTGCGCCAGGATCAGGTCCGAATCCTTCAGCCATTCCGTCACGAACGCCTTCAGCTCGGCGAAGGAGGCCACTTTCCTGACGCCGCGCGAGAAGGAAGAATCGGGTATCTTGATGACCATCGGAAAGCCGAGTTCGTCGGCTGCGCGCGTCAGGTCCTCGTCCCCGGCGATCATGACTGTGACGGGCACCGGCACGCCGTTTCCGCGCATCAATTCGTCGAGATAGACCTTGTTGGTGCAGCGGATCATGGAGACCGGATCGTCGATGACGGGCATGCCCTCCTGCTGGGCACGCCGGGCAAAGCGGTAGGTATGGTTGGAGATCGAGGTCGTCTCCCGGATGAACAGCGCATCGTAATTGGCGAGCTTGGCCATGTCCTTCCGGCTGATCGGCTCCACCTCCACGCCCAGCCTGCCGGCCACCTTGGCCCAGTGCTTCAGGGTTCCGACGGAGGACGGCGGCAGTTCCTCCCGCGCGTCGTAGAGCGTGGCCACCGAATAGCGAGCGGGGTTCTTCTGCTTCGCCGCCCTCCATTCATGCTGCGTGTAGCGGTCGAGCCCGGCAAGGAACCGCGCGTTTTCCTCCCCTTCAAGCTTGCCGATCGGCGCAAAGCCGATTTTCTGGATCTTCGCCCATTCTCCCGCCTTTACCGACACCTCGAGTGCAGGGGCGCGGAACCAGTCGAAGAGGAGCCGCGCGAAACGCTCGAGCGCCGGCTCGGGCGCAAGCCCGAAATAGATGCGTATGGTGGAAGGCGCCTCCGTGACGCGCTTGCCCAGTCCCTTGTTGAGCGCATCCTCGAGCTCGGGAATGGCATTCTCGTAGAGCCGCCGCTCGGAAAGGTCGATCATCGTCTCGACGGACGGGATGATCCGGTGCCCCCGCGCTTCAGCCAGCAGGGAGGCGTAATAACCCCGGCTCTGATAGGTGTAGGAGCGCGAAAGGTTGATCACCTTGGGGCGCTGGCCGCGGAAGAGGCCGGGGCGTGCGAGATAATCCCGGCTGGATATGATCTTGTGCGGAGTGGACGCATGATCGAGATCGGACAAGCGGCCGACCAGAATGACCCAGATCGACATCAGTCTCTTCTTTCCTCCAGGAAGACGGCGGCGCGCAGCCCCGAGGCGCCGTAGCGTGCCATCCGGTCGAACACGAAATAGGGGACGGGCAGGTTGGCCGCGTCCGCGACGGTCTCGCCGATCTCGTCCTCGACCCAGGGGTCGTGGATCATGATGTGGCGGCCGTCGTCGCCATGCGCAAGCACCCAGTGCGGCACCTTCTTGCCGAACATGAACCAGCCGCTGACGAGCACCGCCACCAGCTTGCCTCCGGCAACCGCCATGCGAATGTCATCCAGGGTGAACGGACGGTAGTCGACCTCGATCCGATATCCCTTCGCGCGGCTGCGGAAATCGGCTTGCGCATATTGCATGACCTCCCGCTTTTCGGGATCGCGAACAGAATTCATGAACAGGAGTTCGTCGGTAGACACCATGATGGAAGCTGAAAGCCCATGTTCATACGCCGCGACCGCCATTCCGAAGGGTTCGCAGCCGCCGTGTCCCGACATCATGAAAATCGTGGTCGCTTCCCGCCACAGTCGGATTTCCAGCACGGGATTGAGCAGCGTTCCGGGCACGAAACGGGCCAGCGCCATCATCAGGCAGCAGGCCCCGCAGGTGAAATCGGTGCGTTGCTCGTAATAGGGAACCGCGGTGGTGGTGGGCACATCGCCGCGCAGCGTTTTTTCGAAGCGCAGCGCCACGGTGTGGTCTTCGTAATAATCGAGATACCGGCCGATCGGCCGGTATCCGCGACGCCGGTAGAGCTCGATCGCAATTTCATTGTCCTCGCGCACCTCGAGGCGCATGAGGAGCTTTTCCTGCGCGAACGCGGCACGCTCGACCTCGTCGAGAAGCCGGCTGCCGATTCCCCTGCCGGCCGCGCTGGGCTCGACCGCGATGGAGTAGAGGCGCGCCAGCGCCGTGCCCTGGCGGAACAGGATCATCGCATAGCCGCGGATCGTTCCGTCGATTTCAGCCACGATCGTCACGGCCGTTGGCCGCGCGATCAGCGCCCGGAATGAACGGCGCGAGATCCGGTCGCTCTCGAATGCTTGCTCTTCAATTCGCAGCAACGCGTCGATATCGCCGAGGGTGGCGCTGCGCGTTGTGAGATTGCGCGTCTCGGCGCTGTCCATGGAAGCTGCTTTGCCTCACCGTCCCGCAATTCCGCCGGTTCAGCAAAGAACCGGATCGCGGCGAAACGCAAGCCTAAGCTGCATGATGTTGCCGCTGCGGTTCGCTATTGCCTGTTCAGAGAAAGCCGCCATCGGCGATCAGCACCTGCGCGGTGACCATCCGCGCGGCATCCGAGGCGAGAAACAGGCAGGGCCCTACCATGTCCTCGGGCTGGATCGCCTCCTTGATGCATTGCCGGTCGAGCGTCGCCGCAACGCCCTGCTCGGTCACCCACAGCGACTTCTGCCGCTCCGTCATGACCCAGCCGGGCGCGATCGCATTCACGCGGATGCCGAAGGGCCCCAGCTCGCCGGCAAGCCCCTTGGTCAGGCCGATGATGCCCGCCTTTGCCGCGGTATAGGCGGCAAGCCGCGGGTGGTTGATCATGAAGGAGGTCGAGGTGAAATTGACGATCGCCCCGCCGCCAGCGGCTTTCATGCCCGGAATGACGGCCTGTGCGGTAAAGAAATGCGGACGCAGATTGACCGCCTGGTTGTTGTCCCAATAGTCCGGAGTGACCTCTTCGATCGAATGCCGGTCATCCCAAGCGGCGTTGTTGACGAGCACTGTGGGTGAACCGTGCCGCTTTGCAGCGGCGGCGACGGCGGCGTGCAGTGCGTCGAGATCCCTGAGGTCGGCATGGAGGAACAGCGGCGGGATTTCCTCTCCGGCTCCGAGCCGGTCGCACAGCGCGCGCGAGCGCTCGGCGTCGATATCGATGAAGGCGACCTTCGAGCCCTGCCGCACGAAGCCCTCCGTCAGCGCGGCGCCGATGCCCGAACCGCCGCCCGTGATCAGCACGGACCGGTCCTTGAGGTCGGGGAAGATGGCGGAAAGTGTCACGAGCGTTCTCCGGTTGGACAATTCGGTCGGATTGCGCATCCTATGAAAGAAGCCGGGGTCGGAGGCAAGCGCCCGGCTTTCGCACATCCGTCAAGATTTCCCTGTTCGCGGCAGGGCACACGTGACAATTTACCGCCCGTTCGCGAGACCCGATTGCAGAGGTAGACCATGGCGCTCGACGTCGCCGTCCAGATGGACCACATCTCCACCGTCAGAATTGCCGGCGATACGACCTTCGCACTCTGTCTCGAAGCCGAGCGCCGAGGGCACCGGCTCTTTCACTATACGCCCGACCGGCTGTCGATGGAGGGCCGGCGGGTGAGCGCCGCCGTCGAGGCGCTGTCGGTGCGCGACGTGGAGGGTGATTTCTTCACCCTCGGGCCGAAGGAAAAGCGCGACCTGTCGGAGATGGACGTGGTGCTTCTGCGTCAGGATCCGCCCTTCGACATGAACTACATCACCACCACCCACATCCTCGAGCGCCTGCAGCCGAAAACGCTTGTCACCAACGATCCTGCCTCGGTGCGCAACTGCCCCGAGAAGATCTTCGTCATGGAATTTCCCGACCTCATGCCGGAGACGCTGATCACCAAGGACCCGAACGAGGTCGCCGCCTTCCGCCGCGCCCATGGCGACATCATCCTGAAGCCCCTCTACGGCAATGGCGGGGCGGGCGTCTTCCACCTCGCGGACGGCGACCGCAACCTCTCCTCGCTGCTGGAGATGTTCGGCCAGATGTTCCGCGAGCCCTTCATCGCCCAGCGCTATTTGAAGGACGTGCGGGCCGGCGACAAGCGCATCATCCTCATCGACGGCAAGCCCGTCGGCGCGGTCAACCGCGTGCCCGATGCGGGCGACGCCCGCTCCAACATGCATGTCGGCGGCCGTGCCGAGCCGGCCGTCCTGACGAAACGCGAGGAAGAGATCTGCGAACGCATCGGCCCGGCGCTGAAGGAACGTGGCTTCCTCCTCGTCGGCATCGACGTCATCGGCGGTTACCTCACCGAGATCAACGTCACCTCCCCGACGGGCATCCGCGAGGTCAAGCGCTTCGGCGGCCAGGACATCGCCGCCCTCTTCTGGGACGCGGTGGAGGCCAAACGCGGCTGATCCCCCGGGGGCCAGTTGGCGGAGCCGTTTTGTTCCGAGCATGCAACCGGATGCAACCCGGCCGGAGCCGGGGGTTGCAATTGTTCTCGAATTGTTCTTGCGCATCAGTCCAGGTTGTGCTGTAGTCCCCTCGACAACCGCTCATGGGCGTGGTGCGCCTTGGGCGGTGAGGCGCAAGAGGGGACTGCGCATATGGTTTCTCGGGTAAGGACCGTCGCCTTCCAGGGCGTGGAGGCGCTGCCGGTCGATGTCCAGGTGATGGTTTCGCCGGGCAAGATGGGCATGCATATCGTCGGCCTGCCGGACAAGGCGGTGGCCGAGAGCCGCGAGCGGGTGCAGGCGGCGCTGCATGCCTCGGGCCTGTCGATGCCCGCCAAGAAAGTTACGGTCAATCTCGCGCCGGCCGACCTTCCCAAGGAGGGCAGCCATTACGACTTGCCGATCGCCGTCGGGCTGATGGCGGCGCTCGGCGCGATCCCCGCCGATGCGCTCTCCTCCTATGTGGTGCTCGGGGAATTGTCGCTCGACGGCACGATCACCGCCGTCGCCGGCGCGCTTCCCGCCGCGATCGGCGCCAACCGCCAGGATCGTGGCCTCATCTGCCCCGCCGACTGCGGGCCGGAGGCGGCCTGGGCGGGAGCCGACATCGACATTCTCGCGCCGCGAAGCCTGATTGCGCTCGCCAATCATTTTCGCGGAACGCAGGTCCTCTCGCGCCCCAAGCCCGCCATGCGCATTGCCGCGAGCGACCTTCCCGACCTCGCCGACATCAAGGGCCAGGAGAGCGCCAAGCGGGCACTCGAAGTGGCGGCGGCGGGCGGGCACAACCTTCTTTTCGTTGGCCCGCCCGGCTCAGGCAAGTCGATGCTGGCGCAGCGCCTGCCGTCGATCCTGCCGCCGCTCGCCCCGCGCGAGCTCCTCGAAGTCTCGATGATCACCTCGATCGCCGGCGAACTCGCCGGCGGCAAGCTTTCCGACCGGCGGCCGTTCCGCGCCCCGCATCACTCGGCCTCCATGGCCGCGATGGTCGGCGGTGGGATGCGCGCCCGGCCGGGCGAGATGTCGCTCGCCCATCACGGCATCCTCTTCCTCGACGAATTCCCGGAATTCACACCGCAGGTGCTCGATTCGCTGCGCCAGCCGCTCGAGACCGGCGAATGCGTCATTGCGCGCGCCAACCACCGCGTCAGCTATCCGGCTCAGATCCAGCTCGTCGCCGCCATGAATCCCTGTCGATGCGGCATGGCGGGCGAGCCGGGCCATTCCTGCGCGCGCGGTCCGCGCTGCCAGGCCGACTATCAGGCGCGCATCTCCGGGCCGCTGATGGACCGCATCGATCTGAGGATCGAGGTGCCTGCCGTCTCGGCGGTCGACCTCATCAAGCCCGGCAAATCCGAGCCGAGCGCAGCGGTGGCAGAGCGGGTCGCCCGGGCGCGCAAGGTGCAGAAAGCGCGCTTCGATGCGCTGGGGCTTTCTTCCATCGCCACCAATGCGCGCTGCTCGGCCGCGCTCATCGAGGAGATCGCCGAGCCCGATACCGGCGGCCTGTCGCTCTTGAGGGATGCAAGCGAGAAGATGGGCTTTTCGGCGCGTGGCTATCACCGCATCCTTAAAGTGGCCCGCACGCTTGCCGATCTCGACGACGCCGAAAAGGTCGGCCGCATCCATATCGCCGAGGCCATCGCCTACCGGGTACCGGGCGACCGGCTGGCACAGGCCGCCTAAGCCGCCTGCGCCCGCTCCGCCAGTCGCGCACACGTCAACGGTCCACCCCGTCAGGCGCCCACCCCATCAGCCGCGAAGAGACTTGCGCATCCTCGCCGGTGGCAGCTTGAAGGCGCTGCGGAAGGCGCGCGAAAATGTGGCGGGCGAGGAAAAACCGGTGCGCTCGGCAATCATCGCCATGTCGGTGCCTGTATCGGTGACGAGCCGCCGCGCCGCGCTGAGGCGAAGCCGCAGATAGTAGCGGCCAGGGCTTTCGCCGACAGCCTGGGCGAAGAGTTTCTCCAGCGTCCGCGCCGTCACCCCCGCCCGCCTGGCGATTGCAGCAATGGTCAGTGGCGTGTCGATATGCGCCTCCATCATACGGATTGCCAGCCCGAGCCTCGGGTCGTAGCCGTCGAGCCGGCCGGCCGAGACGAGCGGCTGCGCGTCACTGGAGGCATGCGCCTCGTCATAGATGAAGACGCTGGCCACATCGAGCGCCGCCGCCATGCCGAGACGCGAGCGCACGAGGTGAAGCATCAGGTCGAAGGTCGGCGACGCGCCGCCGGTGGTGAACACCGGACCGTCGATCACATAGCGGTCGGGCCGGACATCGACCGCCGGGAAGGCGCTCGCGAAATCTTCGAGGTCTTCCCAATGGGTCGTCGCCCGCCGCCCGTCGAGCAGGCCGGCATGACCGAGGAGCCATGATCCGGATTCCACCCCGCCGAAGGCGCGGCAGCGGGTGACGGCGCGCCGCAAGGTGGAAAGAACGGGATGGCGCGCATGACCCGCCACGCCGAAGCCGGCGATGACGACGAGGACATCTCCCGTCTCCGCCGCGTCGAAGCGGGCGACGGGCGGAACCGGCACGCCGCTCGTGGTCACCGCAGGCTCCCCGTCCACGGTTACGATCCGCCACGAAAAGCTCGCTTCGCCCGTGATGCGGTTGGCCGCCCGCAACGGATCGATGGTGGAGGCTACGCTCATGATCGAGGAGCCGGAGAAGACCAGGAGCGTCACCGACAGGGGCGTCGGCTCCTGTATGAAGATCGAGGGCTGTTCGCGTTTCATCAATTGCGGTTCGTAAATGGCAAAGCAGCGTCCCGCAAGTCCATCATCATCTCCGGCAACGGTCGAACACGCCCCCGAGGGAGGGCCGAGGGAGGAAGGGCATGGCATTGAAACCAACCCGCGAGGTCTTCATAACCTGCGCCGTGACCGGCGCCGGCGATACGACCGGCCGCTCGAAGAACGTGCCGGTCACCCCACGCCAGATCGCCGACTCCGCGATCGAGGCCGTGAAGGCCGGCGCGGCGATCGCTCATATCCATGTCCGCGACCCGGAGACGGGCAAGGGCGCGCGTGACCCCAAGCTCTATGCAGAGGTGGTCGAGCGTATCCGCGCGTCCGGCGTCGACATGGTGTTGAACCTGACGGCCGGCATGGGCGGCGACCTGACACTGGGCGACGTGGAGAACCCGCTTCCGCCCTCTGCCGCAGGCACCGACATGGCGGGCGCGAGCGAGAGGCTCGCCCATGTGGCCCAG
>Ga0209915_1004386_pt1 | contig 10384 bp, 7 predicted proteins | sample ThiBiot_750_plan_FD_183952 | JGI IMG/M metagenome (GOLD analysis project Ga0209915, IMG submission 183952) | Wastewater bioreactor microbial communities from Cape Town, South Africa - Thiocy_cont_750_plan (SPAdes) | ecosystem: Engineered > Bioreactor > Thiocyanate-remediating > Anaerobic-Aerobic ...
CATTTGCTTCAGTACATCTAATTGCGAAGGAACCCCATAAACGATCCCAAAAGTATCGTTGATAAATTAGTACTTGAACAGTAGTGGCGTTTGTCGATGGATCCAATGGTCGCCAAGATATAATACCGCCTCGAAAGTGATCACCAACGACTGTATTCAAACATAAAATCCATATTAGAAAGAAAGTATTCATTGATTTCATTGCATAAGCAACTTTTCTCGTCGTTTTTTTTTCTTTGGTAAAAAATGTCAGTTTAACAGAAATTCGTTTATTAAATAGGTATTATGTCTCAATTGCGTCGATACCTTTTCTTCCTCGCTTCTGTCAACAAAAGATATTTCGAAAATGGATTTCACTAATTGTTTTTTTTTCACTTCTTCGCATAAAAACACTTATCCATGAATTTGCTGCAAAGTGGCTCCAGATTGTTATTTTTTTCGGCAGGAAAATGAAAAAAGAACAAACATTTTTTGTACTAAGCGATACATTCTTTTTTATTTAAAAAAAATTACTGCGAATTTTTTTTTAAACGTTGCTCATGTGAACACCCACATGCGATGATTGGAAGATTTTAGAAGCATCGCAAACATGCCAATACAACGGACATTGGTGACTTAAATTGACTTATTTTCATTGTTATTTGTAAATGAGTTCTACTGTTCAATATTCTTATCGTTATATACCAGTTGTTGAGTTTTGGCCAGTCTATTCATTTGGATTGATCATTTGTTTTCAAATACAAAATCCTACGCCATTGTATAGACTATTTTTCTTTCACATAATTTGCAAACCGGTTTATGTACATTATGATTAACAAAATATTTTTTTTATTATTGACAAGCAGAGAACTTTTTTCTTCAGCAACGAACGAAATTTCGAGTTACTGTTTTCAAATTTGAAGTTGGAATTTTGAATTCAAGTTTCAAGTATGACATGAATGCATTGAGGTTACATATTTTTTGTATATCGCTATTTATTGGATACGAAAGAGAAGATCAAACTTTTGTTTCTTAGCATGTTTAATTTTGCACAGGTTCAACAGCTAATTCGAGATCGAAAATGTGGCCACTTGCATGTTTCTTGAGAAGATACAGAAGTTCAATGAATAGGAAAGAGAAAACTTAGTCGGACATTGTGACCCTCAACATGATTATTCGTACGTGGAAATTTATTGAGAACAGTATCATTAAGGCGGCTGACTGCAGTTTATTGCATTTAACTTGCTTAGTTGCCTAGCAAAATTCTTCTTCCTACGGACGCATGAGTCATATTTCAAGTCAATAAAAAGTTCTAAGTAACTGTCCATTATTTTGAAGAAAGAAAAAGATAGTTAGAATCCTCATAATCTGACGAGTTCACATCTGAAATCTGTTTTTCGAAATTCAAGATCGTTCGGGAGATATAAGATATACAAAATGACTAATTAAAATACTATAGTTTTGCCTTATATGGTCATATATGACTCATTTTCAATTGACCATTGATACATCACATGCTTTGCGCATACACGATTTAATTCAATTTGCTGAAATTCAAGTTTATCTACTGTAGAGTCTTTCAGAAAAAAAGAGATTAAGTAATTTTGTAAAACTTATTCTTCGAATGGTCGACAGGATTAGAAAAAAAGCACAACTTATGTCTTTGACTGATATTCTAGCTCTATTTGTCTGTAACTTACACATTAGGGAAGTTTACTAATCAATACATTTTTTCAATAGAAACAAAGCAATTTTCTATTTATTGGATAACCCAGTCATTTTCCTGCAACCCAACCCGCAAGCTCTTGCAGTCAGCCGTCTTATCTACTCGGCTTTGTCTCGAGTGGAATTCTAGTTGACATTCCATAGATGTAACATCAGCATATGTTGAGACCATATAATCATTGAATTTAACATGTAAGGGATGCGTTGGAGTATAGCACATTGAAACCATTTTATCTCGTTCGTAATTTCCTCAGAGTTAGCTGTAGACTTGGATGATCGTGAATATTTAACATATCGAGAAAGATTGAGAGTGATTTCATTTTGCTCAGCAATATGCAAAAGATGTTCATAAACACAAGGAATCATTTTTCATTGAGCAAATAATAAAGGAAGACATTTATAGGTACCACTGATCAATAACCTTTCATTTCCATCTAGAAAATATAGAATAAATATCACATAATTCAAACGAAACATTTTATATTCTCAACACTCTCAAAAGAATTCTGATGGCGTGATCTCGACATTTATTCTTTGAGGACATTTTCTAATTTGAAAAAAAGAATCAGTGTTTGTATCCAATTATATCAGAGAAAGTTCTTTGTTTAAAAAATAAAGACAATCCATAGAAATGGTTCTGGTATTGGCTGAAGTCTCATACATACATTCGATAGAATAATTAAAAAGAAAAAGAAATTTCATTTGGGTATTGATAAGAATAAAAGTATAACGATTGATGATGAACAAACGACCAAATACAACTATCATTCATATATCCGTTCGGCCACCTTCTACTAGAAACAACAGACTACAATCGGTCAGGGTTTTATTACAAGTACGACAGTTTTTCTTTTGCTTTTTTCAATTATAGTCGAATGGAAATATAAAGAGTAGTGATTTAACAAACGCCAGTTATCCGTCAAAATCCACACAGCACAGAGATGTGGCAAATGATTGCCATCGAAAGTCCAAAAAGAACAACAAGTTGAAGTAAATATTTTCTAATTGATTTTTTTGTTAACTTTTATCTTAATCTTGAGAATTTATTGAAATTTTGTTAAAATATGAATGTATAAGCAGTTGAATTGATGAAATACATCTATTTTTAGTTGTACTCATATGTTTAAACTTTATTGATCCTAATTAAAGTGTAGAATTTTCGATCTATTTTCTGATCGCATATCAGGTCATCTTGAGTGAACTATAAAATTCAACAAATCAAATGAGTCAATTCTATCAAGGTATTGTTGTTAGATTAAAGTTATACGGATTAGAAAATTAAAATTTAAAATTAAAAAATCAAAATCAACAAAACCAATAGATTTGGCAAAGAAATGAATTCATTTTGTCTTGTTTTGTGTCGTAAGTTTACGGTTAAGTTCTCATTTTCTAAGTTTTATTTCTAAAAGTTTGATAATACATCAAGCTAAATGTATGGTTGTGGTTTTGTACTGATGATGACCTGATATGCGATCAGAAAATAAGTCGAAAATTCTACACTTTAATTAGGATCAATAAAGTTTAAACATATAAGTACAACTAAAAATAGATGGATTTCATCAATTCAACTGCTTGTACATTCATATTGAATATAGATGTTCACGTCGATGTTTCATTGGCTCCTTACTTACAACTTTTCTACTAGCTTTGCTTATTACTGCTATTCTACTTGTTCTCTTAATTAAACCTAAAACAACATCAATAACAGGTAAAAATGCTTTACGTTAACCGATAAGATGTTTTATCGATACTACAGCCGTACTTCGTTGGAATAAAACCGGTATTACTATCGCCGGTCTGGGCAATGACAGTAATCAATTAAATAATCCTCTTGATGCAGTAGTAGATTATGCAAATAATCTTTACGTTGTCGATCAAGCCAACCATCGAGTTCGAAAGTATTCTTTCGGTAGTTCAGTTGGTGAGACAGTGGCTGGAAATGGAACATATGGTTCATCTCCAAATCAACTATATTTCCCCTCAAAATTACTCATTGATTCAAACGAAAATCTCTTTATCTCAGATACAAATCGTTATCGAATACAATTTTGGCAAAAACTAACCAATGTAGGAATAACAATTGCTGGTACAATGAGTAAGACAAATGCAAGCACAGATAATCTATTCTTTCGAGATTTTTCTAGGCGTTTTTGGAAACGCAAGTCATCAATTGAATAAACCGCACGGTATTGCTCTTCATCCAACAACAAATACACTTTATATATCAGATTATATTAATCATCGAATAATGTCATATCCATCGGGTGTTAATAATGGTACATTGATACTTGGAGGTCGTGGACCAGGATCGAATAATACACAATTATATTTTCCCACGGGATTGCATTATGATTCTTTTACCAATAGTTTAATCATTGCCAATCATTTTTCGAATAATGTCGTTCGATTTGTCTTAGGTGCAAATAATTGGGAACTTCTTGCTGGCTCTGTGAGTGGACTTTCAGGTACAGCACCCAATCGTCTGCTTCGACCGAGTGATATGACATTAGATCCAATGGGTAATCTTTATGTTGCTGATAGAAATAGTCAACGGATACAATTCTTTTCTAATGGGCAGTTAAATGGTACGACAATTGCTGGTGTAACCAATGCTGCTGGTGCTAATGCTACGACACTTAATTGGCCTTCATCTGTAAAACTCGATAGTCAACTTAATATGTATGTGGCGGATGCTTCGAATAATCGAATTCAAAAGTTTTTACGTTATTAATTCGTCAGTTCTCATAAACTGTTCCATATATACAGTGGAGTGCAAAAGTCCTTGCCTCATATATAAGTGAACTTATAATAAACATATCCCTTGATTTTTTAAAAATGTTCTCGTATATACGAACACGTATATGTCTATTTGTGTATAACGATGTTCATTTAAAACATCCTTTCTTTTGAATAAAAATGTGTTCACAACGAAATTCGAATATAATGAAAACGAACCGTTCAGTCATCTTACATTTCTGGCAGAACGGCGAACGATCGCCAGCAGCCATATCTCGTATGACGAAGATCTCTATTCGAAAGATTAGGCCACACAAGTATTTTACCACGTGGTACTCCAATGCTGACACAAGAACACAAAAAATGCACGTGTTCAATGGGCAATTAAGCATAAAAATGATGACTGGAGTAGAACAATATTTACCGATGAAACATGCTATCAATTGTTTCGTAATACAATTCGATGTTGGTCGTTGAATCCGAGTGCTGAAGTTAAACGAATACCAAAGAATAGACAGAAGATTATGGTATGGAGTGGGATCAGTATTAAAGGACTTATCGGCTGTCATTCGTTTCGGAATATCATGGACGGTCCCTATTTCGTTCGAATTCTACAAGATCATCTTATTCCTAATGCGAAAAATTAATTTGGCAGGCGATGGAGATTACAGATGGACAATGATCCAAAGCATAGAAGTCGAGTGGCTCAAGATTTTTTGTCTCGTGAAACACCAGAGGTTATCGATTGGCCCTCGAACAGTCTCGATGTCAATCCGGTGGAGAATTTATGGGCAATCATCGAACGTCGTATAGAAAAACGAAAACCAGGAAATATCGAAGAATTAAACAATTTTTTACACGAAGAATGGAATAATATTGATATAAATCTCCTAAGTCATTTGGTAAACTCGATGAAAACACGATGTTTAGCTTTAATCGAATCAAAAGGAGAAAGAATTAATTATCAACTGTGATGCTTTTGTACATTGAACATTGCTCTATCATTGTATATATTTGTTTTTTTTTATTGATCATTCATTGGTTTTTAAACAAATGAAATACTGAAGGCAAGGACTTTTGCACTCCACTGTATGTCTCATGATGTCAGGTCTCGCATAGTTAAAAATTTCAAATTACTACGAAGCAGTTTTTGCGAGATATTGCGATCACAACAGTAAGATATGAAAAATTCATTTTTTCCAAAAGTATGGGGCGATATTTCGACAGCCCGTGTGCGTCCCAAGTTTCTTTTTGTGCCAAGTTGTAGACCCGTGTGTGGTCTTTGAGGCTGCATAAATGATTGAAAAAACAAACAGGCATCAACGGAGAAAATCGAGGCCAAAAATCGACTTTTTGACTAAAAACCAATTCGTCATTTGATTATTCTGCACGAATAGTTCGTACTAGCGGGATGAAATTTTTATGGTAGTTAGGCCGTCCTAAGATCTACTTATGTTCAAAATTTCAGGCCTCTCTCATTCTCCTGTGGGGAGATACGAGGAGTGAAAGTTTCTGGGAAAAGTCATTTTTTCCTGAATCTCGAGGTCCGTAGAATATCAACCATACAATATTCCAAGCTGTAACTTATAGTATATACAGAACCCAACATAGTCTTGATATGGAAAAATAATCCAGCTAAACCGTATGGTGTTTTCATGGTTTTAATTGAAGCTCAAAATCGTCCGCCGGAAAAGTGCATTTTTTCGTGCTTCCAATAAAAATGCGATAAAAACCGAGCGGTTTAATATTTTTCGAAATGGCTTTCACCAAAATTCATAGAATTCAGTTCTCTATCACATATATGAAAATGAGTCAAATCTGACGATATCGATTGAGCAGCGTTATAGTAAATCGGCTGCGGCTTACGTGGAATGGCTCCTATAACGAATTCATTCACTTGATATTCGATTCAAGTCATTCGATTTATCAAAAATCAATATGCGTTTTTGCGCTCCGTTTTGGTTGATGCTAATGTTGATTAACTTCACGCGACCATAGATCATTTGGGATTTTAATGGAGATGAACTATGCTGCGATAGTGTAGCATCAATATTTTTATGACAATAGGTAGCAGTTGGACAATACGTTGCTGGAATATAATTGATTGTACTTTATACGCTTGTAATAAGAGAAGTGTTGATTTTTTGTTAACCTTAACCTAAAACAATTATTAAAACTACCGAATTCGTAGGTCAATGAACTGATTTAAATGAAGTTATCACATCATTTTTTTGCGATCATCATTTTTGAACTCATTACTAATTAACTGGAATTTATCGTCACTTGATTCTTGAAATTAAGTAAAAAATTTTACTATATTTTAATTTACTATTTGAGAATGTTGTCAAGATAGAATGTCGCGCATAATATGAAAAAAATATCAAATGTAGAGTAAAAAGATTGATACTTGAAGAAATTTGATAATGCAGCTTGAAATGATAATGGAAAAAAGAAAAAAAAATTATATATCGGTTCGGTTAAAATTTTGAAAAATGCAAACTGTTCATACTTAATAAACGACATCACACAGTAGATCCGGGTGAATATTTCTAGTCGTGAAATTTCCCGTTGTTCACAATAGGCGTCGAAGAAAATTTTATTTTTAGTTTCGTTTCAACCGATGAAAGTAAATAATAGACAAAAACTTATTGAAAGAACAAATAAAATGGTGATAGAACATTGTTAGTAGTAACTAATAAAAAGTGACTACTGATTCTATATTTCTTCACAGGTTAGTTACTAGTTTAGAAAAATTTGTTTCTATTTAATTACTAAATAATGCAGACACATCACTAGCACATAATTCTCGACTGTAAATTTGAAAATCATCCATATCGCCTTTGTATGCCGTCATATTCACTGAAGCACCTGTGCACGTTAACACTCCACTTAAACTGTTTCCTAAAGTGACATAATTGACTTGTTGACTTGCTGAGTATACAGTTGCACCATTGAATTGTGACGCAACTAGAACATTGTTGATATAAAGACGAAGACCATTTGTTGTACTCCATGTTTGAACGACATGAGACCAAACAGATGTTGAAATTGAGCTAGAAATAGTAACAGCTGCCGAACCATCGTAGATCTGTGCCAATAAAGAACCATTGTTTGCAAAACCAACAAACGGTAAACACCATCCCTGACCATTTGAACTCGAAGAAACATGAATAATAACACCCTCAAGAGTTGTTGGTCGAATCCATATGGAAAACGAAAACGCTTTGTTACTAAATCCGATTGCAGTTAAACCAGATATTTGAAAATACGAAGAAGTCGAACCATTAAACGTAATGGCTTCGAAAGAATGACCAGAAGATACTAATGATGTCGATTGTGTTATTGCAGTCATCTTATTCGGACCCCAATCACTGAGTAATGAACCGTTATTGAATTTAAAATAAGCCACTAATGTTGCAATTAATAATATTTCGCATGGAGATTTCGATCGATTTGATACAGTTACCTGATCTAGATAACCCTATAGTCAGAAAAACAGAATAGAATGTAATTCATATATCATTTTAAGAAGGTGTCTATACCTGCAAATACCCGAGATTGGAACTTGAACCGTATGGACTTAAATAGCCTATTGTAAAATTAGCAGCAGGCGAATTCAAAGATCCGAAACTCGTACAATCTTGTTCGAGTCTTCCATTTAAATAGATTTGTTTCCTTAACTGTGGCTTATCAAATACTACGGCTATATGTAACCAAGTACCAGTAGTTATTGGCGTTGAACCTTGACAATCATCGTAAAAAAAATCGATATATGCATAGAAACTACTGTTCGTTTGACGCATTGTTAACACGAAACATTTGCTCTGTTCTGCGGCACCACACATGCCCAAGATTGCGATCTCAAATATATCCTCGAGAGCAGTGGCATACAACCATAAATCCACAGTAAAACTGATACCAACGATCGGTATGTAGGGAATAATCAACTTAGGCGATGTCCCACCACTAAACAGAAGACTTTTACCGGAATAAGAACTCGATGAAAATGTCATGTTATTTGTCGGTGTTGCATTGTAAGTATTCATCTCATCACGATAATCATCATCAAATCGCCATTGAGCAAGACGATCATTACCGGAATAAGCAGTTTCATTCGGATATGGAACAGCACAGAGACATGTGACTGCTGTCGTAGTTATCGTCGTACTGCTAGTTGTCGAAGTAGTGAGCGTCGTTGTGGTTGTTGTAATGATTTGTGTAGTTGTGCTTGATCCTTGTATGTCTAGAATATATAATTATAAATAGGGTGGTGAAAAAGATCGTGTAGTTGCGGTATCAAATGCCACTGATCCACGTTTTATGAGTAGCTATCTAATTCGAGTTCGAAAATAAGTCAAATTTTGCAAATTCCGAAACTTTCAAAAATTTTTTATTTTTTAAGATTTGAATTATTAAGGCGGCTGACTGCAATTTATTGCAGCAAGACGACTTATTGGTTTTAACTTGCTTAGTTGCCTAGCAAAATTCTTCTTCTTATTCTTCCTACGGACGCATGAGTCACACTTCAATTACGCCAACCTTTCTAAGTAATTGTCCATCATTTTGAAAAGAAAAAAAAAATATTCAGAATCCTCAGAATCTGACAAACAATATTCTGAAATCTATTTTTCGAAATTGAAGGTCGTTCGGGAAATCTAAGATATACAAAATGACTAATTAACATATTATAGTTTGGCCTTATATGGTCATATATGACTCATTTTTAATTGACCATTGATACGTCACATGCCTTATGCATACACGATTTAATTAAATTTGTTGAAATTCAAGTTTATCCACTGCAGAGTCTTTTAGAAAAAGAGAGATGAAGTAATGGCTGTTAGAGATCTTTCCTAAAACTTATTCTTCAAGTGATCAATGAGATTAGAAAAAAGCACAACGTATGTCTTTGACTGATATTCTAACTCTATTTGTTTTAACTCTTGCACATTAGGGAATTGTAGTCAGCCGCCTTATCTACTCGGCTTTGTCTCGAGTGGAATTCTAGTTTTATAATTGCTTTTGGTTGACTGCGGTCTGAATTATATTCGAATTCGAATCAGTCATTTCATGGATTTCTATTATCATAAGGTTTTCATTGATTATATAAATCGTTTTATTTTCCAGGAAAGATATTGCGTAAATAAGAACGGTAAAAGTGTGCAGTTTATCAAGGAACCACTATCAAAAGTATACTCATTTTTGTTCTAATCAAAGAATAAAGAAAAAATCATGTTCGACCATAGAAGTAATTATGAAAATGTTTTTTTTTTCAGTATTGCTAGAAAAAAAATTCATTTAGTGATACATTGTTGATACTCGCAGGATCGAATTAGCACTACTGTAAACTGTGTAAAATGGTTGCAACGACTGACTAGTAAATAAAGAAGTTTAATATATTTACTTGAACATTGATTGTTAGATGAACATGTAAAATTCAAGTCTTGACGACATTCAATATTAGATGAGCATTGACTGCCGTTAAACTTTTGACTGCGACAAACGAATCCATCAAAATATGTATGTATTTGACATTGACATGTAGAATTAACGCATGTTAAATATCGATTTTGTGGACATGATGCACAAGAATGTCCATAATTAATGAAATCTTGAGGTAGTAATCGAATTGATCCGTAAAGTAAATATGATGATAATGATGCTACGATTGATCCTGTTGTATCTGCATCACCTTCATACAAACGACAGTATTTTATTACAGTATCATAATTGAAAGTACGACAATGTGCTATGAGGTTACATTTTTGAATGCAAGTTAACATGGATTGACTAATTTCAGCGAGTATAAGTGCTTGGGAGTCATATGTAATAAATTCAAATCCATGATTGGATAAATCGAAATAGCCTTGTACAATGTTTGGATTTGTTGTTGATTGTGATATCTCAATTACATCGATCACAAAAATGAATATGCTGACATGAT
>Ga0209915_1004391_pt1 | contig 10374 bp, 4 predicted proteins | sample ThiBiot_750_plan_FD_183952 | JGI IMG/M metagenome (GOLD analysis project Ga0209915, IMG submission 183952) | Wastewater bioreactor microbial communities from Cape Town, South Africa - Thiocy_cont_750_plan (SPAdes) | ecosystem: Engineered > Bioreactor > Thiocyanate-remediating > Anaerobic-Aerobic ...
CCGCCGCCGCCGCAATCGACCGACATTGCATCGCTGCCAACCGTGATCACACTCTCGGCGCTCGTCGGCGCAATGCTGGTGATCGTCTTCGAGGTCGTGCTCATGATCATTATCGTTCGATGTCGCAGACGAGAGCGCTACCATCAGGCGCTCGCTGGCTTGGACATGGGCCTCTATGACTTTCATCTTGGAGGTTCGTTTACTTGCTCTCTGTGGCGTGGGCCGATCGAGCTAACGTGCCCACCCCTCAGACATCCTACTCGACAAGAACATTACTCGCATCAGCCAATCTGACGTTGGCATCATCAAGCGAATTGGAATCGTATGAGGCCTCGCCGAATCGAATCCGAGCAACAGCCACAATGCCTTGTGTATTGACAGCGATGTGCCTGTGTGTGCGTGTGCGTGTGCGAGCAGGGAGTTGGTGGCGAAGTGATGAGTGGCGAATGGCGAGTGCCAGGCGGTGCACCGTGTAGTGTCGCTGTCAAACGCGTCGAGCTCACTGGCCTCGGCATCGACACCAATCGCCAGACGGCGGAGCTGTTGCGAGAGATGAAGTTCCTCAGTGCCCTGGACCACCCGAACATTGTGCGCTTCTTGGGCATCATCTACGAGGAGGGCGACATGGAGATTGGCCTCGTCACCGAGTTGATGGTATGAATGCGCACCAACGGCGACCTCGATCTCGAGAGCTGATATGGCGCCATGTGTTGCGCCACTACAGGACAACGGAAGTCTCGCCGAGTTGTTGCGCAAAGGACCGATTGAATGGCGAGTGAAGCTGCAGCTGGCGCTCGATGCAGCGGAAGGCATGCTGTACTTGCACTCTCGCGAGCCACCCGTGATCCATCGAGATCTCAAGACCTCGAATCTCCTGGTCAACGCCTCATTCACATGCAAGATTGCTGGTACGGCGAGGCGCTCGCTTGTGCCACCGCTCTCGTTCGCTCACCACGATCTCGCTCGCCTAGACTTTGGCATCAGTACCATCAAGAAGTCAACGCGTACCATGACCTCGATTGGAACTGTACGTCTGTTGTTGCTGCTGCTGTCGCACCGACGTTCGTTGCTTGTTGAATGCTAACACCTGCGTCGGCACGCATCGAACACAGCCAATCTACATGGCTCCAGTACGTTGCAAACTCGTTGCTCACTCGATAAAGCTCTCGCTCGCTCACACGCACCCTCTGTCGTACGATACACAGGAGGTCATCAAGCACACGAGATACTCGGAGAAGGCCGACGTGTACTCGTTTGGCATCGTGTTGTGTGAGGTTCGTTGGCGTCAGCTCGCTTGCCATGCGCATTCCGCACGGCTGCCACTGACGATCGTACGATTCGCGCACTCGCGAGAGAGCAGATATTCACGCAACAAACGCCGTACGCCGACGAACCCTTCCGTGAAATGACGACCGACAAGGTATGCGACGAACACTCGAGCGTATCGAGTGAGCGTGTGTGACTAATGCGACGCGCTGCCGATGCAGTTGGTGCTGGCTGTCGCGACACAAGGCCTGCGGCCTGTGATACCCGACAACTGTCCGACCGACTACCAGCGGCTCATCACCGATTGTCTCAACGAAGTACGTGCTTCGGATCTTCAAGTTGCCAGTCGTATCGAGTTGCACTGACTCTATCCACATCCATCCATCCATCCATCCATCCATCCATCCATCAATCCGCCCTCATCGTCGTCGTTGTGCGTGCAGGACCCAGAACAGAGACCCGGCTTCGAGGAGATTGTCGAGCGGCTGCGGGTCATTCATCCGTAGAGCGAAGGCGAGATCACCGAGCCAGAATGCCATTACTTATTTAACACTCGGCCGAGAGAAGTCTCGTAGGCCCGATCGCCGCGGTGGAAGTTGATACCGCCGAGCGCTGTACATAGGTGTATGCATCAATAAATGATTGATGAATGAGATAGAGATAGAGAGATAGAGAGATAGATCACATGTAGAACAGGCGGTGGTTTATGTACACATATGCGCCAGCCGTCTATGGTGCGTCTAGTGCGTAGTGGGTGATGGAGATAGTAGTGACAAGGAGGTGGCAGTGCCGTGGTGTGAGCGAGAGCGCGAGCAAGGGCGAGATGGTGCCGAGCGAGCGAGCGGCCTCAACCGAACACAAGGTTCAAGATGATGAACGCCACGTTGACGAATATCAGTGGGACTACGCGGCAGCAGCCAAGCAGGGTCTGATTCAGTACGGTGTCCTCACGTACGCGCGTAGGGAGCGGGAGCTAGAGGTATCGGAGGAGGAGCTTGACGTACTGCGGAGGAGCACTCGCACGGCCGTGATGAGCGATACCAGCCGATACTTGACGCTGGTCTTGTCGATGTTGAACTCGTTGTCGTCCACGAAGCCGATCGGGCGCAAGAAGCGCTCCTCGTTCAATATCGCGAGTGCGTTGATGATGAGTACCAGTGCTTCTAGCAGGTTGAACAGAGAGAGTGCCATCAGGATCGAGCGAGCGTCTTCTCCCTCGAGAGCGCGTGTGGTGGTGGTGATGGTGGTGATGGCGTGGAGACGAAGGCAACAAGCAACAACCACGTTCCCGCCGCCATCGATGCTGATGTCATCGCCCACTCTCGCGCTATCAGTGACGCCGAGAAGTATTGTGTGGAAATCTATAGCATATGATATTATCATCATTAGAGAGAGACGAACAACGAGAGAGGAGGGAGAGGGAGAGGTTTGCCGTAACAGCTTGATATTGAAGCTGTTGTCGTTGTGTGTGTTGTGTGTATGGTGTGGTGATTGTAGTGGTGTGGTGCGCCTGGTTGACTTGGTTGGTTACTCTTGTTGCATTGCGTCATCGTCATCATCTGACTCGTCCGATTCATCTTCACCTTGCTCGACGTGAATCTTGATCGGGAACTCTTGATCGCAGCCAGCGTACGAGTCGCACATAAAGTACAGCGTCATTTCGTAGTCTCCCGGCTCGGTGAGCGTAAAGTCGAGCTTGACTCGCGCCTTCTTGCCGAGCGCGAGACGCTTGATCGAGTAGAGATGGTTCTTGTCGGCGTTACCGAGCACGAGCCACCACTCCTCGGTCTTGTCCTTGGGGAAGAAGGGCGCGATCACGGGGCCAGGCTCTTCGTCCGAGTCGCGCTCGAGGTCGACCACGACGACGATCGGTGCGGCGGTCGAGAGGCTCTGCTCGTCGAGCACCGAAAAGTCGACGTCGACGTTCGGGTAGCGGTTGCAGTAGATGGCGACGTCCTGCAGCTGGCGGTTGTTGAGGTGCTGCAGTAGCTTCTGGCGCTTGGCGGGCTCGAGCTCCATCAGGTCAAAGATGCCCTCGACACCGGCCGCCGTGCAGCGCTCGATGATCTCGGGCGTCAGGTGCGGCACCTGTTGCAGGAAGGGATCGAACGACCAGCGCGCCTGCACGAGCATCTGCGAGAGCTCCATGGCGGCGAGCGCCGGCAGCAGCCAGCTGTTGCTGCTAATGACGTCGACCAGCGCCTGTACGAGCTTGTGGGCGCTCTCGAGCACCGTGCGCTGGTCGGCCGCAATGTCCGACGCCAGCGAGCGGCGCGAAAAGTGGCTCTGCAGCAGCACGTTGGCCTTGACGTGCGGGTCGTTGAAGCGCGTCTGCGAGATCTTGACCGGCAGATGGCCGGCGAGTTGGCTCAGGATCGACGGCTCGCCGCGGCGCATCGGCAGCGTGGCGTACTCGGAGGCCGACGCGAGGATCTCGATCAGGCCCTTGAGCTTGGTGTTGGCCTTGAGCGACGAGGCAAAGAGCTCGGCCGTCGTGTGGCGAATGTAGTAGAAGGCGGCAATGACGCCGAGGTTCAGCGGCGAGAGGTCCGAGTCGTTGTCGACCGACAGCGCCTGGCTCTCCTCGAGCAACGCCACCGTCTCCTCGACCAACTCGCTCATGTGGTCCGACACGTGGCGGAACGACACGCCCTGCAGGTTGTAGTAGATGGGGTTGCGCGTCAGGCGGCGGTACATAAAGGTCCACGTGAGGTAGTCGACGCAGTCCTGCTTGTTCTCGATCGTCTTGGTCACGACCTCGGCGTTAAAGTGGTCGGCGAGCGCGAGCTCGAGATGCGACTCGATCGGCAGCGGCTCGAACAGGAACTTTTTGTAGTAGTCCTTCTTGGACGCGTGGCAGAGAATCACGCACCGACCGCTGGCGTCAAGGTTCGGACGTCCGGCGCGACCCATCATCTGCAGCAGATCGGTGATCGGAAAGTCGAGGTATCGATGCTCCTTGCCGTCGTAGTACTGCGTGCCCATGACGACCACGAGGTGTGCGGCGAGCGGAAGGCCCCAGCACAGCGTTCGCGTCGTGATCACGACCTGGATGGCGCCGGCGTCGTACAGTCGCACGACCACGGCGCTGTCGGCCGCCGAGAGGTTCTCGTGCAGAATCGCAATGCCAAACTCGAGCAACTCGGCGAGGAACGGATTCGACACCTGCTGCACGAACGGTGCCAAGTCCTCGAGCGTGCAGTGGAGGAACGGTGACACGCGTGTGACACTGCTATTGGTAGTGCCGCTTGTCGCCGCCGCCGCCGCCGCCGCTGCGGCGTTTGCTTCCGCGATCGACGCCTCGGCATACAGACGAAGCTCCTGCGCCAAGCGTAGGACGTGCTTTCGCGATGGCGCAAAGACGATCGACGGCTTGCCGTTGGCGTGCGCCAACGCCTGTACGGTGGGCTTCGACATGGCGAGCATGCGGTACTCGTAGTCGGCCTGATCGAAACCCTGCAAGCGAATCTCGAGCGGCACCGGACGCACGGTCGGGTGAAAGTTGAAGGTCGTACGCATCGAGGCACCGATCCAGTCACCGACGTCGTGAGCGTTGGCGAGCGAGCTACTCAGACCGACGATGCGAATCTTGTTGCCGGTCTGCGCGGCAATGTAGCGCATACGCGACACAATGACCTCGAGCGTCGGTCCGAGGTCACCACCGAGGAGGTGCAACTCGTCGATCACAAACAGCGCGACGGTCTGCACGTTCTTTCGTTGCTTCCATCGACGCGACAGCATGTCCCAGTGCTCGGGCGTCGAGATCACAATGTCGCCGGCCTCGAGCAGCTTCAAGTCACCGGCCGAGTCACCGGTCAAGAGCACGACACGCTTGCCGAGTCGATGCTCGAACTTTGGCAGCCAATCGCGGTAGCGCTCCTCGGCGATACGATCCAACGGTGCAATGTAGATGCAACGCGAGCGCGTCGCACCGGCCGGCGGTGGTTGTTGCCACGCACGCAAGATGCACAATTCGGCACAGAGAGTCTTGCCCGAGCCGGTCGGAGCGGCGAGCAACACATTGTCGTCGGAATGATAGAGGGCCGAGAAGGCTTGTGTTTGAATCGGATTGAGATGCGTGAATGATGATGTCGACGATGCCGAGGCGGCGGTGGCAGTGTGGCCTTGTTGTTGTGGTGGTGGTGATGGTTGATAGATTGACACGAAGGCGGCATTCTTAATGTCGGTGAGAGGGATCGGTTGGAGATCGAGTAACTCGGTGTGTGGCGGGTACTTTTCGGGCAGGATCAAGTAGGCGAACGAGACCGGCAGCACGGCCTCGGAGCCGAGCCAACGATCCGAGACGACGCGAATAAAGTACTGCGGCGGCAGCGGCTCGTAGAGCGGCACGGTGAAGGTGAGGTAGTGGTCGTCGTCGACGTACTTTGCCTTGAGGAGAAAGTACTCGTGATGGAGGATCTTCTCGCCGTTGACGTCCTCGACCAGCACCCAGAAGGCCTCGGCGGCGCCGTGGTACTGTTCGACGAAGGCAAAGTCGGGCCGGATCGTGAGGTCGATCTTGAGCATGTTGCGCGTGATGGGCTGCACCTGCGCCGAGAGCTCGAGGCGCGGGAACTGGTGAATGTGGCGGAAGATGGCCTTGCCCTGCGCCGGGAAGGCGATGAGCTCGCCGATCTGCTGCGAGTTGAGGTCGTACAGGCGCTCAAAGTCCATGTCCTTCTTTTCGAGCTTGGTGATGATGGCGTCGGGAATGTCGGGGAACTGGCGCAGCAGGCACTGGCAGGCCCACATGCGACGCTGCACCATCTTGCACAGCGAGAGCGTCTTGTGCGTCAACTGCGCCCAGCCGCGCTTGAGCACAATCTCGAAGAGCGCACGCATGATGCGCGCCGCGCTCTGCGTAATGTAGGTCATGTCGGCGACGAGCGCAAAGCCGTCGAGCTTGAGGCGCGAGATGTACGCCTGCAACAGGACGTTGATCTTGGCCGACGGCTCGTCGACCGCCTCCTTGACCGGTATCGGCACCTTGTCGAGCAGCTTCTCGAGCTCGAGCTTCTCCTCCTGGCGCACGGTGACGTGGCGGAACTCGCTCGAGAGCGAGAAGACGCGAAAGAGATCAATGTCACTGAGCGTCGGCTTGAGGTGCTCGTTGTAGACGGCGATCGACGAGTGCGAGATGTAGTAGTGCGCCGCCACGCGGCCGAGGTTCGTGACCTGAAAGGTACCGAGGCGGCGGTCGTACTTGATGAGGTTGTTCTTGTCGAGCGACACGGCCGCCGAGTGAATGAGATCGTGGCGATGGCTCTCGAGCAGGCGGTCGGACTCGTAGGCGTCGTACGCCACGTGGTAGAGCGTCGGGCTGCGGAGCATGCAAATGTAGAGATAGGTGTACGAGAGCCACTCGACCGCCTCGGGCACGCTCTGCACCGTGCCGGCCACGATCTCGGCGTTGAGGTTGTCGGCGAGGCGCGACACGAACTGACTCTCGATCGGCAGTTGTTGGTTCATGAGCGAGCCGTAGAACTGCAACTCGGAGTGCTGCGTGATGAGGATGCCCTCGCCCTCGGCATCTTGGTTCGGCCGACCGGCGCGGCCGAACATTTGCATGACGTCGAGCGGCGAGAGTTCGACCCACGCACCCTTCTCGGGATGGTAGATCTTGGTGCCCTTGATGATGACGGTGCGCGCCGGCAGGTTGACGCCCCACGCGAGCGTCGCCGTCGACACGAGCACCTTGATGTAGCGCTCGAGAAAGAGATCCTCGACGAGCGAGCGGTCGGCACGCGTCATGCCGGCGTGATGCACCGCAAAGCCGTACGGCAGGAGGTCGCGCAGCTCGGCGCTCTTGGCGTGCTCGTCGGCCTCGGTCTGGAGGATGGCGCGCGCCGCCTCCTCGGCGTGCAGGAAGCGTCCGAGCGTGTCGTTGGCGAGCGCCATGTCGCGAATGGCGCGCGCGGTCTTGACGGTCTCCTTGCGCGAGTGCACGAACACGAGCACCTGCCCGGTGCCGGCGCGCTCGATCACCTTTTGGTACGTGATCTCGTTCATGAGCTCGTACTGCGCCATGGCCTTCTTGGTCGTGATGCCGATGAACTGCTGCTCGAGCGGCACCGGGCGGTAGCTGTTGTCGAACGCAAAGAGATTCTCGGGCTTGACGCGCAGGAAGGTCGCCACGTCCTCGTAGTTGGGCAGCGTGGCCGAGAGGCCCACCAGGCGCACCATCTCTTGCGTCGCCTCGATCTGGCGCATGGTGCGCGCGACGATCGACTCGAGCACCGGGCCACGCTCGTCGTGCAGCAGATGTATCTCGTCGAGCAGAATCAAGCGCACGAGTTGCGTGAAGGCACGATCGCCGCCCTTGCGCGTCACAATGTCCCACTTCTCGGGCGTCGTGACGATCAGTTGCGTCTCGCTGATCTGCTGCTTCGTGAGGTTGATGTCGCCCGAGAGCTCGCGCACCGTCAAGCCCACCTGGCCGAGCATGAACGAGAAGTTGCCGACCATCTCGCGTACGAGACTCTTCATCGGCGCGACGTAGATCATCTTGAACGCATCCTTGTCGATCGTCACGCCGTCCTTGCCGACGTACTGTCCGATGGTCTGCAACATGGCCAACAGCGCACAGATCGTCTTGCCCGAGCCGGTCGGCGCACACACGAGCATGTTCTCGGCCGAGTAGACGGCCGTCTCGTGCACGCGACTCTGGATGCGATTGAGCGTCGTGATCGGCTCGCTGCCGTCCTTGGTGCGCCGCACAAAGATCGGCTGCGCCCACTTGGGCAACGAGCTCACGAGAACGCGCTCACCAGCCTTCTCGGCCGGCGGTCGTTGTGCCGGAATGTGCACCTCCTCGTAGCCCTTCTTGGACATGCGCTTCGAGCCCGGTGGGAACTTGAGCACCTTGTTGCTCATAAAGTGACCACCTTGCGAGAATGCCATCGACTCGAGATCGAGCAATCGTCGAGAGGCACCAACGCTGCTCACCTCACTGCCGCCGCTCTTGTTGTTGCTGTTGTTGTTGGAGGCAGCGAGATACTCGGCCATCGAGTCTTGTGCCAATCGACGTGCCTCGAGTCGAATCGAACGCTCGAGTGCCTTGGTGGCCGAGAGTTGATTGCGCGTGCCTTGCAGCTCGTCGACAATACGAACGCGCACCGAGTCAGGAAGCTTGGCACGCATCTCGTCATCGATCGCCTGGCGCTCGGCATCCGACTGCGCCTGCGCACGACGTGTGCAGTACACGACCTTGGCACGGTTGACGAGAAGCAACTTGATGAGATCAAAGTTCTCAAAGTCCAACAAGCCCACGAGCTGGTTCTCGCAATCGCGGTCGTCCGAGCCCGCCAGGTCGCCGAGCAATCGCAACACCTCGGCCGCCAGTCGCTGTGCCGTCAACGGATCCTTCTGAAACTCGGAGATCTTGCGCTGCAACCAGTAGGCGTCGATCTCACGCGCATCGACATGGAGTGCATCGTGATCGCCACCGTCCTCGGCTTTCATGTCGTCGTCGTCGTCGCCCTGAGCGCCACCGCCGCCACCGGCGCTACCATCGCCGCGGGCACCAAGAACCACGTCACCGGTCGTGTCGATGCCGGCGGCCGTGTCGTCGTCCTCGGCCTCGTCGTCGTCGACCTCGAAGCGCTCTTGCTCCTCGTCCTCGTCATCCTCGTCGTCGAACACGACAGCGATACCGCCGGCGGCATCATCGTCACCGGCATGGGCATCGTCGTCCTTGTCGTCGCGGTAGTCGGTGATGCGACGACCGAGAGACGCCAGTTGCGTGTAGGTCTGCTCGGCCGTCGTGTTGAGCAGCTTGCCGAGGTGCACCTTGCGCTCGGGCTCGCGCAGGTGCTCGTTCTTGAGCACGGCCAGCACCTCGTCGGCATAGCCGCGCAGCGTGCTCGACGGCTGGTCGCCGAGGCACTGTTGAATGACGCTCAGCAGCTGCTCGTAGGCGGCACGCGTCTCGCGCGTCTTGGGCTGATAGTAGGCGTCGTCGATCGCGGTCGCCGACAACACACTGTCGCGCTCGAGCTTGCGCAGCACGTGCGACTCGTCCTTGCGGTTGGCCTCGGCACGCTTGCGGAACTTGGCGAGCTTCTCGTCGAGCTCCTTGGGTCGACCACGAACAACACGATCGCCCATGCGGCCCGTGATACGGCCAGCAAGAGACCGAACCTCCGAGACCTCATCGCTCGCTGGTGCCGTTCGTTCCGACTGCAAGACGAGACTCGCAGTGGCGCGATACTCGTACTGCTTCGAGCGAGCAACTCGTTCTGACATGATGAGGATGCTGCTAGATGACTAGTCTCTCTCTCTCTCTCGATCCTCTATGCAAGATAAATCACTCACTCACTAACTCGTGTGATCCAGTTGGCAACCAAGCAAACCACGAACTCCTCGGAACAGCCAAACTCACTCTTCCTCACTACTCCACTACCCAACGTGAGTGAGTACAACCTTCAGAAGGCACGGTGTACACACACGTAGACGCCCACGAACGAGTGGGGGTAGCGAGTGGGTTGTGTCGATCGAGAGGAGAGAGAGGCGCGTGTGTGTTGCGTTGCGCGAGCGAGGGAAGAAGAAGAGGGAAAGAGACGATAGATCGATTCGAGAGAGGAGATCGACAGAGTCACGCAATAGTGAGCGTGGAGGGAGCCTTAGTTGCTGCGTGTTTTTCTCGATCTCTTTGGGTGCCTGCTTCTCTTGTTGTTCTCCTTCCTCCTCATCGCTGCTGCTGCTCGTTGTCGTCGTCGTCGTTGCTGTATTCGGTGCTCGTCTTCGTTGTTGCCCATCATGAGCGTTCTACAAAAGATCAAGGACATCGAAGATGAGGTAGGTACCACCTACCCTTCCAACTCCGAGATAGGCTTTTATCGTATTGATCGCTCGCGTGTCTCTCTCTCTAGATGGCCCGCACGCAAAAGAACAAGGCCACGGCGCACCACATGGGCATGCTCAAAGCCAAGCTCGCCAAGCTGCGCCGCGAGCTCATCACGCCCAAGGGTGGCGGCGGCGGTGGTGCTGGCGAAGGTGGCTTCGATGTGGCCAAGACCGGTGATGCGCGCATCGGTCTCGTGGGCTTCCCGTCGGTCGGCAAGTCGACGCTGCTCAACAAGCTCACGGGCACGTTCTCCGAGATCGCGT
>Ga0209915_1004392_pt1 | contig 10372 bp, 8 predicted proteins | sample ThiBiot_750_plan_FD_183952 | JGI IMG/M metagenome (GOLD analysis project Ga0209915, IMG submission 183952) | Wastewater bioreactor microbial communities from Cape Town, South Africa - Thiocy_cont_750_plan (SPAdes) | ecosystem: Engineered > Bioreactor > Thiocyanate-remediating > Anaerobic-Aerobic ...
CGCCAACGGATGTCCCGGCGTAGAGGCGCGGCTTCCCGTCCTCTATACGCTGGGCGTCGCCGAAGGCAGGCTCTCGCTCGAACGGTTCACGGAGGTGTTTTCGACCTGGCCGGCGCGCATCTTCGGCTTCGGCGATCGCAAGGGGCGGATCGAGCGCGGGTATGATGCCGATCTGGTCGTGATCGACACTGAGCAAAGCCGCGTCATGGATGCTTCGTGCCATTACGGCGACATCGGCTATACGCCGTTCGAGGGCATGGAACTCGTCGGCTGGCCGGTGTTGACGGTCTATCGCGGTCAGATCGTGGTGCGCGACGGCCAGTTCCTCGGAAAGACCGGCCAGGGCCGCTATCTTCATCGTGCCGCGTCCGACATGCCGGGCATCGAATGAACGCGGCTTCACCCTTGCGTGCGGATTTCGACGCTCTCGCGGAATTCGGCAAGCTGCCGCAAGGCGGCTGGTCGCGTCCGGCCTTCGGTGCCGAGGACCGCAGGGCCCATGACTGGTTTTGCCGGCGCGCCACCGATGCCGGCCTGTCAGTGCGGACCGACGGCATGGGCAATGTCATCGCGCGACTCGAAGGCAGCCGGGGCGGGCCGGCGATCGCGATCGGCTCCCATCTCGATACGGTCCTTGCCGGCGGCGCGTTCGACGGTGCGATCGGCGTGCTGATCGGGCTCGACGTCGCACGCAATATCCGCCGTGGTGAACCGGACTGGCCGGTTCCGATCGAGGTCATCGCCTTTCGCGACGAGGAGGGCCGCTTCGGCGCCTTCACCGGAAGCCTGGCCATGACGGGAAAGCTGTTGTCCGAAGAGATCGGTCGCCGCCGGGATGTTGACGGGTTGTTGCTCATAGACGCGTTGCGGGCAGCCGCGCTCGATCCCGATGCCGCGGCGCGGGCTGGTCGCGATGCGACGGCGTTTGCCGCCTATCTCGAGGTGCATATCGAGCAGGGCAGCGTGCTGGAGCGGGCCGGCGTCGGGCTGGGTGTCGTCTCCTCGATCGTCGGCCAGGAGCGGCTTTCGATCCGCTTCACCGGAGCGGCGGATCATGCCGGGACGACACCGATGGACATGCGCCGGGATGCCTTTGCGGCGGCAGCGCGCTTTTCCGACCGGTTCCGGGAGATGGTGGTCTCGGAAGGCGAGGGCGTGGCCCGGGGGACGATCGGCATCGTCAAGGTCAACCCCAACCAGGGCAATGTAGTGCCGCAGGAGGTCCGCCTCGGCCTGGAAATCCGCGACATCTCGGCCTTGAGATTGAAACGTCTCGGCGAATTGACGGGCGCGCTGGCGGAGGATGTGGGCAAGGCGCTGGGCGTCGATGTCTCCCTGCGCAGCGTCTATAGCTCGCCGCCCATCGGGATGTCGGAGACACTCCGCAAGATGCTGGAGGATGCGGCCCGTTCGCTTGGTCTGGACTCTTTGGATATGCCCTGCGGCGCCAATCATGATGCAGGCATCATGGCTGCCCTGACACCCGCGGCGATGCTGCTGGTGCCGTCCGAAGGCGGTCGCAGCCATTGCCCGGAGGAGCACACCGGCTGGACACATATCGAGGCCGCAGCGCACGTCCTGGAAAGGACCGTTCGCGACATCGCCGGACGCATGCTCGAAGGTGACGGACTTGCAGCCAGCGCCTGACGATTTCCTGGAAGCAGCGGAGCCGGGCGGGAGCGGTCCGCTCTCGCCTTACTGGCCGGCCAATTTCGGCTTTCATCTGTCATGGCCGCGGGGCAGCGCGTTCGGCAATCTCGAGCGCTCGGCGCGCCGCGATCCTGACCGTCCCGCGATATATTACTACGGCGCGACGATCACCTATGGCGAGCTGCTTTCGGACGTCGCAGCGCTCGCGGGTTATCTGCAGAACAGATGCGGCGTGCGCCGCGGCGACCGCGTCATGGTGGACATGCAGAATTCGCCGCAATATGTCATCGCTTTCCATGCGATCCTTCGTGCCGATGCGGTGGTCGTGCCGGTCAATCCGATGAACCTCGTCGGCGAACTCGATTTTCTGGCGGCCGACAGCGGAGCGCGCGTGGCCCTGATCGGCGATGAACTCGCCGAGCGTTTCGCCGAGCTCGCGCCGGGCTGTTTCGATCATGTTATCGTGGCCCGCTACGCGGACGCCGCGCCATCGTCCTCCGCGCCGCTGCTGCCCGACGTGATGCGCAGGGAACCGGTCGACCTGCCGCCGGGCCCGTTCGTCCGCTTCGTCGACGCACTGAACGAGGGGCTGGCGCCCTCGGACCACCTGAACGGCCATGACGATCTTGCCGTAATGCCCTACACGTCGGGGACCGTCGGTCATCCGAAGGCGTGCATGCACAACCATTCGAGCGTGACCTTCACGGCGGCTGCGCAGGCGCAATGGTACGGTCTCGACGAGACGAGCGTGGTAACGGCCTTCATGCCGATGTTCCATGTCGCGGGCATGCAGAATTCCATGAGCGCGGGTCTCTTTGCGGGTGCGGCGCTGGTCATCATGACCCGCTGGGACAAGAGCCTCATTCCGACGCTCTTCGAGAGGTACAGTGTGACGCTGTGGAACGCCGCCCCGACAATGATCGCAGACGTGATGGCGAGCGCGGATTTCACGGACCGTACATTTGCCAGCCTCAAGGTGCTGACCGGCGGCGGCGCCTCGATGCCGGCGGCCCTCGCCAGACAGCTTCTGGAGCGCCACGGCCTGCGCTTCTGCGAAGGGTACGGGCTGACGGAGGCGATTTCCGCCACGCACCTCAACCCTGTCCCGCACCCCAAGCCGCAATGCCTCGGCATCCCGATCCAGGATACCTATTCGATCGTGGTCGATCCCGACAGCTTGACGCTGCTTCCGAGAGGTGAGGTCGGGGAGATTCTCGTCAGCGGGCCGCAGGTCATGGTCGGCTACTGGAACAACCCGGAGGCCGATGTCGCCGCTTTCGCCGATATCGGCGGCCGGCGCTACTTGCGGACCGGAGACCTCGGCTATGTCGACGAGGACGGATATTTCTTCCTGGTCGACCGGCTCAAGCGGATGATCAATGTCAGCGGATTCAAGGTCTGGCCCGCAGAATGCGAGATGCTGCTCTACCAGCATCCTTGCGTCCAGGAATGCTGCGTCATATCCGTCCCTGATGCCTACCGGGGCGAGACGGTGAAGGCGCTGGTGAGGCTCAAGGCGGAGTGCCGCGACCGGGTGGGGCCGGAAGACATCATCGCTTTCGCCCGCACCGTCATGTCGAGCTACAAGGTCCCCCGCATCGTGGAGTTCGTGGACGAACTGCCGCGGACCGGGAGCAGCAAGATCGATTGGCGGCGGCTTCAGGAGGCGGAGTGGGCCAGGCACCATGGTTGACCAGATCTGGTATGAGGATTTCGCTCCGGGAGAGGTCCTGACCTCGGCCTCCCGTCGCATTTCGACGGACGACATCGATCGTTACGCCGCATTGACCGGCGAATACCATCCGGTCCACATGGATGACGAATTCGCAAGGGGAGCGGGCTTTCGCGGGCGGATCGCGCACGGCCTGTTCGGCCTTGCCCTCATTGAAGGCCTGAAGGCCGGGCTCGGTTGCTTCGAGCGCAGCGTGGTCGCTTCGCTCGGCTGGGACAAGGTCGCCTTTCATGCGCCGCTCGAGCCGGGCGACGAGGTGCATCTGCGGCTCGAGATGGTTTCGAAGAGGATGAGCTCGAAAGCGGGGAGGGGGATTGCGACGGAAAGGGGGATACTCGTCAAGGCCGACGGGACGAAGGTCACCAGCGGCGACCACGTGGTCGTCCTGCTATGCCGTCCCTAGAGCGGTTGGCAAGACCCGGCTCGCGCGAGACCCCGAAAGGCGAAGACGTATCTGGAGCGGGCATGCGGGCATGAAGGACTGGATCACGATGAGGAAACGGAGTGGAGCGATCTTGATGCCGAGACCGGAAGCCGACAAACCGGTTTGATGGAGCCTGGTCTGATGAAGGTTCGTGAACGCGGAACGGAGGCGATGCGATGAGGATCGTCTGGCGCCTGGCGGGGGCCGTCCCGACCCTCTTCGGCGTCATATTGGCGACATTCCTTCTGACGCGCGTGCTTCCCGGCGATCCTGCGGTCTATTTCGCGGGCAATCCGTCCATGGATGCGCACGCGATCGCACAGGTGCGAAAATCGCTCGGCCTCGACAAGCCGCTGCCGCAGCAATTCGTGATCTACCTCGACTCGCTGGCCCATGGAGACCTTGGTCAATCCATCTCCACGGGAATGCCTGTCCGCGAGGAACTGATGAATCGCCTGCCCGCTTCGGCGGAGCTGACCATCTGCGCCTTCCTGATCGCCATCCTCGTTGCCATTCCCCTCGGGGTCGTCGCGGCGCTTAAGCCCGGATCGCTCGTGGACCAGCTCTGCCGGCTGATTTCGACGCTCGGCGTCTCGCTTCCGACATTCGTCACGGGACTGATGCTGATCTACGTCTTCTACTATCTGCTCGGCGTTGCCCCGGAGCCGATCGGGCGGATCGATCCGTTCCTGGTTCCGCACCAGATCACGGGATTCCTTCTCATCGACACGCTGCTCGACGGCAATTACGAGGCGTTTGCCGCGAGCGCCAGGCAACTCGTGCTGCCCGCCATGACAATGGCGCTGTTCGCGCTCGCACCGATCGCGCGGATGACGCGCGCCTCGATGCTGAATGTCCTTTCCAGCGACTTCATCCGCACGGCACGTGCCAACGGACTTTCCTGGCGCACCGTGGTCATCACATACGGGTTCCGAAACGCGGTGCTGCCCGTCGTCACCACTCTCGGCATGACATTTTCCTACATGCTCGGCGCCAACGTGTTGGTAGAACAGGTCTTTGCATGGCCCGGCATCGGGGCTTACGCGCTGAACTCGCTCATCTCCCTCGACTACGCGCCGCTCCAGGGCTTCATGCTGCTGATGGCCGCCATCTTCCTTCTGGTCAACCTCGTGACCGACCTGGTCTATGTGATCATCGATCCGCGCGTGGAGTTCGGGAAATGAGCGTGGCGGTGCGCGAAAGGCTGCGCGTGGCGCATTACGTCGTTTCCGGCAATCCGGTCAACGTCATCGCGTTCGGACTTTTCGCCTTCCTCGTCCTTTGCGCCATAGCGGGTCCCGCGATCGCCCCCTACAGCCCGCTTGCGACCGATACTCCCATTGCGTTGCAGCCGCCTTCTGCAGCCCACTGGTTCGGGACGGATCAACTCGGGCGCGACATCTTCTCGCGTGTTCTGGTCGCCACGCGGCTGGACCTTCTGATCGCCTTCGGCGCCGTGGCGCTCTCGTGCGTCCTGGGCTCGGTCATCGGCGCGGTGATCGGCTATTTCGGCGGCTGGCTCGATGCGACGGTCAGCCGGGTCGTCGACGTCTTGATGGCATTTCCGCTGTTCGTCCTGGCGATGGCGGTCGTGGCTGCGCTGGGCAACACGGTAGCGAACGTCGTCTACGCGACGGCCGTCATCAACCTGCCGTTCTACATCCGGCTCGCGCGGGCCGAAATCAATGTCCGCCGCTCGCTCGGCTATGTGGAGGCCGCGCGGGTGGGCGGCTCGGGGCATTTCCGGATCCTGCTCGTCTTCCTGATGCCGAACATCTTCTCCCCGCTGATCGTACAGGCGTCGGTCAATCTCGGCTGGGCCGTGCTCAATGCGGCCGGCCTGTCCTTCCTCGGGCTCGGGGTTCGCGCGCCGACCGCCGAATGGGGCATCATGGTCGCGGAAGGGGCGCAGTTCATGGCATCGGGGCAATGGTGGACGGTGGTCTTCCCGGCGTGCGCCCTCATGATCACCGTCTTCAGCTTCAACCTCCTCGGAGACGTGGTGCGCGACATTCTCGATCCGAGGCTACGAACGTGAACGTTATGCAATCGACCGCTCGCGCTCCTTCGGCCGAGGCCGCCTCGAAGCTCCTGTCGATCGAGGATCTGTCGGTCTCATTTCGCACCCGCACGGGGATCGTCAAGGCGCTCGACCGGGTGTCGTTCGATGTGCGGCCGGGCGAGATCGTCGGCGTGGTCGGCGAGAGCGGGTCCGGCAAATCCGTCACGGCTTTCTCCGTCATGGGCATACTCGACCCGGCCGCCAGCATCACCGGCGGGCGGATCGCCTTCGAGGGACGAAACGTCCTGGAGATGAGCCGGCGCGAGCGCGACGCATGGCGCGGGCGCGATGCGTCGATCATCTTCCAGAACCCGCGCCTGGCGCTGAATCCGCTGCGGCGGATCGGCCAGCAGATTGCCGATGTCCTGGCGCGCCACTCGCCCGACCGGCCTGCGGTCATTCGCCAGCGCGTGCTCGACATGCTGGAACAAGTGCGGGTGCCCGATCCCAAGGCCCGGCAGAACGCCTATCCGACAGAGCTTTCCGGCGGTCAGTGCCAACGCGTAGGGATAGCGATCGCGCTTGCCTGCCGTCCGCGCCTCCTGATCGCAGACGAACCGACGACGGGACTGGATGTGACAACGCAGGCGGTGATCATGGAACTGATCCGCGACCTTGCGCGATCGCGCAACCTCGGAACCGTGTTTATCACCCACGACCTGGCGCTGGCGGCGCAATATTGCGACCGGGCGGTCGTCATGCATGCGGGACATGTCGTGGAGACGGCGACGGTATCGGAACTGTTTGCATCGTCCCGTCACCCCTATACCGCCAAGCTCCTGAGAAGCGTCCCATCACTCGCCGATAGTCTCGACGAACTCGATGCAATCGAAGGGTCGTTGCCTGACCTGCGCCGGGACGATTTGCCGTTCTGCCGTTTCGCCGAACGCTGTGAACGCAGGATCGGCATCTGCGACAGCGCACCCCTCTCGCTGACGTCGCTTTCACCCACCCATTCCATCGCGTGCCGGAACCCCCAATGAACGAGCAGTCTGTCCTCGACGCGCGGAACATCTCGAAGCATTTCGTCCTGAAGGGGGGCGGGGGGCTCGTCCGACGGACTCGCCCCATCCTCCACGCGGTCGACGACGTCAGCCTTCACATCGCCTCGGGCGAGGCAGTCGGGCTTGTCGGGGAGTCGGGATGCGGCAAGTCGACCCTGGCGCGGGTCGTGAGCCGCCTGATCGATCCGACCGGCGGCACTCTTTCGATGTCCGGACGCGACGTGACGGACACGGATTGCGCACACTTCGTCCATTCGGATCTTCGCCGGAAGGTCCAGATGGTCTTCCAGGACCCGAGCGAAAGCCTGAACCCACGGTTCTCGGCATTCGATATCATCGCCGATCCGCTGCGGCAGCTCGTTCCCGGAAAAGGCCGGGAGGCAGTATCCGCGCGCGTGCAGGAAGCGGCGCGGGCCGTGAACCTGCCGCCGGAACTCCTCGGACGCTTTCCGCATCAATTATCCGGCGGACAGAAGGCCCGCGTCGGGATCGCGCGGGCGATGGTGGTGGACCCCGAACTGCTGGTGCTGGACGAGCCGACATCGGCACTCGACGTGTCCGTTCAGGCGACCGTGCTGAAACTGCTCGACCGGCTGAGGAAAGAGGCGAATGTCGCACTGCTCTTCGTGAGCCACGACCTCAACGTCGTGCGCCTGCTCTGCAGTCGCATACTCGTCATGTACCTCGGTCGCATCATCGAGAGCGGGCCGACGGAGCAGATATTCGAACGGCCGCGCCATCCCTATACCAAGGCGCTGCTATCGGCGGTTCCGACGCTGAGGCCGGGACAAACCGTGGAACGGGTGAAGCTCGAGGGCGAACTGCGCAGCCCGATCGATCCAGATCCCTCCGCCTGCCGGCTGGTGGGCCGGTGTCCGTGGCAACAGGCGCGGTGTTCAGTTGCGGAGCCGGCCCTGGTGCCATGCGGACCAGGGCACGAGGTGCGCTGTCATTTCCCGTTGGACTGACGGGTTTCGCCACAGCGCGCCGCCCTGCCGCCGAAACTGCGGACGACCGCCGGACCGGAAGACGGTGGCTCCTCCGCCATCCTCCGGTCCCGAGCGGCGAGGGCGCTTCAGCTTCGCTTCAGCGGCCGGAAATCGAGCTCACGATGGAAATAGAAGGTGTAGCCCTCGATATCCTTCTGCATCCCGAGGTTCAGCGCCGGCTCCCAGAGAAGGATGATCGGCACGTCCTCCTTGACAAGGGTGATCATCCGCTTGACGTCGGCGTCATAGGCCGCCTTGTCGGTCTCGTACCGCGTCTTCTTGACCAGATCATTGAACTCCGGATTATCATAGGAGCCGAAATTCCAACGCGTCGGGCCGTAGTAGAAAATCCGAAAGAAATAGTCCGGATCGCGGAGATAAGCGGCCGATCCCTCGAAGTAGAAGGGCACCTTCTTGTCCTGGAGCAGCGTGCCGAGCTGCCCGCCGGGGACCTTGTTGATCTCCACCTTGATTCCGACCTTGGCGAGCGCTTCCTGCACGAGGATCGAGATCGGCTCGGCGACGGTCGCCCGCGACAGATCGAAGGAGAAGGTCGTGCTGAAGCCGTTCTCTAAACCCGCCTCCTTCAGGAGCGCCTTCGCCTTTTCGGGATCCGTGCTGTAGCCGAGCGGCTGCGGAAACTCCGTCGTGTCGGGAGCACCCGGCTTGCCGCCGAAGAGCGGACGGCCGCGCTTGAAGAGCGCCGCGCTGAACATGTCCTCATAGGGCAGCGCGTAGGCAACGGCCTGCCGGACCTTGACGTTGTCGAACGGCGCCATCTTGCTGTTCATGCCGATGAAGTCGAAGACGTTCGTCATGGGCACGCTGAGAACCTTGACGGTGCCCTTTTTCTCGAGCGCGACGGCGTCCTTGGGCGGCAGGTCCTCCACGATGTCGGCATCGCCGCGAACCAGCGACGCAATCCGCGATCCTGCGGCCGGGACCGTTTGCCACAGCACTCTCTTGAAGCTCGGAAGCGGGCCGCATTTCCAATCGTCGAAACGGGAGAAGAGGACGCGCTCGCCCATGGAGAAGGAGTCGACCTTGTAGGGCCCTCCACCAGCGGGATTTGCGACCAGCCACTTAGAGGCGAAGGGATCGTCGGCCGTGGCGTGTTTCTTGGCCAGCTTTGAGTTGACTATAATAGGATAAGTCAGTGCGAAGTTGGGAAGGGCGAAGCGGTCCGGCTGCGGCAGGTCGACCCGGACGGTGTGCTCGTCGACCACCACGAACTGCTCGGGGCTCGTCATGGATCCTGTGCTGAACTGGGCTTTGCCGACCGGGCTGGCCACCAGCCTGTCGAGCGACCATTTCACGTCCTCCGCCGTGACAGGGCTGCCGTCGTGGAAGACGGCATCCTTGCGCAGATGGAAGGTGATGCTCTTCTTGTCGTCGGCAACCTGGTAGCTCTCGGCGAGTTCGGGCTGGATATCGAAATAATCGTAGTAGTAGATCCCGTCGTCGCCCTTCTTCGATCCGAAGGTGACCAGTCGGTCATAGACGTTCCACGTGATCTGCAGGCTGTCCTTGTTGACGCCGACGCTGAAGGAATCGAATGAGTTCGGCGCACCCTCGCTCAGGATGCGCAGATCGCCCGAGGGCGATGCCGCAAAGGCCCATTTTGCCGGGAGCGCGGCGCTGGCCGTTACCGCCACTGCGCTCTTCATGAAATCTCGACGATGCATGTTTGTGTTCCTCTCTATTGGTTATTGCTGACTGCCGGTCTGGCCGCGCTCGAAGGCCGCGCTATCTCGCAAGGGCCAGTGGCTTGTGGAAATTCACGTTCTGCCGACCCTTCAAGCCCAGCATCTGCCGGGCCTCATCGGGGCTTGCAGCCTCCAGCGTCAGCCCTTCGATGATGTTGCGGATCATCCGCACCTGTTCGGCGTTCGAGGTCGCCAGGCGCCCCTTGCCGGCATAGAGGCTGTCCTCGAGCCCGACCCGCACGTTGCCGCCCATGGTGGCGGCCATGGTCGTCATGTTGAGCTGATGACGCCCGCCCGCCAGGACGGACCAGCGGAAATCATCGCCGAAGAGCTTTTCTGCCGTCTGCTTCATGAACATGAGGTTTTCCGGTCCGGGGCCGATCCCGCCGAGCGTGCCGACGATGAGCTGCACGAACATGGGCAGCTTCACCAGTCCCCGGTCGACCATGTGCGCCAGATTGTAGAGGTGGCCGACGTCGTAGCATTCGAACTCGAACCGCGTCCCGAGATCTCCCAGTCTCCGCAATATCGTCTCGATGTCGGCGAAGGTGTTGCGGAAGATGGCGTCGCGGCTGGCCTCCAGATAGGCCTCTTCCCAGTCGTATTTCCATTTTCCGCGGTAGCGGTCGATCATCGTGTAGGTGCCGAAGTTCATCGAGCCCATGTTGCAGGAACACAGCTCGGGGGCCGCGGCAAGCGGACCGCGTAGCCGGTCCTCGATCGACATGAAGGTGCTGCCCCCGGTCGTCATGTTCAGGACGGCATCGGTATGGGCGCTGATCTCCGAGAGGATCCGGAACCAGAT
>Ga0209915_1004394_pt1 | contig 10369 bp, 9 predicted proteins | sample ThiBiot_750_plan_FD_183952 | JGI IMG/M metagenome (GOLD analysis project Ga0209915, IMG submission 183952) | Wastewater bioreactor microbial communities from Cape Town, South Africa - Thiocy_cont_750_plan (SPAdes) | ecosystem: Engineered > Bioreactor > Thiocyanate-remediating > Anaerobic-Aerobic ...
ATCGATTCTTCGAACAGACTGTGTATTTCTTGGTCCTGTACTAAAACTGTGTTTGTATTTGGATGGTTGGTTAAATGCTTGTGTTGCCATTGAACGAGCTGTCAACGTATCAAAGGGAGTGAATTTTAATCAAAATTTGAGTAAACGTGTAGCTCGATGGATCATTTTGATCCTATTAATTCTTATTATGGGTAGTATTGTTCATGAACCAATACATCACGATCTATTTGAATATACAATTCAAAAGCATAAGCCAATGAACAATTATTTAACTGTCAATATGTCAATGGCAAACGATACAAATGCGGAATATGAAAATGAATATCATGTATTATGTGTTATTCGATATTCTCGTTCCGTTCAAATTTACAATACAATTACTTTATTTATTCATCTGCTAGTGCCATTTCTCGCAAATCTTTGCTCTGCTTTATTTATCATTTTTGGTACAGCTCGACGACGATCAGCAGCACAAAAAAATGAAACATTCAAAGAAATTGTTCGTAAACAAATGAGTGAACATAAACAATTGTTGATTAGTCCTTTTATTCTGCTTATATTGGCTATGCCTCGATTGATCGTATCATTGGTATCAGGATGTGTGGATCCATCTCAAAATCATTGGCTATATCTTTGTGCTTATTTCGTTTCTTTTACACCACCAATGCTTATCTTTACTGTATTTGTTCTACCTTCAGAACTCTATTCAAAAACATTTAAAGAATCAATGACACAATGCCGTATTTGTAAATAATTAGCAGAAAAACAGTGTTTAAGTTAATGAAGTAGGCGCCGGTGCATTTTTCATATACTAACTTTCTTCGGATTTTTCCAAATCTTGTTCTCGTTTCCATTCAGCCCATTCAAAACTCGATAAATCATCTGGTTCTTTTTCTTGTTGTTTAATCCAATGTTTTCTCTGTGCAAATTCCAGTAAGAGAAAAAATCCAACTAACAATCCATATGCAACAGTAAATCGCCATCCATCGTCCGTTTTTTTAATTAAAATTCCTACACTATCAGCATTAATTAAACCAAAGAATGAAAATAATCCAGCTAACAAACACCAACATGTCGCTCTTAAAAATTTTCGATCAATCATATACATAAGAATAGCTGTGAGAAAAACGGATTGTAATAATGCTCCACCAGCAAAATTAACTAAACCAGGATATGAAAATCCTTTTATTGAAGAACTAACATTGAATGCAAATTGTACATTAGGTAGAGTGAAATTTGAATAAGCATCTGCAACACCATTTACAATAGTACCTTGAGCCCAATTAGATACAATCGACATTATACCTAAGAGAAAAGCTGGATAATGACGTTGCGGAGTAATAGCTAAAGTATCAACACAAATAACTAAACCGATAAAAATCTATGTCAAGAAAAGAGAGTAGAGTTCTTTTCATTAGAAAAGTATTTTGAACCTACGATAAGTGGATTAATAGCAACGACAGCAATCAATGACATTATCAATCCACTAATGCCAAAAAAACATAAAGGAAGATAACTAATTCCATGAACAACTGAATAACCATATTTAGCTCCCATTTTTTTCATAGCTGGTTGTCCAATATAAGCTATAGAGAATAACTTAAGTAATTATATATATATCCTTCTCTATGAAATTTCAATACCAGTCATACTAAGCATTGAACCAAAAAGAGTGGCAATTATTGTACCGATTCCATCGACAAACATCGATTCTTTTGTTGGATAAAAATCTCCAGCACGTTTAGCAGATTCAACACATTGAATTGTTCCAATAGCAATTGAAATAGCTGTTGAAATAGTTGTTGATAGATAAAGTCGAATGGTATCACTATGAACAAACATTTGTTTGATCGGAAAAACTGGAGCATATCCTTTGACAATATGAATGGATTTGTCAACATCTGATATTTGATTTAATGATATTGTCCAACCAAGAACTGTACCAACTATTAAAGCAACAAGTGCAATAGGAACAGGACCATATGTAACTAGAAAAGTTCGATATAGAATAGAATAGAATAGAAGCAAAATAATTACCTCCACCAAAATATCCTAACATAACAACAGCAAATGGAATAAATGCAACCATTGGTACTTCAGCTATCGGTAAATATTCATTCAATGCTAAAATAACAAATCCAATACCAGATATTGATGATAATAATGCTACACTTGGTGTATTCTTTCGAATAAATTCTCCAAATAAACAAAGTGATAATAAAACAATACCAGTAAAAAAATTACTTGCTAAAGCAACATACCAAGCTAATTCTTGACAGTAACTTTTTTCATGCGATGATAAACAAGTATGATACGTTGGTAAAATAATCACATAAATAAAAGCAAATGCACCTGGCGTACAAATACCATATGGCATTGCACATACATCACTACGTTGTTCTTTGTAAGCTAATTTACGGGCCATATAAGCATAATAGAAATTGCCCCATAACATGGCTAAGCCTGTTCCAGGTACTATTCGTCCATAAACGATTTCATCGCCTAAAACCGGTTGTAAACTTAGAATAACTACTAATAATGTTGATATCGTATTGATAAATAATGCAATAAAACCATCGATATCACCACGTACAAAAAAAGGATACTTAGAATTAGGTCGAAAAGCATTGATCCATTCACGTGGATTGCATGTAAACAATTGTTTGATTTCATTTTTTATTATTTGTGAGGTCATTTTTGTTGTTGTTACTTATTTCATTTGCTTTTATCATAAGATATGATGACTATGCACATGTAAACTTTAGGCGACATCTCAATGACGAAGCAGTCATTTTTATTCGTCTTAATTGTAGCAACCGACCAATAAAAATTACGATTTTCACAAAAAAAGCCAGGATCCTTTGTACTTCGGAATGATCCCATACCATTCAGTTCATTAGCTTCGAATAATTGGTTTTCTTTTTCCGATGAGATTTGTTGCTGATAGGTGAGAGCACGAAGAGCATGATCAAGTGCCTCTTTCGAATTTGCGGAGTTTCTGTATAATCGAGCGGGACTCTGATGACATACCAAGATGACACGAAGAATATACGGATGATTTTCGGCAAGAATTTTACTGAGTTTTTGAAAATGTTCCTCGATGAGTGCGTTAACTTTTGATGTTTGATTCATCTTTGTATAAACACACAAGACAGAATTGAGATATATAATCAGCAGTGGATGATCCAAAGGTAGAATTTCTTCACTCCAGTTCAGCTGACGACGAAACAGCTTAATAGCTAAAGAAAGATTGTTCGAAGTTTCATGAATAGTGCTCCAATATCATCATACAAATAATAATAACTTAAACATTGAAACAGATGCGATGCTTTTCGACCGGAAACAATAACTAGCAGATTTTTTCCAGTGTGCTTGACATGATTGATTTTTGATATGACATCAGTAAGATCCGATTCAATCTCGAGAGTAGAAATGAGATCGCGAAGGAGCAGTTGGGTTTGATGATTATCTTCAGAATATTCTCTGATATTGTCATCGATTCACAACAACGAAAAATCAGCATTATTGATGGCAAACGAGTTTGAAATGGAACGTCGTGCACTTTGTACCCTAATAATCAAGAGAAGAAAATGAAAAAAGACGAGAAACAACTACAGAAGGTGAACATATACGTACTTGTAGATTGTCATATGACATAACAACAGAATCATGAATAATTCTTTGATGATAAACATGTGTGATGCGAGAAATAATAAAATCTAAAATTGAAAAAAGTTATTTATAGTGAAGTTAGCATTAGATTCGAGTTTTTCTATTCTGTCGACGCCTGTTCACAAATCCTCATTATACTCGTGTGAGACAAGCGACGTTTTCTCTCGATCATCGTTCGCTTTTGCAATTTGTCCGTGATTGATATGACAAAGTCTACAAGATAGTTTTTGTATATTTTAAGTTGATTGATTGTAGCATCTGGATTCAATAGTATTGTCAGTTGTCACCTTGTCTTCGGATGATAGCTTCTCAAATTCTTTCTTCTTGTTCATCATCTGCTATCATTCGAGTATAATCTGTTCGCGTGATCACTGATGTCTATCCGAATTAACCTGAGCCTTTGTCTTTAACGGTAATCAATACAATATTGATCATTTGTCGTATTTTCGGTATTCTAGTTGATCCGCCGACTAAAATGATTTCATCAATGTCAGATTTCTTCATATTCGCATTTTCGAGAACTTTTTCTACAGGTTTCAATGTTGACTGAAATAAATCCATATTGAGCTCTTGAAATTTTGTACGTGTCAACTTTTGTTTAGCTTTTTCAGCCTCACGGCGAAATTTTTCTAGAGCACGAGGATCATTTCGCACATTTTTACTTGTTTTCTTCTCGAACAATTCAATGAAATGTCCCATAATACGTAGATCGAAATCCTCACCAGATGTATATCACCATTATCGATTTCTAAAAGCAAAACATAAAATATTCCGCCACCTAATTAAATCGAAGACAAGCACATGGTGCTCATTCCTTTTATCTTTCCAACATGTTTCTCCTATTATAAGATGAATAAATAATTGTTTTTATTCAATATAGTGCTAAGTTACAGCAATCTCACGCATTTTACCAAGTAGTATTGTTGAAATTTGTTCTGGTGTAAATAATTTCTCACTAGACTCAGGAATAGTGCGTTTTGTTCGTTGGTCAATGTTTGTCAGCTTTTATTTTATTTCTGTGAAGAATTCATAAAAATCTAACCATTCTTTTTAGTATTATAAAGCAATGTAAATCTTGCGCAACCTTCAAAGAAAGAAACCGAGCGAAAAACAATTAGTTATATTTTTTTTTCGTCTCTCGTGACAACACATTTACTCACCTACAGAGAGAAAAGAAGGAGGATCGATAAGAAGAAAACCGATTCTAATAAAAAACTGAATTTTTAAGTTAACATAAATTGAACACTAAATTCGTTTTCTTGGATTACTCTCAATATAATTTCATGGTGAGAACAGGCTTAAGCTGCATGATCGAATGTAAACGTCAACGCATTAATATAAACATTACCTATTAATTTCAAGTTACATGTTGTACAACAGCTTGTATTTCGTCAATAACATTCGTCCAATAGGAAAAATTCGCGTTTTGTTCTTGAGTTTGATGACAGAGAAATAGACGATCAATATTACAACTATGAATTATAATTTCGAAATATCTTCACATCGTATATACTTGCGTTTCAACAGCTAAACGAAAGAAAAGCTGTGCTGAAACTGAGTATTAATCAGCATATTTATGCGTCATAAAAAATATGATGAGTAATCCAGAGTAAAATCGTTTCTGACGTCATAATAAACGAGAAAAGAATTCATAAGATCTCAACGTCAAATAAAACTTTTTTACAATCGTATTTGCCCAAGATTGTTATTACTTCTCGGTAGTTATGACCAATGAGATAACAACCGCAATGCAATGATTCATTTTGAGTTATTTAGTGATTCGAATCAGATGTTTCCCCCTGTATAACATTCAATATGTTTTTCTGCTTCACTGCATCAACCTATTTCTCGATTCATCAAAGAGTAAACCTCCATTTTTCTTTATTTAGTATTGCACCTCCTACGAAAAACGGAAGAAAAAAAAGTAACGTTTAATCATGTGCATACACGTATATATACAGGAAAAAAACAAAAAAAAAGCCCATTTTTCGTATTTTTATTTTAAACACAAGACGACGTATGACTAATAATTATTCAAATTCAAATGGCTCTAACATTCGTCGCTTTCATAATGTCATCAACGACTGCAATGTTTACATATTAGTTTGGCTTGAAGACAACGATAATAATGCGAATGAGAAAGCTATTGAAATGCAAGAACAATTGAAACAAACTATCAATCAAATAAAAGTTTTCAATGATCCAGATGAATGTGTTGATTTTTTGACTGATTTAACTAACCAAAAGGTAATATTTGTAATTTCGACGAAACTAAGACGTATTGTCGTTCCTGCGGTACATGACTTTCCGCAACTAAAATCTGTCTATATTTACAATTTCGACAACAACAATATAACTGAATGTTACACAAATGAAAATGAAAAAGTAAAGTTCATCAATATGATATTTGCATATAATACTTTGTATCTTCTTTCAGGTAAGAGGAGTCTATATACGATCAAATGACTTAATCACAGCACTTTCAACAGAACAACGAATCGATTCTGATACACTTGTAGTGAACATCTATAGCACACAAAATACTGGAAATCTGTCAGAAGAAAGAGATTCGAAAAATGCTCTGTTTATGTACTTTCAAATATTGATTGATATTTTACTACAAATGACAAATGATCAGAATTTAAGGGCGAAACAAGAGTTGATCGATCATTTCAAGCGAATTTACAACGAAAATGAAGTTCAACAAAAATTGATTCAAGAATTTGAAAATGATTATCAACCAGAAAAGGCAATTTGGTGGTATACTCGTCCGACTTTCCTCTATAATACACTCAATAAAGCTCTTCGTGAATCTGATTATGAAGTTCTTCGGGCTCTTCGCTTCTTCATTAACGATCTATATCGACAACTAAGATATGTCTATGAAAAATTTTTAGACGTACAAAATACTAATAATGATCCCGTCTTAAAAGTGTATCGTGGTCAGAGTATATCTATTGATGATCTTCGTTATATTCGCGAAAATATTGGACAATATATATCGATACAAAATTTTCTAAGCACAAGTATCGATCGACATGTTGGTCTCTTTTTTTCCCATGCAAGTGAAATTTCTCCCAATACAACACGTATACTATTCCAATTTAATATTGATACTCGTATGATGAATACGAAACCATATGGTAATATCACAAGTTTATCATATTTTCCCGATGAACAAGAAGTAATGATCATGTTAGGTTCTATCTTTAGAATAGAACAAGTAGACTATGATGAATGTGAACAAACTTGGATTGCTATTCTTTGTCTTTGTACTGAAGATGACTATGCATTGAAAGAATTAATGAAACAAATGAAAGAAGAAACTGATGGAGGAATTACATCATTAGGTTGGCTACTATACAATCAAGGAGAATATGAAAAAGCAACGAATTATTTCGAACAGTTATTATTAGAGTCAACGATTGATGACTTCGATCGAGGAGGATGTTATCGAGGACTTGGAGCTGTTCAGATAGCACTTCAAAACTATGACGAAGCGTTAGAAAATTTTCAAAAAGAACTTGACTTATTATCTGAAGATGATGACGAAGAGAACATTGCAGAAACTTACGCGAAAATTGGAGAAGTATATTTTTTCAAGAAAGATTACGAACTAGCTCTTTTATATGAACAACGAGCACATGATATTTTCCTACGTTTAAACAGTCTCGAACTGTCTGATGTTCATCGTACAATCGGTAATATTTATCATGCCAAACAACAGTTCAACTTAGCACTTGAGTACTATGAAAAAGCACTCGAAGTCGACTATCAACATCAACCTGAAAATCATTACAATTTTGGAATTACATATGAGTGTATAGGTTCAAATTATCATAATAGTGAAAACTATGAAAAAGCTATGGAATATTTTCTCAAAGCTCATGCAAATTACTTAAAATCATTACCACCTAAGCATTCACGTATTTTGACTTTGAAAACAAGTATTAATCAAACAAAAACTTTGATGTAATCGATTATAGTTATGAGTGAACAATTTGAATTTTATTAATTAGTTTTTGTGGAATAGGATGACTGCTCATTAAACAAAGAATTTTATGACCAATAGTTCGTTTCATAATTAAGATAATTTTCATATCATTAGGATCAGTAAGATAATATACATCAATAAAGATATTGACTTCGTTGATGACATTTTGAGGAATACGTGCATTGTTCATGACAGACAGCATCAAATCATTCTGTTTTCAAGGTTCTATTCATAGTGTATTTTTTTCTTCTTTATTGCATGTCTTTGAATGTAAAACAGTAAAACAACATTTTCATAGAATAAAAAATATATTATCTAGCTTCGAAATAAACGATTGTTTTATTATTAAAAACAAGTACTAAAGGTCATTATATAATTATATTTTATTTCAAATCAAATGCTAGAAATAATTCTATTGTACCTCGATCATTTCCACCTGATACTATCGGCGGTATTTGCAAAAAAGATTCTGATATTCTTTTTTTTCTATTCACTTTGTTGACAGCACAAATATGCGATTTCTTCCCGGTCTGTGTTTGTTTTAAATTGTTCTTTAGAGAGTCTGTCGATCTATTAGTATAATAGCGGATTGAAAATATGGCATCAGATGCTTGTCAAACAAAGATTAAATCGCAATAGAGTTTTCCTGAAATTAATTTAACACATTTTGCAACAAATTCATCCGTTTAGACGAAGAAAAGAACATTCATTATGAAAACGGTAATTTTCTTACGCGCAACGCTCATCATTTCAAAATTGAAGTCTCACAAAAAAATCTGATATTTTTATTAATATTTCGCAAGCACACTACGGCTATTAGAACGAGATATCTCATCAAGATTATCTATTCATACAAAAAAATCTGCTCTAAAATAAAATTCTATGACATATGCATAAAAAACAAATTGAATATCATTTTATCAAGTCCGGAACAACGTTAAACACATTGACATGAGTTACACCTACAGATAGATAAATTTCTGCAAAGAAATAGACTTCGATTTTATAATCATTTTCTTCACAGAAAATGTTCGCAAAGAACTATTTGTTCTTGTTTCTTCTTCTACGTTTCATTGTTGCAATACCGCAGATAAATCTTTATTATACAAATTCAATTAACAACAATGGCAAAGTATTACAGCATAATTGTTTACGTATTTCTGCCGATAAAGAAGCAACAAATGAGCGACAAGTCGTTTATTATTGTATGGATGATTTATTACCAACAAATAATAATATTGAAGATAATAATTTCTCTACAAAATTAACTTTTGAAGATCTTTCAAAACGGAATATAACAAGTGGCCAATTATATTTTTGGTCAATACCTATTGATATTATTGAACGTTATGAAATTTATTTAACAAAAGATGTATCACTTGGAAAACAAATGATTTATAATTGTACATGGCCAAGATTTGGTCCTCAATGTCAATATGATTTACCCTACTATGATGATTCAAATTTATCTTTATCTGAAATGATTGCTAGTTTTACGCATGTTCATGAATACAAACAAACCAAATTTACTTGTTATATTCATTTGGAATGTGATCGTGGTACAATAACTACTGTATGTTTAGACTGGAGTGAAATATGTGATGGAAAAATTGATTGTCTTAATAATGGATTGGATGAAAAAGATTGTTGGAAACTCGAAGTAAATGAATGTGAAAATAATGAATTTCGATGTTTCAACGGACAATGCATACCAAAAATATTTTCTCGAGATCGATCTTCGATCGATGATTGTATGGATGGTAGTGATGAAAGATATATTTATGACACAGACAATACATATCCGTCTTACAATGAACAACCATCATTCGGATTGGACGATATCGTATGTAAACTAGGACCTTTTACTAGCTCTTGTATCAAAAGTCGCGCTATCGCCATAATGGAATCAATTTATTTGAATAAAAATTACTTTCAATCGGAAAATTGTTGGTTAGCATATAAACATTTATGGGGATTCGTGGATTTGACAAAGTTTTGTGAAGGCGATGCATGCAAAGACATAATTGATAAAGAATGTGCAGATATGATCTATTTTCCAAGTGTTATTGGTTTAAATATTTATTTCGGTTTTAATAAAACTACTCTCAATACAATAGACTACGATTCGTTCTATCGAAAACAATTTTACATATGTTCGAACAACATTCCTTACGGTCATGATTTTCGTTCTACCTATGACTTCTCATTTCTCAACAACATGACCTGTTTTAGTTTTCATTTCTACTGTATCAAAAACGTTGGCTGGCTCTTTGTTTATCCTTACCCATCCTGTTTTAAATCGCTTGTCAATAATCTGGGTCGATTTTATACAAATTCAAACTATACTGATGAGATGTGCAATCGAACGAATATGTATCGATGTGAAAATTCCGAAAAATGTATTTCACTCTACCGTCTTCATGATGGTGCATTGGACTGTCCCGATGAAGACGATGAACTTATCAATGCTTCGAATTCTCATCATATAATGGCACATTTTCAAAAATATTATTTTCAATGTCAAACTCCAAACAATACTTTTATTCATCCCACTTTTTATCGAGATGGTTACTGTGATTGTAAAGAAATTGAAGACAAATTATGTGATGATGAAATCGTACCTGTTCGGTATCTAAAAAGAAATATAACATTTCAACATATTTGTGATGGATTTGAAGATATAAAACCGATAATTATTGATGG
>Ga0209915_1004396_pt1 | contig 10356 bp, 10 predicted proteins | sample ThiBiot_750_plan_FD_183952 | JGI IMG/M metagenome (GOLD analysis project Ga0209915, IMG submission 183952) | Wastewater bioreactor microbial communities from Cape Town, South Africa - Thiocy_cont_750_plan (SPAdes) | ecosystem: Engineered > Bioreactor > Thiocyanate-remediating > Anaerobic-Aerobic...
GTGGACGTGCGGCTGCACCAGCCAGCCGACCCCGATGAGCACGACGAACACCGCGAAGGCGACGACCATGTGCCAGCCGACGTCCGGCACCTGCGAGGCATCCGCGACGCCGCGCTGCACCCCGACGGCGCTGAGGCTGATGACGGCGCTGAGGCCGGAGATCCCCAGCCCCAGGGCGGCGAGCAGCCGTGCCGCACCGCCCCAGTGGTCGCGCACGCCGAGCACCGTCACGATCGTGAGGACGGCGGGCAGGACGAAGCCCAGCAGCACGCTCATCCACGCGAACGTCGCCGGGGGGCCGAAGCCGTCGGCACCGGACGGACCCCAGTGCGTGACCGCGGGCGAGGGCAGTTCGGGCAGCCACGACAGCACGAGTGCGAGCACGACCCCCGAGAGGACCAGGGGCACCGCGACGCCCACGACGAGGGCGATCAGCCGCGCCCGGCGCAGGTCCCGCGCGGGGATCGCCGTCACCTCGCGCTCCGTGGGTCTCGAGCGATCGTTCGTCATGTCGTCTTTCCTTCCTGCCGCTGCGATTCGTCCGCCGCTACCGGTCCGCGGCCGCGGATCCCTGAGCCGCGATCAGCGCCGCGAGGGTCGCCGGGGTGAGGCCGAGCGCGGCACCGCGCCGGACCAGCGCCGCGATGTCGTCGGCGATCTCCGCGAGCGGGGCCGCCGTGGCCGACAGCACGGCGCCGCGACCGCGGCGGAGGTCCACCAGCCCCTCGTCGCGCAGCTCCTGATAGGCGCGCAGCACCGTGTGCACGTTCACGTCGATCGCCGAGGCCACGTCGCGTGCGGCGGGAAGCCGGTCGCCCGGGCGCAGCCTTCCGGCGAGGACCTCGGAGCGCACCGAGGCGGCGATCTGCTCGAACAGCGGGCGCCCGCTGTCCGAATCCATCCGGATCAGCATGTCGCCCTCCCTCGCCTGCCCGTCCTCGCCTATTGGCATTATTCTATGGCAACTAGATCAATTGTGGAAGCAATTGTGGAAGAGATCCAGGCGATTCCCCGTCGACGCGACCGCGCGGTGAGACTGGAGGCATGCGCATCACACCCCGTCGCCTGGCCATCGGCATGAGCCTGTGGATCCCCAACCTCTTCAGCGGCATCAGGGTCCGCCGCTTCAGCCCGGACTGGACCGGCGCCACCGTCGAGCTGCACGTGAACCTCTTCACCCGCAACTACGTGAAGACCGCGTTCGGCGGATCGATGCAGGCGATGACCGATCCGTACTTCTTCATGCTCGTGATGCATCAGCTCGGCCGCGACTACGTGGTGTGGGACACCCGCGGCGAGATCGAGTTCGTCAAGCCGGGACGCGGCGTGCTCACGGCGCGCTTCGACGTGCCGGCGCACCGGGTCGACGACATCCGCGCCCGCGCCGAGGGCGGTGCGAAGGTGCTCGAGTGGTTCGAGACCGAGATCACCGACCGCTCGGGCGCCGTGGTGGCCCGGGTGCGGCGCGAGGTGTACGTGCGGGAGAAGAAGCGCGTCACCGCCGCCCGGGCGTGACCCCGCGCAGGCTCGAGGCGCGCTCGACCAGGGTCGGCGCGAGGCGCACGGTGTCCCGCGAAAGGGACGTGCCGGAGACCAGGCCGAGCGCGAGCTCCAGCGCGGCGCGCCCGCTCTCCTCGAACGGCTGCCGCACGGTCGTGAGACCGAGCCCCTCGGCCAGCTCCCCGTCGTCGTAGCCGATCACGGGCATCCTCTCGCCCTCCGGCCGGGCGCGCTGGAGGGCGAGCAGGGCCGCCGCGAACCGGTCGTGATTCGCCACGATCGCGGTGGCCCCGGCGTCCCGCGCGGCACGCAGGATCCGCTGGTCGATCCCGGACGGCCCGTCCACCGCCGCCGACACCACCCCGACGTGCCGCTGCAGCCCTTCGATCCGCAGCATCCCCGCCGAGACATAGGCCGGCGAGCGCTGCGGCTCATGCACGAACAGCGCCGTGCGATGGCCGAGCTCGACGAGGTGACGGCCGATCTGCTCGCCTCCGTCCCGATCGTCGACGAGGACGACCGGGCCGCTGACGTGGCCCTTCGCGGGGACGACGTCGACATGGACGACGGGGATCCTCGCCGCCCTGCTCGCGCGGCGGGCCGCTCCGCCGAGGGGCACGCCCATCACGATGAGGCCCGACGCGTCGGTGCGCGCCGGCAGCACATCGAGCAGCGGTTCGTCCGCCGCGGCCGCCGAGTCGAGGTCGTAGGGGATGATGTCGACCGCGACATCGCGCGCAAGCCTCAGCATCCCGGCGAGTCGGCGCAGGTAGGACGGGTAGCTCGTGAAGGGCGCCGCGACCGCGATGCGTGCGGCCCCCACGCGGCGCCCCTGCATCATCCGGTAGCCGAGCGCCGTAGCGGCCGCGACGATGCGCTCGCGCGTCTCCGGGCGCACCCGGTGCGGTGCGCTCACCGCCAGCGAGACCGTCGAGATGCTCACCCCCGCGCGCGCGGCGACGTCGTAGATCGTGACCCGTCCGGGACGTGCACGCATGACTCGGATCCCCTCTTCATCGAAGTTCTTCGATTGCTCAGACTAGTCCGCAGCCCGTCGAAGGAGATGACCGATGCCGCGAGGCTCCCGCTACCGCCGTCCGATGCTCGACCGCGCCGTCGCGGCGCACGAGGAGAGGATCGCGCCCTTCCTCGCTCCCGAGCCGAGCGACCCCGCGGGGCGACGCCGCGTCGCCGGGGAGAACGACACCGCGGTCAGCGCGGCCCTCGGGGTCTCGCCCCGGGACAGCGCCACGGCGGAGCACACCGTGCCCGTCTCGGACCACCCCGACGTGCGGGTGCGCGTCTACTGGCCCGGGCCCGAGCCGACTCCGCCGGGCTCAGGGCTGCCGATCCTGGTGTACTTCTACGGCGGAGGCTTCACGATCGCCGGGATCGACTGGGTCTCCTGGGACGCGCGGTTCCGCGAGCGGGCGCACGACGCCGGGATCGTCATCGTGGCCGCGGACTACGCCCACGCACCCGAGCAGCGCTTCCCCGCGCAGCCCGAGCAGTGCTGGAGCGCGTTCGAATGGGCGTTCGCGCATGCGGAGGACCTGGGGGGCTCCGCCGACCGGCTCGCCGTGGGCGGCGCATCCTCGGGAGGCGATCTGGCAGCGGCGGTGACGCTCCTCAACCGCGACCGCGCGGCGCGTCCGGTCGTGCTGCAGCTGCTGGAGAACCCGGCCCTCGACCTCACCATCGGACATGCCGACGCGCGCGGCGTCAGCGCAGGGATGCCCGGCGTCATCGTGCGCAAGGCCGGCCGGATGCTGGTGCGCCAGTACGTCGGCGACGACCCGAAGGCGGCCCGCAACCCGTACGCCTCGCCGCTGCTCGCCGACTCCCACGCCGGCCTTCCCCCGGCGCTCATCATCACCTCCGAGCTCGATCCGCTCCGCGGCGACGGCGAGGCGTACGCCAGGGCGCTCTCCGACGCCGGAGTCGACGTCACGGCCGTGCGGTTCGTCGGTCAGACGCACGGCTCCCTCGGCGCGACCGGCTCCGTCCCCTCCGCGGACGTCGCCCACCGCCTGATCGTGACCGAGCTCCGCCGGCTGCGCGCGGACTCATGAGCACCGCCGACCCGCTCGCGCTCGACGCGCCCGTGCGAACCTGGCTCCGCCGGATCGACGAGATCATCGCCGACCTGCCGGGCCACGGCTCCGCCGACCCGACGGTGCACCGCCGTGCGGCCAGGATCCTCAGCGATCTGCTCGCCGCCGAGTTCACGGATCCGCCTCCCGCAGGGATCGAGACGGAGGAGCTGCGGCTCACCGGTGCCGACGGGCCGCTCCGCGCCCGGCGGTTCCGCCCTGCCGCCGCACCAGGTCCTCTCCCGACCATGCTGTGGCTGCACGGCGGCGGCTGGGTGGCGGGCACGATCGACGAGCTGCTCAACGAGCGCACGACCGCGGACCGCGCCCTGCGCTCCGGCGTGCAGATCGTGGCGCTCGAGTACCGCCTCGCGCCGGAGCACCCGTTCCCGGCGCCCGTCGACGACGCCGTCGCCGCCCTCGCCGCCCTGCGTGCGCGGGCGAGCGAGCTGGGGGTCGACCCGGAGCGTCTCGGCATCGGCGGCAACTCCGCCGGAGCCACGATCGCGGCGTCCGCCGCCCTCCGGGAGCGGGACGCGGGCCGGCGGCTGCATCATCAGGCGCTCGAGGTGCTGCCCGCCACGCTGCGCCCGCTCGGCGGTCCGTCGGATCCGCGGCGTCGCGCCTCCGGCATGGACGGCGCGGAGCACCTGGCCGAGATCTACCGCGCGGGCGCGCCGCTGGCGGACTGCTCTCCCCTCGACGCCGCGGACCATCGCGGCCTCGCCCCCGCGCTGATCCTCGCCGCCGAGCTCGATCCGCTCCGCGACGGAGCGATCGCCTATGCCCGCACTCTGGAGGAGGCCGGAGTCCCGGTGGCCCTCCGCGTCGGTGCCGGGCACGTCCACGGCTCCCCCGGGCTCACCGCCTGGCGGGGCGCCCGAGACTGGCGCGACGTGTTCGTCGCCGAGATCGCCGCCGCCTACGCGTCCGAACGTCCGCACCACCCGACCCCCGACCCGAGAGGGAGACGATGATGTCCGCCCATGCCGCAGAACCCGTGATCCCCGTCCCGCCCGCCCCGGCGCCCGGCGCCGACGGCGTGCCCGGCGAGCGCCAGACCTGGTGGTTCTGGGTCGCGTTCGTCCTCACCTGGCTCGCGACCGGCATCGCCCAGGGTGTCGCCGGCGTCGCCGTGCCGCAGCTCCTCAAGGAGTGGGATCCCGACCAGGCGACCGGGAACCTCAGCATCGTGCTGACCGCGGGCGGCGCGGCGATCCTCGTCACCACCCCGATCTTCGGACGCCTCAGCGACCGCTCCCTGTCCCGCCTCGGCATCCGGCGCCCGTGGATCGCCGCCGGAGTGCTCCTGGCCGCGATCGGCTACCTCCTGCAGGCGTTCGCGCCCTCGCTCCTGCCGCTGGGTGCGGGTGCCGTGCTCGTGCTGATCGGGTGGGGCGCCGTGTCGATGACGATCCACACGCTGTTCGCCGACCAGATCCGGCGTCGCATCCGCGCGATCATGTCGGCCGTCACGGGCGCCGCGACCACGGTCGGCATCTTCGGCGGCGTCGCCCTGGCCGGCGCCGTCGCGGGCACGGGACAGGTCGGCATGTTCCTCATCCCCGGCGGCATCGCCGTCGTGCTCGCGATCACCCTCTTCTTCGCGCTGCGCGATCTGCACCGCACGGTTCCCGCTCCCCCGCTCGACTGGCGCGCGGTGATCGAGACCTTCTGGCTGAGCCCGCGCCGCTACCCGGACTTCGCGTGGGCCTGGGTCTGCCGCTTCTTCATGACCGCCTCGATCGTGTCGGTGACGAGCTACCTCTACCTCACGATCTCCAGCCGTTTCGGCATCGACGACCCGGCGCAGATCGCCGCCGTCCAGACCCAGGCGACCGCGGCGTTCACGATCATGAACCTCCTGCTGGCCTTCGTCTTCGGTGTGATCTCCGATCGCACGGGGCGCCGCAAGCCGACGGTCGTGATCGGGGCGCTGGCGAGCGCGGTCGGACTCGTCGTCGCCGTCTCGGTCGGGGACGTCACGGTCTTCCTCATCGGGATCGGGATCGTCGGCGCCGGTCAGGGCGCCTACATCGCCGCCGACGTCGCACTCATGACGGAGTGCCTGCCCTCGATGGAGGACGCGGGCAAGGACCTCGGCATCGTGGCGCTCGCCTACCTGCTGCCGGGCATCCTGGTACCGGTGTTCGCGTTCTTCGTGACGCGCATCGGCTCGCCCACGGGGGAGAACTTCGTCGCGCTCTACGCCGGCGCGGTCGTGATGGCGCTGTTCGCCGCCTTCGCCGTGACCCGGGTCAAGGCCGTGCGATGACCGCGGGCGATCGACTCCCCTGGACGGCACGCGCCGAGTACCGCCGGCTGTGCGCGGCCCCCGACATGCCGCCGCAGACCCGCAGCGGCGTGCAACGGGTCTCCGGCATCGCGGTGCCGGCGGACGACGGCGTCGCGCTGCTCACGGATCACTGGGCCGCGGAGGACGCGGGCCCGCACACGGTGCTCATCCGCACGCCCTACGACCGCGACGGCGTCGCCGCCGTGGCGCGCTTCCTCGCCGAGCGCGGGCATCACGTGGTGGTGCAGAGCTGTCGCGGCACCTTCGGGTCCGGGGGCCGCTTCCGGCCCCTGCACGACGAGGTGGCCGACGGCCAGGCGACGCTGCGCTGGCTGCGCGCGCAGCCCTGGGCGACCGGCCTCGTGCACTCCTGGGGCGGCAGCTACTTCGGGGTGACGCAATGGGCCTACTGCGACGGCGAGCTGCAGCCCGACGCCATGGGCATCGCGGTGTCGGCCCGTCGCTTCGACGAGGCGATCCTCTATCTCGGTCGCGGCTTCTCGATCGACACCCCGCTCGCCTGGGCGTACGCGCTCGGGGTCCAGGAACGCCGGTTGCCGGCGCGCCTGTGGAGACTGCTGCGGGCGCGCGGAGCCCTCGCACGCGGAGCGCGGACCGTGCCGCCGTCCGAGGCCGTGCCCGCGGCTCTCGGCGACGACCCGCGGTTCTTCCGCGACTGGGTCGAGCACAGCGATCCCGGAGACCCGTGGTGGGATCCGCTGCACTTCGCCTCCGATCCCGCAGCGGTGCCTCCCGTGACGCTGCTGGCCGGATGGCAGGACCTCTTCCTCGTCGGCCAGCTCCAGGACCACGCCGCGCTGCAGAGCGCCGGCGTGCGCACGCGGCTGATCGTGGGCGACTGGATCCACGGTGCTCCCAAGATCACGGAGATCGGGGTGCGCGAGGCGCTGCGGGCGCTCGGGGGCGAGCCGGAGACGGCTTCGGTGCGCGTCGAGATCAGCGGGGGCGGCGGATGGAGGGACCTGCCCGCCTGGCCGCCGGCGAGCACGCCGCATCCTCTGGAGCTGACGGCGGACGGCCGGCTCGTCGCCTCGGGGACCGCCCACGAGGCCGGCGCTCTGACCTCCCGCTACGACCCCGCCGATCCCACCCCCGACGCCGGCGGTCGCACGCTCAACCCGTTCAGCGCCGGGCGCCGGGATCAGCGTCGCCGCGAGGGCCGCGACGACGTGCTGCTTTTCACGGGCGAACCGCTCACCGCGCCCCTGCTCGTGATGGGCTCGCCCGAGATCGGGCTCACGCTCGCCTCCACGAACCCGCGCGTCGACGTCTTCGTGCGCCTGTGCGAGGTCGACGAGCGGGGCAGGTCCCGCACCGTCACCGACGGCTACCTGCGGCTCCCCCCGCCCGCAGCGGCAGGCGAGCCGCGCGAGGTCCGTATCGTGCTCGCGCCGATCGCCCATCGCTTCGCCGCAGGCGGCCGCCTCCGCGTGCAGGTGTCGTGGGGCGCGCACCCCCTGCATCTGCGCAACCCGGGGACGTCGGACCCCGTGCGCGATCACTCGCGCCTCGTGGCCAGCACGCAGACGCTCTTCCTCGGCGGCGCGACGCCCGCCGTGCTCGCCCTGCCGCTCCCCGACGACGCGGCACCCGCCGTTCACCCGGGCGTGCCACGATGACGGGATGCCTCTCGCCCGACGCCTGACGCTCGCCGACGCGGTCGCGATCGGTCTCGGATCCATGATCGGCGCGGGGGTGTTCACCGTGTGGGGTCCCGCCGTCTTGGCGGCCGGATCCGGCCTGTTCGTCGCCCTGCTGCTGGCCGGGGTCGTGGCGTTCTGCAACGCGACGTCCTCGGCGCGTCTCGCCGCCGCGCATCCGGTCTCGGGAGGCGCCTACGCCTACGGCCGCGCCGAGCTGGGACCGTGGTGGGGCTTCGTCGCCGGCTGGTGCTTCGTGATCGGCAAGCTCGCGAGCTGCGCGGCGATGGCGATGACGGTCGCCGCCTACGTCGTGCCGACCGCGTGGCAGCGGCCTGTCGCGATCGGCGTGGTCGCACTGCTCACCGCGGTCACCTGCTTCGGCGTCACGCGCACCGCGCGCCTCACCCAGGCGCTCGTCGCCGTGACCCTGCTGGGACTCGTCGTCGTGCTCGCGGCGGCGGGGGCGTCGCCGCCCTCGAGCGCTCCTGCGCCGCTCCCCGTCGGCACCGCCTACGGCGTCCTGCAGGCGGCGGGACTGCTCTTCTTCGCGTTCGCCGGCTACGCGCGCATCGCGACCATGGGCGAGGAGGTGCGCGACCCCGCGCGCACCATTCCTCGCGCCATCGGGATCGCGCTCTCCGCCGTGCTCGTCGTATACGTGCTGGTCGGCGCGGCGGTCGTGCTGACTCTGGGCGGTGCCGCGACGACGTCGGCCGCACCGCTCGTCGGGGTGGTCGACGTCGCCGGATGGCACGCCGCCGCGCCCGCGATCCGGGTCGCGGCGGCCGCGGCGGCGACCGGCGCGCTGCTGGCCCTGCTGTCGGGCATCGGCCGCACGTCGCTCGCGATGGCGCGGGAGCGCGATCTGCCGTCCGCTCTGGCCGCGATCGACCGCCGTCACCACGTCCCGCGCCGCGCCGAGCTGACAGCGGGCGCGGTCGTGGTCGCCGTCGTCGCCGTCACCGACCTGCGCGGCGCGATCGGCTTCTCCTCCTTCGGCGTGCTGCTGTACTACCTCGTCGCGAACCTCAGCGCCGCGGCCCGCTCCCGTGCGGTGCCTCCGGCGTCGCGACCACCGCGCGCCGCATGGCTCGTCCCGGTCGCGGGCGCCATCGGCTGCGTCGTCCTCGCGGCGGCCCTCCCGCCGCTCTCCGTCCTGATCGGCGCCGCCGTGGTCGCGGCCGGCGTCGCCCTCCGCGGGATCAGGATCGCCCGGGATCGGCGCCGGCGCGATACGACGACGCCGTGATGCCCAGCACCGCCCGGAAGTCGTTCGCCAGGTGGGCCTGGTCGGCGTAGCCGAGCTCGGCCGCGACAGTCGCCAGATCCGTGTCAGGATCGGTGCGGATCCGCTCCGCCGCCTCCTGCAGCCGGCGCCGGCGGATGATCGCGGCCGGCGAGAGGCCGACGTGCCGGTGGGCCATCCGCTGCAGGGTGCGCACCGAGACGGCCAGCCGGGCAGCGGCCTGCTCCGGCGTGCGCACCGACGCATCGGACATGAGCAGCTCCGACATCGCGTTCGCGTGCCGCGCGGGCGCCGTGACCTCCCCGACGCGCTCCCGCAGCCACGTGCACAGCACCGCGACCGCGCGCTCCCGATGCCCCTCCCCCGTCGCCATCGCGCGGGCGACCGCATCCGGCAGCCCCGGCGCGGGGAATCGCTCGACCCGGTCGAGCAGCGCGGACGGCGCATCGGTCAGCGCCGCCACGGCGGCCGGCCGCAGCAGTGCGCCGACGGCCCAGCCGCGGCCGGTCAGGTCCCGGGAGCTGACCCGCGTCGTCGCCCCCGACAGCACGGCGCCGCCCGCCTCGACCACGAGATTGAGCGCCGGGAACGAGACGAGCTCCTGCCGCGACGAGCCCCCCGGTTCGATGTCCCACTCCGGGATCCAGCACCATTGCACGAGCTCCGCGGCAGCGGCCGGCGGCGGCAGCCGGTGGAACTGCGGCAGGCGCGCCGGATAGAGCACGCCCCGCGTCGGATCGACCATTCCTCGAGCGTAGGAGGCGCAGCCGACATCCGGGCGGAGGCCGGATCGGGCGGCGGACACCGTGGCGCGAATCTCCAAGCGCCGTCGCGGAGCGCCGTTCTAGCCTCGACCCATGAGCGAAGAGACCTCCCCCACAGGCGCCCTCGGCGCCACCGGCCGCTACACCACGAACGGACGGCCGAACTCGGCGACGTCCCTCACCCCCTTCCTGGCGATCCCCGACGCCCGCAGCGCGATCGCGTTCTACCGGGACGTCTTCGGCGCCCGCGTCGTCGATGTGACCGAGTTCGGCGGCGTGGTCGCGCACGCCGACCTCGACTTCGGGCTCGGGATGCTCCAGCTCGGCGATCCGAACCCCGAGTACGGGCTCGTCGCTGCACCCGGCGGTGACTCCGACTGCTATTCGATGGGGCTCTACGTCTCCGACGTGGACTCCGTCGTCGAACGCGCCGTGGCCGCGGGATCCACCGTGCGGGAGGCGCCGTCGACGTTCGTCTCGGGCGACCGCTACGCGAGCATCCGCGACCCGTTCGGGGTGCGGTGGTCGATCATGACCCGGGTCGAGGACCTCTCCGAGGAGGAGAGCGCCGCGCGCGTGGCGGAGTGGGCCGCGTCGTTCAGCGCAACGGAGGGCTGAGCAGCTCCTCGACCGTGTCGGGGAACCGGGCGGCCGAGGTCAGCGCCTCCTCGGCGGCCGCCACCACCGCCGGGAGCAGCGCCTCGGCGGTGCGGCGGTAGCCGAGGGCGCTCGGGTGGAAGCGGTCCAGGCTGAACATCTCCTCCGGCTGGTCGAAGAACATCGCCCCGACCGC
>Ga0209915_1004399_pt1 | contig 10340 bp, 8 predicted proteins | sample ThiBiot_750_plan_FD_183952 | JGI IMG/M metagenome (GOLD analysis project Ga0209915, IMG submission 183952) | Wastewater bioreactor microbial communities from Cape Town, South Africa - Thiocy_cont_750_plan (SPAdes) | ecosystem: Engineered > Bioreactor > Thiocyanate-remediating > Anaerobic-Aerobic ...
CCGGACGATACGGGGAAGACGGCACTCCGCCAGGGTCGGCGCTGGCCTCGGATGCATCATTTCCGTTGGAGGCAGGAGCCGAAAGCTCTGAGAGCCGAATCGGGAGTAGATCACTCGGTGGAGGGGATGACGGGAATCGAACCCGCACCATCAGTTTGGAAGACTGAGGCTCTACCATTGAGCTACATCCCCGAACGCGAAGATCGCGCCTTCGACAGTGTAGTGGACGCCTCGGGGGGCTCACGAAACGCTCGGTCCGGGTCGGCTAGACTTTCCCAGGCCGTTTCGGCGCATTCGAGTGCGCGCCCGGGGCGTAGCTCAGCTTGGTAGAGCGCCCGCTTTGGGAGCGGGAGGCCGCAGGTTCAAATCCTGTCGCCCCGACGTCACGGCCCCGCAGACCCCAACCTTCAGCCGCCGCGTTCGCACGCGGAAATCAGAGGAGAACGAAAAGGCATGGTCACCAGCACCATCGAGAAGCTCAGCCCCACGCGCGTGAAGCTGCACATCACGGTCACGCCCGAGGAGCTCAAGCCCAGCATCGCGCACGCCTACGAGCACATCGCCGAGGACGTGCAGGTTCCGGGCTTCCGCAAGGGCAAGGTGCCCGCGCCGATCATCGACCAGCGCGTCGGCCGCGGCGCGGTCATCGAGCACGCCGTGAACGAGGGCCTCGACCGGTTCTTCCGCGAGGCGGTGGAGGCGCACGAGGTGCGCACCGTCGGCCGCCCCAGCGCCGATGTGATCGAGTGGCCGAGCGACAAGGACTTCTCGGGCGACCTCAAGGTCGAGGTCGAGGTCGACGTCCGCCCCGACTTCGAGCTGCCCGCGTACGAGGGCACCACCATCACGGTCGACGCGATCGACGTCGACACGGAGGCCGTCGAGGCCGAGCTCGAGCGCCTGCGCGGGCGCTTCGGCACCCTCATCACGGTTGACCGCCCCGCCAAGACCGGCGACTTCGTCGAGCTCGACCTGGTCGCGACGATCGAGGACGCCGAGATCGACCGCGCCGAGGGCATCTCCTACGAGGTCGGCTCCGGCGAGCTGCTCGAGGGCATCGACGAGGCCATCGAGTCGCTGACCGCGGGGGAGGACACGACGTTCCGCTCCAAGCTCATCGGCGGCGACCACGCCGGCGAGGAGGCCGAGGTCTCCGTCACCGTCAAGGCCGTCAAGGAGCGCGAGCTCCCCGAGGCGGACGACGACTTCGCTCAGATCGCGAGCGAGTTCGACACGATCGCCGAACTCCGCGACAGCCTCGCCGAGCGCGTCGGTCAGCAGTCCGTGTTCACGCAGGGCGCCGCCGCGCGCGACAAGCTCGTCGAGGAGCTGCTCGCCAAGGCGGACATCCCCGTCCCGCCGCAGCTGGTCGAGGACGAGGTGCACCAGCACCTGGAGTCCGAGGGCCGCCTCGAGGACGACGTGCACCGCGCCGAGGTCACCGAGGCGAGCGAGAAGCAGTTCCGCACGCAGGTGCTCCTCGACAAGATCGTCGAGCAGAACGCGATCGAGGTCTCGCAGGACGAGCTCACCCAGTACATCGTGCAGTCGGCAGCCCAGTACGGCATGTCGCCGCAGGACTTCGTCGACGCGCTGCAGCAGAACGGCCAGCTCCCCGTCCTCGTCGGCGAGGTGGCACGCAACAAGGCCCTCGCCGTGGCGCTCGGGCGGGTCAACGTCGTCGACACCAACGGCAAGCCCGTCGACCTCACCGGCTTCGTCTCCGTCGAGAGCGAGCAGGCCGCCGAGGAGGGCGCCGTCGCCGAGGCGCAGGACATCGCGGATGCCGCGGCCGACGCCGACGCGGTCATCGCTGCCGAGGAGAAGCCCAAGAAGAAGGCACCGGCCCGCAAGAAGGCGGCCGACAAGGAGTAGGTGCTCTCGAGTGCCCGGAGAAGGGGCGGATGCCGCGGCATCCGCCCCTTCTCGTCTCTCGACTCTGCCCACGGCGAACACGGCCGGGGCGACCACGGCACCCCGGTAGATTCGAAGCCACGCAACGAAACAGGAGCAGGAATGGCTGAACCACTTGTCGCGACGAGCGTCTTCGACAGGCTGCTGAAAGACCGCATCATCTGGCTCGGCTCAGAGGTGCGGGACGACAACGCAAACGAGATCTGCGCGAAGATCCTTCTTCTCGCCGCCGAGGATTCCCAGAAGGACATCTTCCTCTACGTCAACTCGCCGGGTGGCTCGATCACGGCGGGCATGGCGATCTACGACACGATGCAGTTCGTCCCGAACGACATCGTGACCGTGGGCATCGGAATGGCCGCGTCGATGGGGCAGCTGCTCCTCACCGCGGGCACGAAGGGGAAGCGCTACATCACGCCGAACGCGCGGGTCCTGCTGCACCAGCCGCACGGCGGCTTCGGCGGGACGGCGAGCGACATCCAGACCCAGGCGCAGCTCATCCTCGACATGAAGAAGCGCCTCGCCGAGATCACCGCCGCGCAGACGGGCAAGACCGTCGAGCAGATCAACGCGGACGGCGACCGCGACCGCTGGTTCAGCGCCCAGGAGGCGCTGGAGTACGGGTTCGTCGACCACATCCGCGAATCGGCCACCGACGTCGTCGGCGGCGGCGGAACCGCGGCCTGAGGCAGAGGGCGAAAGAGAGAGAAACCCGGAATGAACACCCCCACCTTCGGCCTTCCCGCAGCTCCCCAGGGACTGCAGATGCCCGGCAGCCGCTACGTGCTCCCGCAGTTCGAGGAGCGCACCGCATACGGCTACAAGCGTCAGGACCCCTACAACAAGCTGTTCGAGGACCGCGTCATCTTCCTGGGTGTCCAGGTCGACGACGCGTCCGCAGACGACGTCATGGCGCAGCTCCTCGTGCTCGAGAGCCAGGATCCCGACCGCGACATCATCATGTACATCAACTCGCCCGGCGGCTCGTTCACGGCCATGACGGCGATCTACGACACGATGCAGTACGTCTCGCCGCAGATCCAGACGGTCGTGCTCGGCCAGGCGGCATCCGCTGCCGCCGTGCTCCTCGCCGCGGGCGCGCCGGGCAAGCGTCTCGCCCTCCCCAACGCCCGCATCCTGATCCACCAGCCCGCCATGGGCGAGGCCGGTCACGGGCAGGCGTCGGACATCGAGATCCAGGCGAACGAGATCATGCGCATGCGCACGTGGCTCGAGGAGACGCTGGCGAAGCACTCCAGCCGCACCGCCGAGCAGGTGAACAAGGACATCGACCGCGACAAGATCCTGTCGGCCGAGGAGGCCGTGGTCTACGGTCTCGTCGACCAGGTCCTCACCACGCGCAAGCGCGGTCAGGCGGCGATCGGCTCGTAGAGCGACGCTCCCGGCGCCCCCTCGTCCGCCCGATCGGACGAGGGGGCGCCGTCGTGTCCGGGCATCGTTCTCCGCCCATGGCGGATCGCGCGCCCCTCATCGTGCCAATCCCGACTGTTGTCGGTGCCAGCGGTTAGGCTCGAAGGGCGCGGGGATCACGGCGCGGTGACGAGAAGGAGAGCCTGATGGCACGCATCGGTGAGAGCGCCGACCTGTTCAAGTGCTCCTTCTGCGGCAAGAGTCAGAAGCAGGTGCAGCAGCTGATCGCCGGCCCCGGGGTCTACATCTGCGACGAATGCGTCGAGCTGTGCAACGAGATCATCGAAGAGCGCATGGCCGAGTCCGGCTCCGGCGTCGTGTCCGACTTCGACCTGCCCAAGCCGCGCGAGATCTACGCCTTCCTCGAGGAGTACGTCGTCGGGCAGAACGACGCGAAGCGGGCCCTGTCCGTCGCCGTCTACAACCACTACAAGCGCGTCCGCGCGCACGGCACGATCCAGTCCGCCGAGCAGCGGGCCGACGAGATCGAGATCGCGAAGAGCAACATCCTGCTGCTCGGCCCCACCGGCTGCGGCAAGACCTACCTCGCGCAGACGCTCGCGAAGCGTCTCAATGTGCCGTTCGCTGTTGCGGATGCCACCGCGCTGACCGAGGCCGGCTACGTCGGCGAGGACGTCGAGAACATCCTGCTCAAGCTGCTGCAGGCGGCCGACTTCGACACGAAGCGGGCGGAGACCGGGATCATCTACATCGATGAGGTCGACAAGATCGCACGCAAGGCCGAGAACCCGTCGATCACCCGCGACGTCTCGGGTGAAGGTGTGCAGCAGGCGTTGCTGAAGATCCTCGAGGGCACGGTCGCGTCCGTCCCGCCGCAGGGCGGCCGCAAGCACCCGCATCAGGAGTTCATCCAGATCGACACGACCAACGTGCTGTTCATCGTGGCGGGCGCCTTCGCCGGGCTGGAGGAGATCATCTCCTCCCGCGTGGGCAAGCACGGCGTCGGCTTCGGGGCGCCGCTCCACAACAAGGGCGACGACCTGACGCTGTTCAGCGAGGTGCAGCCGGAGGACCTCCACAAGTTCGGGCTCATCCCGGAGTTCATCGGCCGGCTCCCGGTCGTGGCGTCGGTGGCACCGCTCGACCAGGAGGCTCTCATGGAGATCCTGACCGAGCCGAAGAACGCCCTCGTCAAGCAGTATCAGCGGATGTTCGAGATCGACGACGTCGAGCTCGAGTTCGAGCGCGACGCCCTCGAGGCGATCGCCGACCTGGCCGTGCTGCGGAAGACGGGTGCCCGCGGGCTTCGCGCCATCCTCGAGGACGTACTCGGGCCGATCATGTTCGAGATCCCGTCGACGGAGGACGTCGACAAGGTCATCGTGACTCGCGCCGCCGTCGACGAGGGTGCCGCCCCGACGCTCGTGTTCCGTCAGAAGCGCAAGAGCGCCTGATCGAGTGAACCAGGCACCCCCGACGGCCCCGGCCGCCCGCGGTGCGCTGATCCATCCGATCATTGCGGGGCTGGTCGGCTCGCTCACCGGCTTCGCTTCTTCGTTCGCGCTCGTCATCGCGGGCTCGCGAGCGGTGGGGGCCGACTCCGCGCAGGCGGCATCCGGCCTTCTCGTGCTGTGCGTCGTGCAGGGCTCCATCGCGATCGCCCTCTCGCTGACGTACCGCCTGCCGATCTCGGTCGCGTGGTCGACGCCCGGGTCGGCGGTGCTCGTCACGGCCGGAGCCATGACCCACGACTTCGGGGTCGCGATCGCGGCCTTCATCGTCGCCGGCATCCTCCTGGCGATCACCGGCCTCTGGCCGTGGCTCGCGCGGACGATGACGAGGATCCCCACTCCGATCGCCGGCGCGATGCTCGCCGGCATCCTCTTCCCCATCTGCATCGCCCCGGTGACGGCCGCGGTGCAGCTGCCGCTCCTCGCGCTCCCCGCGATCGTCGTCTGGCTGGTGCTGTCCCGCCTCGCCCCGCGGTGGGCAGTGCCGGCAGCGGTCGTCGCGACCGCGATCGCCGTCGTCGTGGCGGCGGGTCCGGACTGGACGCGCGGCGCGCGCCTCGCTCCGACATTCGTCTGGACGACCCCCGTCTTCGACCCCCTCGTCATCGTGTCACTCGCCGTCCCGCTCTACCTCGTGACGATGGCGGGCCAGAACATCCCGGGCTTCACCGTTCTGCGGACGTTCGGCTACGAGCCGGTGCCCGCGCGGTCGATCCTGACGGCGACCGGTGTCGGCAGTGCCGTGATCGCTCCGTTCGGCGCGCAGACCATCAATCTCTCCGCCCTCTCGGCGGCCATCATGGTCGGCGATCCGCACACGGCGAAGGATCGCCGGTGGGTCGCGACGGTGACGGCGGGAACCTGCTACATCCTGCTCGGCCTCGGTGCCGGAATCGCAGGCGCACTCGTCTCGGCCAGCCCGCCCATCCTGATCGAATCCGTGGCGGGGCTCGCTCTTCTCGGCGCGCTCATCACCGCCGTCACGGGCGCGCTGGAAGATCCCCGTGGGCGAATCGTCGCCATCGGCACGTTCCTCGTGGTGGCATCCGGAATCGTGGTCGCTGGTCTCGGCTCGGCGTTCTGGGGACTGATCGTCGGCGCCGTCCTGTGGCTCGTCCTCCGAACCGGGCGGAGGAGCGCCGCACCGTGAGCCCGCATGTCGGAGCCCGTGCGTAGGGTCGGGCTCGAGTCCTGACGTCAGTCGGTGAGCCCGCGCCTCTCCAGCAGCGGCTGGATGTCGGCATCCCGGCCGCGGAAGTCGCGGTACGCCTCGAGAGGGTTCTTCGAACCGCCGACGCCGAGCAGTCGCTCGCGGAATCGCTCGCCGTTGGCGCGCGTGAGGCCGCCGTTCTCGCGGAACCACTCGACGGTGTCGGCGTCGAGGACCTCGCTCCAGATGTAGGAGTAGTACCCCGCGCTGTAGCCGCCCGAGAAGACGTGCGCGAAGTACGTCGAAGAGTACCTCGTGGGAACGGCAGGAGCGTCCAGTCCGATGTCGGCGAGGGCCGATGCCTCGAACGCCGCGACATCGATCTGTGCCGAGGCATCCGCGGCCGAGAGGGAATGCCACGCCTGGTCGAGCCACGACGCGGCGAGGTACTCGCTCGTCGCGAAGCCCTGGTTGAAGGTCTCGGACGCGCGGAGCTTCTCCACGACGTCCGCAGGCAGCGGTTCGCCGGTCTCGATGTGGCGTGCGTAGTGGTCGAGCACCTCGGGCCAGTAGATCCACATCTCGTTCACCTGACTGGGGAACTCGACGAAGTCACGGAAGACCGCCGTGCCCGCGAAGTGAGGGTAGGTGACGGTCGCGAACAGGCCGTGCAGCGCGTGACCGAACTCGTGGAACAAGGTCGTGACCTCGTCCAGAGTGAGCAGAGTCGGCTGCCCGGCGGCGGGCTTCGAGACGTTGAGGTTGTTCACGACGACCGGGGCGGTGCCGCGCAGACGGGACTGCTCGACGATCGAGTTCATCCACGCGCCGCCGCGCTTGGTGTCACGCGTGTACAGGTCGAGGACGAACAGGCCGAGTTCGCTGCCGTCCTCGTTGCGGACCTCGAACACCCGGGCATCCGGGTGGTAGGCGATCAGATCGGTGCGCTCCCGGAACGAGACACCGTAGAGCGCGTGAGCGGCATGGAACACGCCGTCCTGAAGGACCCGCTCGGCCTCGAACCAGGGCCGCAGCGCGGCGCGATCGAGGTCGTACTCGGCCGCGCGCACCTTCTCCGTGTAGAAGGCCCAGTCGTGCGCTTCGAGCGGGAACGGCTCGGGCTCCGCATCCACGATGGCCTGAAGCGCCGCCTGCTCACGAGCCGCATTCCGGGCTGCCGGTCCGGCGAGCCGGCGCAGGAGGTCGTGGACCGCGCCGGGGGAGCCGGCCGTCTCGTCCGAGGTGACGTACGCGGCGTGCGACTCGTATCCGAGGAGAGCCGCCCGCTCGGCGCGCAGCCGGACGATCTCGAGGAGCACGGCGCGATTGTCGTTCTGGTTGCCGCGGATGCCACGCGACCGCGACGCGTCTATGATCCGCTTGCGCGCGTCTCGACGGGTCAGGCTCGAGAGATACGGATGCCCCGTGAACAGCGTGAGTGTCACGACGAAAGATCCGTCGAGTCCGCGATCCGTCGCGGCCTGGGCCGCCGCGGAGAGCTCGCCCGCCGTCAGCCCGTCCAGCTCGGCGGCGTCATGGAACACGACGGCGAGGTCGTTCGTGTCGGCGAGGAGGTTCTTCTCGAACGTCGTCGTGAGGGTCGACAGACGCGTGTTGAGCGCAGTCAGGCGTTCCTTCGCCGCGTCGTCCAGTGCCGCGCCCGCGTGGGTCATCTCGCGGAAGCGCCGCTCGACGAGGTAGCGCTGCTCGGCGTCGAGCTCGAGCACATCGAGCTGATCGTGCAGCGTCTTCACGCGCCAGTACAGGGCACCGTCGAGCTGGATGGCGTCCTGGTGCGCCGCCATGAGCGGAGCGAGGGTCTCCTCGATCGCCTGGATCTCGTCGGTCGCGTCCGCCGACGAGACCGTGTAGAACGTCCGGGCGACATCGTTCAGCAGGCGGCCGCTCTCTTCGAGGGAGACCATCGTGTTCTCGAACGTCGGCATCGACCTGACCCGGGTGATGTTCGCGACCTCGGCGAGATGCTCGGTGAACGCCTGCTCGAACGCCGGCAGATAGTGGTCCGGCCTGATGTCCGCGTACGGGGGGAGCTGGAAGGGGAGGGTACGCGGGGCGAGCAGCGGGTTCGTGGAGGCATCCGTCATTCCTTCAGCGTAACGGCCTTCTTCATGACCGCAAAGAAGATGTTGCAAAGAAATGCTTGCAATATTCGGCTTGCAAAGCTATCTTTGTAAACATGAGCGAAGAGATCGACGGAACCGAGGCCCCGCGGCCCGGTCGCGACGACCGCATGCTCGACACCGGCGCACTGCGGGCCCTGGCCCACCCGCTCCGGATCGAGATCTACGACATCCTGTCGCAGTACGGTCCGCAGACGGCGAGCACGCTGGCCGCCATGACGGGTGAGTCGTCGGGGTCCACGAGCTATCACCTCCGCGCCCTCGCCAAGCACGACCTCATCCGCGAGGTCGACGACCGCGGGTCGGCGAGGGAGCGCTGGTGGGAGCGACCGAAGGGCGGCGTCTCGTTCGGCAACCCCGAAGCCCTCAAGACCCCTGCCGGTCGCGCAGCATCTCAGGTCGTCATGACCGAATATCTCAACCGGCGTCACCAGCAGCTGATGAGGTTCGTCGCCGACAGCATGCAGAGCGTCGACGACCTCGAAGACAACTCGATGATCTCGACAGCGAACGTCCGGATGACGAACGAGCAGCTGCGAGAGCTCACCGGCCGCATGCAGTCGCTGATCGACGAGGCCGTCGACAAGTACCGGGATCAGACCGGCGAGGGCGTAAGACCCGCCACCATCAGGGCCGACGTGTTCGTCTTGCCAGAGGAAGGACCACGCAAATGACCGCAGTCAGCGCACGCACCTCCGCGCACCGCACCGTCCTGGGCGCGCCCACCGCCGTGGAGCGACTCCTGCTCGGCTCGTCCCGGGCACTGGAGACACTCGCCGTCGCCCGCATGGAACGACGACGTCGCAGCTCCGCCGGGCGACCGTCCGCGTCCGCGGCCGATGTCGCGATCGAGCGCCGCCGCGACGCCAGCGCCGCAGCGCACTCGGGACTCCTTCCGCGATGACCGCGGACGCATCGACAGCCGCCCCCGCCGCGCCCGCGCCGCGACCGAAAGGTCTCGGGCGCGACTTCGGCAAGCTCTGGACGGCCGCCGCCTTCAGCGGGCTCGCCGACGGGATCGGGCGCACGGCCGTTCCGCTCATCGCCACGACGCTGACGCGCGACCCGGTCCTCATCTCGCTCGTGGGCGCACTCGCCTTCCTGCCCTGGCTGATCTTCGGCCTCCCCGCCGGCATGATCGTGGATCGCTTCGACCGCCGCATGGTGATGGCGGTCGGGAACGGACTGCGCTGCGCCGTCGCGCTGGCACTCGCCGTGCTGACGGTGACGCAGACGATCACGGTGTGGTGGCTGCTGGCCGGCGTCCTACTGTTCGGCATCGGCGAGACGCTCTTCGACAATGCGACCAACGCGGCCCTTCCCGGGGTGGTCCGGCGTCCGCAGCTCGATCGCGCCAACGGCCGCATCCAGATGGCTCAGGTCACGATCGACAACTTCGTCGCGACGCCCATCGGCGGCATCCTGTTCGCCCTGTCGCTCGCCCTCCCGCTCTGGGTGGGGACCATCGGCTACCTGGTCCCGATCGCACTGGCGCTCCTCCTGCCGCTGTCGGCCGCGCGTCCGCTGCAGTCGCCCCCGGACACGATCGTCGCGCGCGAACCCGACATCGCACCGGCCGGCGCGGAGGCCGAGGCCGTTCCGGTCGCACCGACCGCATCGGTCTCGGCGGGGGAGGCGGTGCGATACCTCTTGAACCACCGGTACCTGCGCGCCATGGTGCTGTTCACCTCGGTCGTCGGCAGCGCGCTCTCGTTCGCACAGGCCGCCAGCATCCTGTTCTTCTTGGATGCGCAACACGTCCCCGCCGCGGCGATCGGCTTCGTGACGGCGGGGGTCGGTGTCGGGGCGCTGCTCGGTTCGGTGATCGCCTCGGGACTCGTGTCGCGATTCGGGCGCGGGCCGGTCATGCTCGGCGCGAACCTGTGCGGTGGTCTGGGCCTCGCCCTCGTCGGGATCGCCCCGAACGTCGTGACCGCGGTTCTCGCCTACTCCTTCGGCGCGTTCGCGATCTCGATCTGGAACGTGCCGTGGGGCGCACTGCGTCAACAGATCGTGCCACCCCGCCTCTTCGGGCGGGTGCTGGGCATCATCCGGATGCTCACATGGGGCCTGTTCCCGATCGCGACGGTCCTCGGCGGCTGGGTCGCCCGGACCAGCCTGCAGCTGCCGTTCCTCATCGGGGGCGCGGTCGCGATGATCGCCGCGCTGGTCGCCGCGCGGCTCATCGTCGTCGGCACGAAAGCCGCGGGTGCCGAGCAGCTCGCGGATGCC
>Ga0209915_1004402_pt1 | contig 10332 bp, 13 predicted proteins | sample ThiBiot_750_plan_FD_183952 | JGI IMG/M metagenome (GOLD analysis project Ga0209915, IMG submission 183952) | Wastewater bioreactor microbial communities from Cape Town, South Africa - Thiocy_cont_750_plan (SPAdes) | ecosystem: Engineered > Bioreactor > Thiocyanate-remediating > Anaerobic-Aerobic...
ACTCCTTGGTCGCCTCAGGTCGAATGACTGTGTGATACAGCTTGAGAGTTAGGCAACGATACTGCTCGCTCTCTCTCTCGCGTTCACTCGCATCGAATCCAACGAGAGTACGACCGTACCCAAGGGGCGCATTTGAGTCGCAGCAAGGAGGTCAGCGAGACACTCTTGATAGCGACCCATCTCAGCAAAGGCGTACGAGCGATCAGCGAGGTAAATGGCACAGTCGGCCTTCGGACACAGGACCAAGGCGGTCGTGAGGTCGTCGACCGCTCGTAGATGTTGATTCAGCAAGCGATACGCGCGACCACGAGCGTGGTGTACGCGATAATCCGGTGTGCTTTGAGACTCGAGTTTCGAGGTTGCAACCAAGATCGCCGCGTTGAGATCGGCAGCCGAGGCCTCAGGCCGATGTAGCAGCTGGTAGGCGCGGCCACGATTGACGAGAGCGTTCAGATGCGTCGATATCAACGCCAACGCACTCGTGGCATCTTCGATCGCTTCTTGGTAGTGTCCAAAGAGAATGTTGAGGTAGCAGCGGTTGTTGTATGCATCGGCATCGCGTGGATCGGCCTCGATGGCTGCCGCAAAGTCTCGGTGCGACTTGACGAGGTCTCCAATGTCGCGGTACACCAATCCTTCACACAAGCAGGCACGTCAGGCTGCAGCCATCGGTGCGTCGTTCAAGATCACACGAGCGAGGATTTCGAGTCGAACCTCGATTGTAGACGGCGTATTGAAACCCAGGTCGATAGAACAGCGCCATCGTGTAGTCTTCGATTGCTTGTGTGTGGTTGCCCAAGTTGTGGTACAGCTACTCATTCCGCGCATCACATACACACAGAGCGAAAGAGCGAGTCGGCCGTGGTGGTTGGTGAGGACAACATTGCTCGAGAGTATACAAGCAACAACGGACCCCATCACGTACCAATCCTCGCGAGTAGTAGGTGTTGGCACGAGTCGGGTCAAGCTTCAGCATCGTGGCATACTCGATCAAGGTTCGTTGATCCATACCCAACGAACGGTAGCACTGACTTCGAGCAATGTAGCACGCAGCATCGCATTGATCCAACATTGCTGCTCGCGTGAGATCCGTCAACGCATACTGATAGAGCTCGAGTCTCTGATAGAGTGAGGCTCGCTTCTTCAGTAGCTCGGTGTTGCTTGCATGATGAGGCTCACGCAACGCATGTGAGACGAGTAGGATCGCAAGGTGAATCTCGCCGTCGTTCGCGAGACGGCTAGCCTCGGCGAGCGTAAATGCAGCCATCGTGGTGAATGCTGCTCGCCTCGCAACACGAAAATCTGGTACACGTGATAGTGTGTCGTTGGTGGAGCAAGGGAGGGAATGAGAATGAGAGAGAGAGAGAGAGAGAGAGAGAGAGAGAGAGAGAGAGAGAGAGAGATTGTAAGGTCGCTCGAGTGACAGCGAGCCTTCGTAATGTGCTTACAGCGCGCTTGATATGTCTGCCTGACGAGCGAGACGCTCTCCTTCATTCTCCTCGCTCCCTCGCTCCCTCGCTCGCTCTTTGTATGGGTAAGGCATCCAGTAAGGTGCAGTCTGCGGAGAAGAAGATGCTGCCTCATACGGTACACCCGGCACCTCCTCTGCCCCAGGCCGATGACGGTGCAGATATCAAGGCCAATCCTATCAAGACCGATCCGATCAAGGACTTTGTGTTGACGTCCGGGCCCGAAGGGCCTCTGGCCGGTGTCGCGGGCTTGGCATTCGATCACGACTGCAATCTCTACGTCGTCGAGTGCTATGCCGCTCGCGTGCAAGTGTTCGCGTCGGATGGTGAGTGGCTGTACACGTTCCGTGGCCGCGAGGGCGATCCATTGCGATTCCCGCTCGGCATCGCGATCGACGACGAGCGGCAGCACATTATCATCGCCGATACGCGCAACTGCAAGATGCGCGTGTTCTCGATCGAAGGCACCGAGCGCTTTCAATTCGGCTCGCCCGGTCGGTTGCTGGGCGAGTTCTACGAGCAAGAGCGAGTGGTCGTCGACTCTCGACACGACGGCCGCTTGGTGATCGCCGACTCGGAGACCTATCGCGTGCAGGTGTTCGACGCCGATGGCACGTTTCGCTTCGCGTTCGGTAGCGAGGGCAGTCTGCCAGGTCAGTTCCAGAAGGGCATCGCTGTGGCGGTCAATAGCGACGGCGACATCATCGTCGCCGACTCGCGCAACCACCGCGTGCAGGTCTTTACTGAGAGCGGCCAGTTCTTGTGGGAGTTCGGCTCGCTCGGCAAAGAGCCGGGTCACTTTGATCGGCCGCTGGGCATCTGCGTCGACGCCGACGACCGCATCATCGTCGCCGACGTCAACAACTCGAGGCTGCAGGCATTCACCAACGAGGGCAAGTACCTCTCGTCGTTCGACTGCGGCTTCCAGCCGTACCAAGTGACGACAGACCGCCGCGGTCGCATCGCCTTCTCGGGCCACACGATCGAGAACGTGGTCGTGATCGGAGCCGGCAAGTGGCTGCCGCTCGTGTGGACTCCCGATCACCATCACCTGGTGTCCGAGAACACCAAGAGCGTGGTCGAGACGATGACCATGATTCGCTCGCTCGAACCATCGCTCGTAGTATCGTTGCTACCGAACGAGTTGTTATTCGAGATCTTTTTCTTCTTGTGAAGGAATGGATGCCATGTATTTGATTCGATTGGATTCGATTGATTGATCTATTGATTGGATTCGATTGATTGATTCGATTGATTGATCGATTGATTCGATTCGATTGATTGATCTATTGATTGGATTCGATTGATTGATTCGATTGGATTCGATGGATTCGATGGATTCGATGGATTCGATTGATTGATCTATTGATTGATGGTTGTGCTGTAGTCTCTCTCTCTCTCTTCATTTGTTTGTCTTCCACCCAACTCACACACTCTCTCGTTGACTCACCACACTGGCACCATGATACAACACGACCCGACTACTGTTCATAACAATAACAATATCATATCCCTATTCGATACGAGGCTCAGCAAGAAGCGACTCATCTATCTCGGGATGGTGCTGCTGATCTTGATACTATTGATGCTGCAAGCGCTATTCAACAGTACACGCTCGACATTACGCGATTCAACTCAACGACGACAACGTCTGCAACCACTCGAAAGTAGCGCTAGTGTGCCATCGATCCATGATGCTGAGGAGGTCACGACACCATTCGGACACGTGTCTCGTATCGGATTGGCCGAGGCTCAGCTGCTGCTCGAGGTGCGCTCGGCCATCAAGCTCGTCGCATCGTCGATGGACTCGTTCGATATCGCGACCGATACGTGGGCCGTGCTGCGCGGACTTCCAAGCACACACGAACGCGACAACTGCTTCCATCTGGCAGATTCGTTGTGGCTCGATGGTATCGAACATCGACGCAGCATGGCCGCGAGCTTCGACGCCATGATACCGATTCTCGAGCACAACAAGGTGCACGCATGGCTCGACGACGAGTCTCTCGTGAGCTCGCTTCGATCGGGCTTCGCCGTCTACGACACGGCGATCGCTCTGAACTTTGTGGTGCTCGACGGCGAGGACAGCTGGTACTCGCTTCGCGCGAGTCTTCGAGAGACGCTCGGCTCGCTCGGTGGCTTCCACTGCAAGGGCACCTCGGTCACCAATCAATGGCGCCATACGCTCTCGTGTCGACTGCGCGGCCATGACTCGGCTCGCATCGAGCTGCGTGCCATGTTCCCGATCTCGAACGATACGTTCTTCAACTCGGTCGTCGGTCGCGTACCGATCGATCTCATGATGCCGCCTCGTTCGTGCATCTTCTTCAACCACCGATTCCGATGTCCGGCTCGATCATTGGAGTATCTGCTACTCCGCACACGCGCCAGCCGAAAGCACCAGTACTCGTGCTTGTTGAATCCGTCGTGGCGCACGAGCCTCGACGAGAGCATCGACACTCTCATGACGATCGCCAACACCACGACGACGGACTTTGCATCGCTCTCGCCCGAGGCGCAGCGACTCGAGCGCTGGTTCATGCAGGAGTACGACTTTGTCGAGAGCACGTTGCAGCTCGAGAAGTGTGGCTTCCCATCGATGGCGCCCTTGGTGCCGTCATTCCGTCTCTCGAACTACACGACCTGTGACTCGCGGATACCCATGAAATGAGATGGTGAGTGCAACCCTGTTGTATAGATAGATAGGAATAGCGTGTGGATCCAAGAACGTTCGTTTGGTTTGATGATTGGTTTAGTTAAACACAAAACACAGTCACTGTTGAATCTTATTCACACGCACACAAAAGTGATAACAAGATAGAGATAGATAGATACATAGCTAGTTGAGAGAGAGAGAGAGAGGCACATTGGCTACAGGATAGTACAGTAGATGTTGGGAATATCGGCGGCAGGCACTCCGGGATCGGCGCCTGCCCCTTGTGACGCTGCTGCCATACGGAGAGCTTGTATGGTAGCGAGCGACGGGCACTTGGCGAGATTGTACGCTGGATGTAACTTGGTGATGACGCTCGAAAGCTGGAGTGTCTCGTCGGCCGTGTACGAACGGAGTACACGCTCGAGCGAGAGGAGATCGGCCTCTCGAGCACCGGCATCGATCGCCGTTGTTTGAATGCGGTGGTAGAGTCGCACGATCGGGTAGCGACGTAGGAAGTTGGAGTTGGTTGGAATGTGTGGCGCATTGGGCCGCAGCCACCAGGCGCACGAGAAGCGGTTGCCCATGTCCGAGCGACCGTCGAAGCCGCCCAGTGGAATGCGTGGCACCAGGAAGCACTTGGCCGACGCCCAGCAACGGCGACGGCGGCTCTCCCAGACACCGCGGGTAGCGAGGAACGGCTCAGCGATCTGCTCGATCGGAATGCCGAAGCGATAGAACTCGAGGAAGACGCACATCTGCGGCGTGACCTTGCGCACGCCCTCGATGCGGGCGTCGTGAAGCTCGCGTGCCGTGGCGTGTACCACCTCCTCGAGCCAAGTGACGTACGCCTCCCACTCGTGTGGTGACGGTGCGAGCGCCTCGAGATCCTGGCTCACACCGTCCTTGATGGCGAACATGCTGCCGCACGCACATACGGCTGACGAGGCGCTCGCTTGGACGCTGAGTTCCGGAGCGTCCGGGAGTGCTACAGTGGCGAGCTTGGCATCGATACACGTCTCGAACTGGGCACCATCGACGCTCGAGCTCCCATACAACAAGAAGGCTGGGAGGCCCAACGACTCAGGCAAGCTCGAGAGACTGATGGTACGCGAGGTATCATCGTCATCCGGTAACTTCTCCTGGACCTCGCGAGCGTCACTACTTGCAGCGAGCCAGCCGTCACCGTCACCGTCACCGTCACGATCGACGTCAGAGTCATTCGAATCAACGCCGCGCCCTCCACCAACGACCACGTACCCATCCTCCTGCATCGAGGTCATTTCGATCTCAGTCACAGTAGAACAAGAATCAACCGAGTCCACGCTCATTACTGTCTCCTGATGCCCCTCGATTCAAGAACACAAGACAGGGAGGCAAGACAAACACGACGTCGAACACGAGCGAGAGAGAGAGAGAGAGAGAGAGAGAGCACAGAGCAAAGAAGATGATGATCCTATGCTCTGCTCTTTCTACTTCGATCGATCGGTAAATTAATCGACCAATGGAAAAATACCACCGCCTCCACCATTTCTCCTTTTTCGGAGCCTCTCCAACCCATCCGCATCAGCCATGCAACTATTCAACCATTCTCTCGTTCATGCCACTCACACGAATTCGAGGAGATATTCGGTCAAATAACAATTAATCGGTTCATTCATTCATTGGGACAATCGACTTCTACCTGCTACCGAACCACTCGGACATCTTCTCCACCATCGTGAACGTGATGCCCATGCCCGGGGCCACGCGAACGATTCGCATGATGCATCCACGCATCAACGATCGGAAGCCCTCTTCTCGATACACGGTCGTCAAGCAATGCAAGGTTCCTCGATAGCGAGGCTGCTCTCCTGCAACGGTCTCTTGTGCCATCAATCTGCCACACACACAATTGCAACACTCGCAGTCAGCCCGCGGTGATCACGATATGGGAAGGAATAGCTGGGTGCCGTACCGAGTTTTGACGACATCGATTGGGTTGTTGGCGAGAGGACCCAGTGCTCCAGCAATGATTCCGATCGTAAGTGACTGCAGATCAGTGTGGTCGGTTGGCGGGTGCATCAGTGAATTGCATGTGATTGTCGACAATCGAGGCCTCGATTGTGCGCGTGGGGCATATATCAGAGTCTGGCAGACATCTGCGACCGCGGGTACCTGAGTGGGCGAGATTGGAGCCTCGCGCTCGAGGCCGTACAGCATCTTCTTGAGGCCGTCGTAGGTACCGAACAGTAGCAGCTGGTTGATGCCCTGGCGCAGCATGGTGGGTATGTTGCCCTTCCAGAGCGCCATGACGCCCTCCTCTCGTGCGATCGTCGTGGCACAATGCGAGAGGCTCTTGTACTTGAGCTGCGACTTGTCGGTGCCCTTCTGCTTCTGCAATCGAGTCTTGAGCACCTCGAACGGTGTGACGATCAACACGGCCTCGGTCAAGCCAGACCCGAGGCCGGCCACGAAGCCGCCGGCGATCGAGACTTTGCCGTTCTTGTCGCTCAGTAGCGAGCGATAGAACTCGTTAAAGTACCAGCGTACGCTGTACTTGGTCACGAGATGCAAGCAGAACGGCGTCAGGCCCTTGTAGAATGCAAGCGGTCCTTCCTGTCGCAGCATCGAACCCGCCACGACAGCGAGCGATCCCGTGCCGCTGAGTTGCATGCGTGTCTTGAGCACGTCCAGCGGCTGCAACGCGCACGCCTCGATCACGCCACCGAGCATCGCGCCCACGGTCTTGACTGCCCTCGAAGCCTGCTTGGGCGGCGGCGGCGATGGCGCCGTTGCTGCTGCAGTTGCTGTTGCTGCCATACCAAATGCCAAGTCGTAGCGAGTCTTTGTGTGTGCAGGAGAGGGCGAGCAAGCGAATGGCGTATGTGTGATGCTGCCTGCTACATGAGCCAGTTAGGTAGCTCGTGCGCGCGTTGGATTGGATTCTCCACGATTCCCACCAAGCCACCGCCCGCCAATGTCATGGCCTCGACTATCTATCTCTCTCCCTCTATCGAATGGCTGGCAACAACGGCTTCAACGACCGATCGATTCAAGATCGCAAACGTGGGATCTGCGAGCGAGCGAGCGCGAGGGAGCAGGCATTGTTGAGGTAGTACAAAAAGGAATCGAACCCAATCGATTGATGAGATTGTCACGCGAAACGACTACAACAACGCACTGGCGGAGTGTGGTGATGGTGCTGATGACGGTGATAGTGGTGGTGGTAGTGGTGCCTGATTGAACGATGCTCGAATGCAGTGAATAAGAAGAGTGCCGCGTGTTTAGATGAGTTTCTTCTCTTGGAAGAAGCGCTTCAGGTAGTACAGCTGCCATGCTCCAAGCACCAGGAGAATCACCATCGACAACACACTGAACCACAACACTCGAGCGTTGGTCGACTCTGTGAGTATACACGTAATACAACACCACAACACAATGGCATCCGAGCAACACGCGGCACAGTGCACAGGTCAGCAAACTGCACCATCGATCGAGAGAGTGAGCGTGATGATGACAGTACCGTTGGTATCTCGCATCGCGGCCTCACGAGCGCGAATGAACATCATCTCCTTGTTGAGCTGCACCATCGTATCCTCGAGCTTCTTCATCTCGAGCTCCAGCGGGCCAAGAGCCTGCTCAGTAGCGACCTTGTCGTAATCCTTGGCATCAGCACCGACCTTGATCTGCAGAACAACCGTTCGCTTCTCTTGTCCGATATTGCCGTTCGGCGCTCCAGTGTCTATCACCATCGAACGATCAGCATCGTTGGTCGATACGCATCGAGGAGACAGTTAGAACGAACAAGGCCGCACCTCGTCGGCCCATCGAGATGAAGCAGATCTTGTGCTCGCCGAACTTCTCGGTCGTGAAAGCAAACGATCCCTCGTTGGCATCCTCCTCCTTCCAGATCAAGGCACCAGCCGGATCAAGAACCTATAGCGGCGCCCGTGATGCAATCAAGCCAAAGACCATGGCGAAGGAGATAGCGACATCGGTATGTCGCGAACCAACCAATCGTTCCAGCGAGAGCATGTGAATAACTCCACCCAGATAACTGAAGCAGCAGCACAACGAGTACGAGGACACAGCCTGTACTACACTGTTGCGCTGCAGCGGCGGCCACCGACCTTAATGTACACTTGCGTCGAGTACGAGGGCGAGATCTTGAAGGCGCCGACGATCAACACGTCCTGTGAATACTCGTCGCCCAAGCACTTTTCGAAGCCGGTCTCGATGTCGAACTGCAACGCATGTGCTCCGACGCACACCAACGCCGCCATACACGCGAGCGCCAGCAGTGTATGAAGGCCCTTCATCGTTGTTTGTTGGAATATGAGAGCAGCGAGGCGCGTGTGTGTGAGCGAAAGAGAGCGAATGAAAGAGATCGACACGTAGCAGCCACCGAGACCCGTACCCTCTCCAGCGTATAGCATCCAGAGCTCCAATCGTGCCTTAATAGTTCGATGTTTACGGAGATCCGTAGTTATCGATTCCCGTTGTTTACGGCCACTCCAATAATTTGCATCACTGTTCTTATTCCCTCTTCTCCTTCCCGCCACACACCTGCAGCACTTGAATCGAATCGAACTCGAGCACAATCGCGATGCTCTATGAGCTTGTGCTCTCGTTATTGGGACACACGGGGCAGGTGATCGTCAAGTCACCACAACGTGAGGCTTTTGAGATTGCAAGCGACTTTCCCATCTCGATTCCCGAGGCAGATATCGTGAACAAGATCGGACGCGTCGGATGGCTGTATGACTTCTTGGCGAGCTTCGTGGGTATGGTTCTCCTGTGGAGCCCGCAGTGCAGAGACTCAATGCTGGATGCAAGCTCACTTTGACTCTTGCCGTCAAGAACATGGCTGCACCCGGTACACGAGTACTGGCGAGAAACGGCACCACGACCAACAGCCAGAGGAGCAGCAGGTCGACGCCGATGTCGATGTGTTTGATTCGCGTGCACTTGATCGCATCCTGGAAGGCAGCGAGTGGCGTGGGTTCGTGCATCGTACCATGCAACAGGGCTTGGTGTGGCAAGCACTCAGGTCGTCGATTAGCGAAACGCTGCACGTGTACAAGCTCGACATTGTCGCCATTCACGAGCGATTCATTCAATTGCCCGAGCTGCCATTGATGGAGCTCTACCTCGCCGTCCGACACGTAGGCTCAATCTCGCTGCGAACCTTGGCTCGCGTACCTTGATTGATCATTCGATGCTTGGTTCTATACGATGGGGATGCAGTATGAACATGCACTGTCGTTCTTGGTGCAGCTGATCTGCGACATGGAGGACGCTGATATCAAAGGAGCCATCGTCGTCGACTACATTCATCAGCGCAACGCTCAGAATGGGCTTGCTGTGGCCGTCTTGACCAATGCACTCAATTCGTACGCTACCACACGAGAGAGAGAGAGAGGCACCGAGATTCGAAGATTGGTTACGCTGATGCACAAGACGAAACCAATGTGCCACTGTAGTCTCATGTACAAGAGCACATCGGTGCTGCTCGAGCAACTCGAGGCTTGGATGTGCTACGCCTTGTTGTGTGACGATTATCAAGAGTTCTTCATCGAACAACTACCAGCTGGGCAGCACGAGAGCTGGTATGAATCAAGATCCAAGAGCTCGATTCGCCTCGATTGACCTCGATTGATCGATTGATTGATTGCGATTGGCAGGCACGAGCAGTTCGCCATTCGCCAGGACATGGTGCCACAGTGCATCGGGATGCCACTGGCCGAGAAGATCCTCTTCGTCGGTAAGGCCATTGAGTTGCTCTCTCGAAACGATGAATCCCGACTGCGTCGCACACGAGGTGCGCTGTTGGATCGTGCCAAGGCCAACGCAGTCGTCGAGTCAGACGAGCAACCGGAAGCTGCCGATCCACTGTCGCAGCCCATCAATGCCGTGGTTCAATCGCTCCATCAAGGATTCGCGTCGTTGCATCAAGCGGATGCGATCGATCGTTGTTGGGGAACGCTGCGGCAGGTGGTTGAGCGTAGTTCGGCGATCGTGGCCGAGCGCTTGTGGCACTTGATGGTAGTCAAGTTGGACTTGCCTGCACATCTACGGGTATGGCCGAGAGAGAGCACACTCGCTCGCGGTGTCGCCACGGCTCGATTGCTGACACTTGGAGCGAATTCGTACACACGCAAGGCTGTTCGAGGCTTCTTGTTGCTTGGAGAGGGAGCACTCTATCAGTGCTTTCTCGAGGATGCCGAG
>Ga0209915_1004408_pt1 | contig 10315 bp, 18 predicted proteins | sample ThiBiot_750_plan_FD_183952 | JGI IMG/M metagenome (GOLD analysis project Ga0209915, IMG submission 183952) | Wastewater bioreactor microbial communities from Cape Town, South Africa - Thiocy_cont_750_plan (SPAdes) | ecosystem: Engineered > Bioreactor > Thiocyanate-remediating > Anaerobic-Aerobic...
AAAAAAAAAAAACATGCAAACATGTAGCAGCGCTGCTTTTTTGCCTTCCCTGCCATAACTTCTCCAATACATGCCACATCTTCTTCGCTAACACAGTCAATTATCGACACCCCTTTCCTCCCCAACTCATTTCCCCTACTCACCCTTTGATTTACCTCCAGCAATCACACCGACAAATCCACTCCCCATGTGCGGCGATATTTGCTGTTGCTGTGGTAAACCCCGGAGGAAGGGACATATTTGTACACATATTTTCAAAACCTGTTCTCGAATAATGCTCGCTCGATCTTGCATGTTGAACGCAATTAATGCACATACAACCATTGCGACTGTGTGTAGTGTCTCTTTCGACTTCTTTGGAAATCGTGAGCAGAGGATGGTTCGATACCCTTTCAGCAATCCCCAAAAACGTTCTCAAGTCACTGCTCGAATTGCGTCGCCGATCACTTTGATTTCAGCTGCAGCTGGGGAATATTGTTTCGCCTTTCTCAAGCGAGGAGACTGTACAATGGCATTAAGGTAGCCTCTGTCGAATTCGTTTCTGCTCGTCTGCTGACAACTTGAACCCTTCATCCAAGAAGAGGATCCCCCCTCGCGCAGTTGTTTCAACAACGGAAAACGAAGGAAAAAAAGGCTTGCTTGATCGCACACCACCGCATCGTCAATATCGGGAGGCACCAAAATGAGGCCATCTCTAGCACAGAAGAGAGAGAGAGAGAGAACTTCATAGCATACACGACCAGAGCCATGTTCTGAGCTAGGTATTTGAACTGTACTGTGTGAGGACACCATTAATACATTTGTTAGCCCGTTGACTTTCAGCATAATCTTGCGCGAGCTTTTTTTGTTTGGTGCTGAACGAGAAAGAGAAGAAAGGAGGGACAAGTTTTGGTGGAGAAGATTTGAGGACCGTGTGGTGGTACCGCGCTTTCGATTTGTAAGTACTCCATCTGACAGAATAGCGTGCAGGTCATCGCTGTTCCCGGGTGATTCTGTATTGCAGAAAAACGTATATTTTTGTTGTTGTTGAAAAAATAGATCGATTTCACAAGGGTTTTGGTACGTCACTTTGATCCAATGAAGTGTAGTCATGATGTTTCCTAGCAACTGTTTCTATTGGTCGACCTGGGATTTGGATAGGGTTGTCTAAAATTTATATATATATTTTGCAATTGTCATGACAAAAAAATCTCATTTTCTTATCCCAAGTGAACTGGCAACCACCAGCGGGTCCAGCTGGAGGCCTGCTCTCCTGTGTCGTTTTTGTAAGTAAACACTTAAGCACAATTGTGCTCGCCACAAGGACGTGTCCTCATCCCAGGCTTGTTTCAGACGATCCCGCGAAAAGAGGGGGAACCCCAACTCTGGGATCAACTTCCCCCTCATCGCACAAATGTGGACAGTTTACGACAACCATACATTCAAGCATGATCAAGAATCCTCGACCCAGTTGATAGAATGGTTGCAGAAGAACTATTGCGTGGCACCGGAGAGTTTTTTGGTGCCGATAGAGGATCTGTACAATACCTACCTGCGCAAATTTTGTCAGCCCAACGGAAGCGAGCCCTACTTCAAATGTGAATTCGGCAAGTTCGTTCATAAGGCCTTTCCCCACATCAAGATCAAACGGCGCGGACCCCTTGGTGCGCAGATCTCCCACTACTCCGGCATACAAGAAGGCAGTCCCACTCCGGCCTCGACCGTCAGCGGGCCTCCCGACAAAATTGTACAGCAGCAACGGCTCGCCTCCACTTTTAACCACTACCGCCCGCGTAATCCACAGCCCCAACCACACGCACAACAACACTCCACACGGGATGACCTACCACCGCTCTCGAGCAAGAAGCGGAAGCGGCCACGGCACCCACAATCCCGCAGCACAACCACAACCAAAATGGAAAAAAACGAACCTACGACAAAGACAAAAGAACACAAGCGCAGGGAATGCATTGATGAGGGTGGCTCAGGGAAACGCGCGGGGGTGACATCCACAACAAAGGACATCGAAGTCGATGATGGCGAGACTGAGGATGTTTCTGATTTGCTGTTCGAGCAACTTGCTTCGGAAATCAAGAAATTCTGGTGGGACTCCGAAGGACGGCATGAGGGGAGCCTGCTTGCCGATTGTTCCCACTGTGGGTTTTTCCTTTCTCCTATGACGGACCGCTGCCACACTCCACCGTCCTCCTTTTCCGCAAAACATCCTCAACATTTGCTCTTTGCATCTACTACGCCGCTGCACTCACCCCAATATAACCGGCCAGCGAGCCGGCCCGCATATGATCCCTCCAAAGCACAGTATGTCCGATACACGGGCTCCTGCGGACGTCCACTCCTTCTACCTCCGTCACCACAACAACTGCGACAACAACCTCGCCAGCAACAACAACATCGGCCACCACTTCCGCAACGTGAAGAAGACACAAGGACATTAGCGTTTTTCATATCCGACATCTTGTTTCCCCCTTCTAATTCCTCCAAGGCTGTGGAATTATGAAAAGTTCAACAGAGACACTTATTAATATAGTACATTTCTTATCCTGAACAGGCATTTCCGTCGTTTTCTTCTCTAAATCAAGCAAGCAGGATGTACGCGGCAGCCCCCCCCCTCCGGGCCAAGGCTTGTTTCGGGAAACAGAAATTCATTTAATTTGTGTGAGAAGAAGCGCTTGATCCCAGAGCATGGAAAGCTGAAACAAAGCAACTAACTTTGTTTCCCCATCATGGGTGCTTTGAAATTTGTTGATTTGCCCCTTTGTGTTGCGGGTAGGGTTTTGTTTGTTTTTTTTGTCGCTTCTCGCAATAATGACAGATTTTATCGCGTGCTTTTTCTTTGATTTTTTTTCAGTCTCTGTCGCCAATGCTGCAAAAAAATCTGGGGTTGTCGCGATTAATCGAGAAAGACAGGCACCCTCTTTGTTCAATAAACTCATTCACCAGCACAGCAACGATTGTCCCCGTTTTCCTTTTGTTCGGTTGGGATTCGGCTCTGTTCTCGAGTTGCCCGCCAGTTCTTTTTTAATCTGTTCAAACTTCATTTCCACCCGGATTCGCACTGATGAAAAGGCACGATAACTGCGGTGATTGTTGTAGCACAGTAATTCGAGTGTGATGTGGACTAATGGTAATCAATCACTAGCTAGCATATCTATAGCCAACCAAGCTTAACTGAAACATAAAGAACTCCAATCCCGCACTGCCTCTTCACTCCCTATCCCGTTGCACCTCTCCAATCGTCCTCCCATTGGCCTATATCGATTGCCTGCCGCTCAAGTTCTTGCTTTTTCCAGGAAATGCCTGCTAGGAGAATAGGGAGTTACACAATGCACACGCGCCATCGGCGGGAACTTTGTTGTTCCCAGAAGGAACAAAAAAATTTTTATAACAAGCGGGTCATGAGGATCAAGTGTTTTTGGAAAGCCACCACAGGATATAGTTGTAGTCAAAGTTGGTCCAAGTTGGATCCTGACCACTGGGTTTCCTAAATCTCATCAGTGCCTGTCTTTGTTTGCTGAGGAACACCAGATGCTCTTCAAAGCCTAACCTCTGGGTTCCTTTTTGGGTAGAAACGGAAAAACTGGTGGGCAGGCGGTCGTCAAGTTGGTCGAAGGATATGGTCTGCGGTTGCGAGGCATTGTACAGAGACGCGAAAAGGAAAGGGGCCTGGTTACCGGAAGGCAGCATCTCCGGCAAAAGCGAGGAAACTGAGCAGTCTGAGTTATCGCTCCCCTCATCGCCCTCCAAAGAGGGCTTCAAACCCGGGTTACAAGGAGGAATGTCTTCGCAGGCAGTTGTGCAATCGGAGGAAGTCACAGAGGGTTTCTTGCCTTCGTTGGATGAAGTCGTTGCCTCTCCCCTGTTCCGCTTCCCGATACCTTTCACGTCCCCTTGGGTGTCAGCTTTGAAGTTCTCCCACATGTATCCAGGGGGGTGTCCCTCCGGGTTTCTGATCTGAAGTCCCACATAGTGGTATCGCACACGCCCACGGCTTCCCAATCTTCGGCTCTTCAAGGAAGGGAACACTGCAACAAGGAACAGAGTTACAGAAAGAAACGCATTCAAAGCAGAGAGACAACGATAACTCGGGACTCAAAAAAAACAACCCACCAGTGTGCACAACGTGCCGGCCAAAGACAGCCCTGCTGAGAGGCTCCTGGAGATGCTCATAGCAGTGGCTGAGATAGGCAGCATAAACTTCTGCCTTGGCAGCACATCCGCTCCCAGCAACATAAAATGTTTGCCTCAGCCATCCCACAGCATCTCGCTTCCGCTTATCCCCTGCGCGATGTCTCTTCATGGCTTGCACCTTCTGTATTCTGGTTTTTATCTTTGCAGTGTCTCGTTAAATGTACGCAGATTGATCTGTCTGATCCTATGGACGCGAAAACGAGAAAGGAAAAAGACAATGATTGGGTATTGCTGACCTAATTTTTAGTTTTTTTTTTCACCAAATGTGCGAACCAGAAGCTCAAACGGAGTTTTGTGGAGGGGGGGGGGAAGGAGATCGCCAATTGTTGTTTTTGCAGGCAGTCTTTTTCTTGATCATTTCAATGCGTTGATGAACAGGACCATTACCTTTTTTTCAAACTAGGCTAAAAAAAACAATTCTCTTTCGCTTCGTAGGTTACGAAAAGCCGTTCGGGAATAGCAACCGTCAAGTTTGAAATTATGCCCCATAGTTGTTGGGAAGACAGTCCTTTTGGTTTTTTTTTTTTTTTTTTTTTTTTTTCACTAACCATCATTGTCAAGTGATGAACGAGTAGGGGCGTCGACAAAAATTACAATACATTATGGGACCACCGGAGGAGTGCGCAAGCAAGAAAATTTCAAAGTCAGAAAAATATTCGTGTGCGCACTCGCCTTGCTCAGTGCTGCACAACGGCTCAGTCGACCGACTTCGGCTTAACGGACACGGCGGCCGGCTTGAGCCGCGGTTTGGGCGGTTTCCGTTTGGTTCTTGGAATCAACAAAATATTTTCCCGCTTTTGGGGATGAAACAAAGAAAAAAGCGCGCCATGAACCTTCCCTCGGCTCTCCGTGACGAGGAACATGAGCTGTTGGATAACTGTCCCAAACCGCGGCTAAGTCACGAGCCGACGGCTTGGCGCCATTCGGTCAACCGCCGGCTGAGCCGCGCCGTTGTGCAGCATTGGCCTTGCTGTGTGGTTCCTGGAAAGATAGTAACTCCAATTGGAGAATCAAAGACTCGTCTTGACCCCGCTCGTTCATCACTTGACAATCAAGCAAATGAAGGCCTGTTTCCGTTCTTGATGGAACTTAGGAAGCCGTTCTCTCGAGAATAGAAGCTCGGTCTGCTGCGAAGGCTGGTGACTTGCTTTGAGGTCCACAAGGACATCGGAGATCCTGGTCGAGTCACCCAAGGAGGACGGAGAGGCATGGTGGAAGGCTTGGTTCAATCCCGCCGCCGTGGAGCCGGAAGTGATGTAACCCATCCTTTCCTCCGGTTCCCTGTAAGAGGCCACGAGGAGGCAAGATGCGCAGCATCGCACGCGCCCTGTGGGAATGGGGCGGTGGAAGACGGGGAGATCTCATTCGAAGGGCAAAGAGCTCGTGCTCTTAAATTGCGAGGATTCTGACTCTTTGGTTGTGATGACGATGGCGATAGACCTTCACCAGGTTGGTGGCCAAAAAGAAGAAGGAGGTTGCTGCAGGAAAAAGGAAAAAGGGTGTTGGGGGGAATGAAGGGAGAGAAAAGGGAATACAGCGGTAACCTTCGTCAAATAAGAGTTTCTAAACACGAATATACCGCAGAAAACACATGGCTTTCTGTGTTATTACCCTCTAGGCTCCAGGTGTGCCTTTTTTGGGTTCTGCTTTTATGTGAAGGGGTATGCCAGCTAGCCTTGGCTGTAGGCCGATATCCGATAAATCCAAAACGTTCACCGGAACCCGAAACAGTTAGGTGTAGTTTCGGGGAGCGCCCCCCGAGCTTGCTGTGGCAACGGCGCGTTGTCCAGTCGGCTGCCGACGAAATTGTCCACACAGGCCTCCTCCTCCCAGTAGACCAGGTCGTCCAACGGAAGCCGCCGGCGGAGTGCGCCGTGCCTCTGGTCGTCGCTCATCATGCGGCTGCACGGAAACCATTGGCCTTGCCCCTGCAACCTCCTCATCGCCACCAAAAGTTCTACGAGAGCGGCCTCTCTTCGGGCTTCCTCCATCTTGAGTCGTTGTTGGGGTTGCGGGTGCTGTGCCAAAAAGCGCAGCCGCTGCTGTTGCTCCAATATCATATAAGCTCTGCGGGGACCGTGACGGAGGTCATGCGACTCTGCAGCCCCGCTGGTGTTGCTGGAGCCGGGATGAGGGGCATCGCCCTGCATCTCCGCGCCAATTCGGCGGCTCCGTTGTTGAGCTGTGGTTGGGGGGGAACCACGGCGGTTGTTATCCGCCGAAACAGTCACAGGTTGGAGGAGCGGGTCGCTGGGTTCGAATCCCCCCGAAGACGTTAAACTCGCCATCGAGACCTTCTTCTCCATCCCTCGGTGGCTCCTGTCGTTGCTGTGCCACGTCCACGCCTTCTTGCTGCACAGGCCTGGCCGCTGATGCTTTGTATCTACAGCAACACAGTGGGCCTTCAAGAGAGGCAAGAATCATCAGGGGAAACCAAAAACAAAAAACAAATAAGGGCAGGAATGAGGAGACAGACCTCCTGTAAATAGGAGACGCACCGTGCACAAGGCCGACCACCATCGCAGGCCCTGTGCCTCCTCCGACAGAAGCCGCAAGCATTTTCACACCTTTTTCTTTTTGAACCGTTGCCGTTCCGCATCGCATGCGCTGCTGCTGCAACGCCTGCGTTCTTCCTTGCAAAGTGTGATCAGGGAAGAAATTCGTTTTGCGGCAAACATCTGCATAGCCCTTTTCCACGTGAGCGATCAAACAAAAATCCTGGAGGCACGGATATGCCGAGGATGGACCGCGTAATCACATGTCCTTTCCCAGAAAGCGAAATTCATGCAATTATCCCGGTTCCGGGCATGGATGAAAGAAACACATCATCGAACGATCGACCTGGTCGCGCGCCATGGAGGATCACAACATGCAGGGCGGCGTTTGCTTGAAGCGTGCCTGTTCTCTTTGCAGGAAGAAACACAAGGCATGCGAGGGAGGTCGGCCCTGCAGACGGTGTGTTGCCTTGGGGTCGTCTGATCGATGCCACGATGGGCAGATAAAGAAACGAGGCCGACGGCGCAAAGGTCAATTTCCGTTCAACAATTCCTCATCTCCCAAGTCTCCTGGTTTGTTTTATTTATTTTTTTCTTCTGGCTAGCGTTAAGCCAAGCACACCAACTTCTTCCCTCCTCCCCCCCCCCCAAAAAAAAGAAACAGCTGAGCTGGACAGAGAGGAGCAATTCTCCCAACAAGTCAAGAAGCTTCAGCTCAAGCTTGATCGACACTGCGTGCGCTCTCCGCCACCGCAAGAATCCGCGAACAAGACGAACTTGGGCGCTCCCCCTCCAGCACGGCCGCTCATCCTCGCCTCTTCGTTCTCGAGCTTTCCTGTGTCAGAGAATCGGCCAACAAAGAGGAAACGAACCTCTACGGAACAATGCGCACCCGCAAAAAGCGCCAAAGTCTCGTTGGAGGCGGCAACAACAACAACAACAACAAGCGCCGGCTATCCTGGCTACGCGGAGAGTGTTCCTGTTCAACTTGGCGGCGTTTTTGCTTCTTTGGTTGCGCAGGTACACAAGCTGAGCGACATGATCTCTCGCATACGAGAGGAGCAAGACCTCATGTTGACGCAGATCGGCTCCCTCCTGTCAGGAAAGGACGAACGGACTCGCGTCCAAATCGAAACCGCCCCCATCTCGGAGCTAGCATATCAGCCGGCGCATCAATATGCAACAACAAACCCCAGCCTAGCATCGCAGCGACTCCCATCCTCCTTCCTAGACGACCGGACCTCTTCCATAGCGAAAGGATTCACACAATATGAAGGCCTGCACGCACAGCCTCTTGCGCTACCATCGAGGACAACAACTCCCTTCTCCCCTCCGGATCCTCGGTTGCCGGAGCCTCTCGGCAATTCCCTGCCCGCTCTCTTCTTTGCGCAAAATTTCTCTCCTACACCTTCTCTTCCGTGGTCAGGAGGCGAGGTATTCACGCCAATACCTTTGGTTTTTTTTTTTTTTTAACAGTGGCCTTCCTTCAATCAAGTGGCCTCATCACGCACCGTAGTGAAGAAAACACGGCACAATGATTCAACCTAACCTCCTCCCAGGCCAAAGCTACAGCAAGTCGCCCTACCAGCTTGCAGCCGGCTTGACAGCGGCGCATACCGCCATCCTTGTTTTGTTTTTTCCCCCCTCCTTTCAATGGGGATGGGATAAAAGCAATCACTGAGACTATAAATCCCCAACTCTGTTTGTTTATTCTTTGTACTCAGACACAATAAACACATCACTTGCCACAGGCCTCTGCTCCGACTTTGTCCTGATCATTATCCTGCCACTCTGTTACATTTCCCCTCTCCACTTCGGAACTCGAGTTTTCTGCATGCGTAGTCGCAGATTGCATATCCCGAAATCCAGGAAAAAGGAATAACTTTGATTGCGGTAAATTCTTCTCTCACCGCAGCGCGCCACAGTTGAAGCAAGACAACCTGCTATTGGCGCAATAATAGAATACGCAGTTTACTTTCCCAATAGAACCGAATTGGCATACTCTTCAGTCTCGGGTGGCTTCTGTTTTACGGGCTTCTTTTTCTTGGGGACAGCCTCATGCTCCGATTCCTCCGCCTCGAGCGGGAGGGTAATCGCATAGTCGGACTGAACTTCCTTGCCCTTCGCGGCCTTCTGGACGGAGGACGAATCCTCAGAGACGGTTGAATAGTCGGCAGTGACGGTCGAGGATCGTCCGGTCTTGAGATCTTCCATGGGTATTTCAGGAGAAAGTGAGGGTCGATTTCCTCGTTACCGAATGAGGATTCGGTGTTCTCCTCTGCCAGTCCATCGTACAGCCCAGCAAGAGTCTTGTGGTATTTGTCAAGCATATCTACTATATGCTTTATCTTCATCCTGGTGTGCAACCAGAAGGAAGAGAGGAAGGGGTCAGGGTGGGTGGTAGGTGCACAGATTTTTCTAATAACCTTTTATCAGGGTTTTGTTTCCAGACGGAGTTGATGATTCGGGTAACTACGGGGTCGCATGTGGGCGGTATCTTGAGTCGCATATTCTTTTTGACTACTGCTATGATGATAGAAGCAGCGTCGAGCCCTTTCCAAGGTACTTTGACTGCAAACATTTCCTGAACGGAAAAGAGAGAAATTATGAACCCAAAGAGGAATACATTTCGAACAAATTTTACCCATAAGAGCACTCCTACAACAAATGAGTTAGGGTTAACGATAACTACATAGCTCAACACATACCGTAGGCAAATGCATCTGTGGCTTCCGAATATTCTCGTCGTGTGAAGCATTCAGGAGCCATCCACTATAGCACGTCATTAATGGGTATTCAAATATAAAGGGTACAACACACCAACCTTGATTGGGCCGATGGTGGACTCGGTGGTGTTGGAGTCCTCTTTATCCTTCAGTCGGGCCATGCCAAAATCTAAATAAATGATGAGTCGGCAATGCAACCCTTTGAAGTCAAAGCACCTGATATATACACGGCTGTGTATCGATTACACAGAGAAATGATTGGGAGGGGGGGGGGCGAAAAACGTATACAAAGAGGGAATTAGCACAATACCATAATTATCACCCACCAATACATTCCTCGCCGCTATGTCTCTATGGATTACATGCTCCTTGTGCAGATGCTGCAGTGTAACAACAGGTATTGAGTGTGTTGCCTCTGTAAATTGAACGAACACTGCAGGTACCAAAATGCCAGCGGCGATATCGCGGGCCATCTTGATAAGCACAGTGATAGGCAGTCTCTCGCGCTTGTCGTACAGCAAAGAATACAAGGAACCATTCGGGCAGTACTCGGTCACAAGACTGGAGAGAGAGCGTTTGATTAACTAAATAAAAAGGAACGCGTTGTATGCCTGAAATGTAACACATTCCCTTCTGATCGAGGGCTTGTAACAGCCCCGACAAAACCGATAACATTCGGATGATTGCCTATCAAAGGGGTATTGGTTAGAAAACGCTTGAGGCAGAGAGAGAGACACAAACAGAGTCTCGACATCATTTGAGCTTCTTCGCGAATCTCGATCAATGTTTCCTCATCAGCCTCTGCAAGTTTGATTCGATCGAACGTCTTTATGGCCACGGGTGCTCCTCTATATTCTCCTTTGTATACCTAGGAAGGATGAGGAGGAGGTGATTTGTCTTTTTGGG
>Ga0209915_1004416_pt1 | contig 10290 bp, 11 predicted proteins | sample ThiBiot_750_plan_FD_183952 | JGI IMG/M metagenome (GOLD analysis project Ga0209915, IMG submission 183952) | Wastewater bioreactor microbial communities from Cape Town, South Africa - Thiocy_cont_750_plan (SPAdes) | ecosystem: Engineered > Bioreactor > Thiocyanate-remediating > Anaerobic-Aerobic...
GTCCGCCGCGACGGCTCGGCAATCGAGTTCACGCCGCGCAACGTGCTCAAGCGCGTGGTGGAGGCGTATTCCCGGCGCGGGCTGAGGCCAGTGCTGGCCCCGGAAATCGAGTTCTACCTCGTTTCACGCAACACCGATCCGGACTACCCGCTGACCCCGCCGGTCGGCCGCTCGGGACGGCCCATCGGCGGTGGCCAGGGCTATTCCATCGCCGGCGTCAACGAATTCGACGAACTCATCGACGACATCTACCATTTCTCGGAAGCGCAGGGCCTGGAGATCGACACGCTGATCCATGAGGAGGGCGCGGGCCAGCTCGAGATCAACCTTCGGCACGGCGACCCGGTGGAGCTCGCGGACCAGGTGTTCATGTTCAAGCGCACCATCCGCGAGGCCGCTCTCAAGCACGACATCTACGCCACCTTCATGGCCAAGCCGATACAGGGCCAGCCCGGCTCGGCGATGCATATCCACCAGTCGATCGTGGACAAGAAGACCGGTCACAACATCTTCTCCAATGAAGACGGCAGCGAAAGCGCGGATTTTCGCCATTTCGTCGGCGGCATGCAGCGCCACGTGCCGAATGCGCTCGTCATGTTCGCGCCCTATGTGAACTCTTACCGGCGCCTCACCCAGGCCGCGTCCGCCCCCGTCAACGTCAAATGGGGCTATGACAACCGAACGACAGCCTTTCGGGTGCCGCCGTCGGACCAAGCGGCGCGACGAATCGAGAACCGCATCCCCTCCTCCGATGCCAATCCCTATCTGGCGCTCGCCGGCTCACTCGCCTGCGGCCTGATCGGCCTCATCAAGAAGATCGAGCCGGACGCGCCGGTCTCCGTCAGCGTCAACGAGGACGAGATCGAGCTGCCCCGCGGGCTGATCGAGGCCGTGGCGCTGTTCGAGGCCGATGAGGATCTCAGGGCCATTCTCGGCGACGCCTTCGTGAACACCTACGCGGCGATCAAGCGCGCCGAGTTCGAGACCTTCATGGAAGTCATCAGCCCGTGGGAGAGGGAGTATCTGTTGTTGAATGTGTGAAGTAGGGGAGTAGGGGAGTAGGGGAGTAGGGGAGTAGGGGAGATGGTGGCAGATGTCAGGGCAAATCAATTCCTATAAGGATCTCCTCGTTTGGCAGCAGGCCATGGATCTGGCTGTCGCATCTTACAATCTTACGAGGTCATGGCCAAAAGACGAACTGTATGGACTTATAAGCCAAGTGCGACGGGCGGCCAATTCGGTGCCCGCCAACATCGCGGAGGGCTACGGCCGCGGAAATCGCGGATCGTACCAGCAGTTTCTCAGGATCGCACAAGGCTCCTTGAAAGAACTCGAAACCCATTTGCTGATCTCTGAACGCGTCGGCATAACAAGTCCCGAATCGCTCGTCGCTCTGATGGAAAGCAGTGAAAGCGTGGGCAAATTGTTGCGGATCTTGCTCCGAAAGTTATCGGCCGAATGACCGAGTTTGCCTTAATGCCCTATTCACCTATTCCCCTACTCCCCTCTCCATGACCTACCAATCCCCCATCTCCCCCGGCGTCTCCTGGTACGAGGACAGCGTCGGCGAGCGTCCGCTGTGGCCGCAGCTCGACGGAGACCGGGTGCCGGACGTGGTCATCATCGGCGGGGGCTATACCGGACTCTCGGCTGCGGCGCACCTCGCAGAAGGGGGCGCCAACGTCGTCCTTCTCGAGGCGCACCGCTTCGGCGATGGAGCATCGGGGCGCAATGGCGGCCAGTTCGGTACTGGACCCCGCCACTGGCCGGAGGAGCTCGAAGGAGAGCTGGGCCTTGCCCGCGCCAAGGCGCTGTTCGACCTTGCGGAGGAAGCCAAGCCTCACGTGCTCTCGTTCGCGGAACATCACGGATTCGACGTCGACTACACGCCGGGGCATATCTCCGCCGCGCACAGGCATCGGCTGGTGAAGCGCCATGCCGACCATGCCGAGATCATGGCGACACGCTACGGTTATCCGCATATCCGCTTCGTGAATTCGGACGAGATGGAGCAGCTTCTCGGTTCCAACCGCTATTTCGGCGGGACCCATGACAGCGGTACCGGGCACATCCATCCGATGAAGCTGGTCGTAGGCACGGCGAAGGCGGCGACGGACGCCGGGGCTCACCTGTTCGAGCGCACGAAGGCCACCTCTATCCGCTCCGAGGGGGGCAAGGTGATCGTGGCGACGGCGCGGGGCACGGTCACGGCCTCAAAGGGGCTGGTCGCCGTCAACGCCTATGGCAACGGGATCGAGCCGGTAAGCGCCGCGCATATCATGCCTATAGGCTCCTTCATCGGAGCGACGGTGCCGCTTGCCAACGACAGCCCGGTCCTGCCGGGCCGCGAGAGCGTCGCCGACTCCCGCTTTGTCGTGCGCTATTTCCGCCGGCTGAGGAACGGACGGCTTCTTTTCGGAGGGCGGGAGATCTATGCGCCGGGAAATGGCGGCGATATCGCCTACCACATCAGGCGGCAGATCACCGAAATCTACCCTTCGCTCGCCGATGTCGAGATCACCCACGCCTGGGGCGGGTATGTCGGCGTGACGCTGCCGCGCGAGCCCTTCGTGCGCGAGGTGATGCCGAATGTGATCGCCGCCGGCGGCTATTCGGGCCACGGGGTCATGATCGCGCACCTGACCGGAAGGCTCTATGCGGAAGCCGTCCTCGGCAGGCACGACAGGCTCAAGCTGCTGCAGGAATTGAAGATCCCGCCCTTCCCCGGCGGTCCGCGCCTTCGGTCCGCGCTCCTCTTCCTCGCCCTCAACTGGTATGCCATGCTGGACCGCATATGAGGCACGGCGGGAAAAGGCCCTGAATGGCGACGGCCGAGGCAGATATCGACGAGAAGGACCTCGACCGGCTCATCGCACGTATTGCGTTGAGGGATCGCGTCGCGTTTGCGCGGCTATATTCCCTGACATGCGCGAAACTCTTCGGCATCAGCCTTCGTATCTTGCGCGACAGGCCCGAAGCGGAAGAGGCGCTGCAGGAGGTCTATGTGCGGGTATGGTTGCGAGCGGGTCAATACGCGTCCTCCCGCGCCCGGCCGATGACATGGCTCATATCGATCGCCCGCAACCATGCGATCGATCTCGTCAGGTCACGAGGCCTGCCGCGGGCCGGACTGGACGAGGCCGAGGCGATCGCCGATCCGGCGCCGGACCCCGAGGCGCAGGTGGCATCGCAATCCGAGCGCAGGCGCATCGATGCCTGCCTCGGCGAACTGGAGGCGGAGCGTGCGCGCGCTGTTCGCGCGGCCTATGTCGAGGGCTATTCCTATGAGGAACTTGCGACGCGCTTCGGCGTGCCGCTCAATACGATGAGAACGTGGTTGCGCCGCAGCCTTCTGCGGCTGAGAGAGTGTCTGGAACGATGATGCCGCCGGACATGACGGACAGATCTGACGAGGGCGAGGACGATTTGGTCGCCGCCGAATTCGTCGTGGGCACCTTGCCGCTCGAAGAGCGCGGGCGTGCGAGGGCGCGTATCGCCACTGATCCGACTTTCGCCGCGAGAGTCCGGGAGTGGGAGGAACGGCTTGCCCCGATGACCGGGGCCGCCGAACCCGTCCCTCCGCCGGCCCATCTCTATGCAGGAATCGAGAGCAGCCTCTTCCCGGCCGCGCCGGCAGCACGGCCCGGCCTTTGGACGAATATCGGCTTCTGGCGCGGAATGGCCCTGACCTCTCTCCTCGCCTTCATAATCGCCGCCGGGACGCTGATCTTCTATCAGGTGGTGCCGCGTCCGCTCTCGCAGCCACTGGTCGCCGCGCTCGATGCGAAAGGCTCCGACGTCAAGCTCGTCGCACTCTACAACGAGGCCAAGCGGCAACTCGTCGTCCGCCCGCTTTCCGGCAGCCCGGCCGCGGACCGCGATTTCGAACTGTGGTTCATCGGGCCCGACAAGAAGGCGATCTCATTGGGCGTGCTGCCCAAGGGCGGCAAGACGGCCGACATCGCTGTTCGGCCGGCACTGGCGGCGCGGTTTGCAGGAGGAACGACGCTCGCCATCACGGACGAACCGTTGGGCGGCTCGCCCACGGGCGTTGCCACGGGGCCGATCGTCGCCGCGGGTGAACTGAAGTCGATCTGAAGCTCTCTATCCGGACGCAAGTTCCGGACGGAAATCCGGTTTCCGCCTCTCCTGGAATTTCTGCGGATTTTTTTGCGCGTCCTGAAACTTATTTTTCCCGGGTTCCGTATCTCCGCCCGTTCCTGCCCAGATAGGGCGCCAACAAGGGAGAACGGACCATGAGGAAAATCGCAATCGCAGTCGCCGCGGCACTCGTCTCGACGGCCGCCTATGCCGCCAATCCGATGGTGGGCGGCGCACCGATGTATGCCTCCAAGAACATCGTCGAGAATGCCTCGCATTCCAAGGATCACACGACGCTGGTGGCCGCTGTAAAGGCGGCAGGGCTCGTCAAGACGCTCGAGGGCAAGGGCCCCTTCACCGTCTTCGCTCCAACCAACGAGGCCTTCGACGCCCTGCCCGAAGGCACTGTCGCGACGCTGCTCAAGCCTGAAAACAAGGCGACGCTGACGAAGATCCTCACCTGCCACGTCGTCGCCGGGGACGTGACCGCCGCCAAGCTCGAAAAGATGATCAAGATGGATGGCGGAAGCTACAAGATGAAAACCGCCGGCGGCTGCACGCTGACCGCAATGGAAAAGGGTGGCAAGGTCATGATCAAGGACGAGAAGGGCGACGTTGCCGACGTGACCATCGCCGATGTCAAGCAGTCGAATGGCGTGATCCACGTCATCGACAAGGTGCTGATGCCGAAGAGCTGAGCGTTATCGGAGCATTTCCGGCACGAACCGGCTCACCTGCACTGCTCCATCTCTTTTCTTTCAGTCGGGCCGGACGCGAGACCGCGCCGCAATCCTGCCGAATTGCTCTGGAGGGGCGGGTGGTCCCGCCCCTTCATTTTTCCCGCCTTTCCTGCCCCACGCCCGAAGCGATGCGGGAAAAGCCGGGCACCGCGCCGCTTCCCGCCTGACGATTGACGGCCCGCAGATAGCGGATCGGGAAGCAGATCGCCTCGACATTCGAGTCCGACAGCGTTTCCGGCCGTCCATCGTCGTTACGCACCGCGTCCTCGGCTGCGGCGAGCGAGGCATCGATCTCGTCCTGCGAGAGAAGGCCCTTTTCGCGAAGCGCGCCGAGGACCGATGACAGGGCGACGCACAGGCCCTCGAGCTGCAGATTGGCCGTGTTCATTCTCCCACCTTTCCTTTTGCCTGCTGGTAGCTTTCTCCCGCGCCGCCGAACGGACCGCCATCAAGCTCGGTCCGGATGCGCGGGAGGCTTTCGGGATGGTTCTCAAGCAGCCAGCCGACGACTTGTTCCCGGATGAGGCACCTGAGATCGAAAGCGTCGCCCGAATTGCGCGCCCCGACAATGATCCGGACCTCCATGACGCGTTCCCGGAAATCCGTGACCTGCAAGGCGAACACCTTGCCGTCCCAAAGCGGCGAGGAGCGGGTGATCTCCTGTGCCTTCGCGCGGAGCGCTTCGATCGGCACCGCATAATCGAGATAGATCATGACCGAGCCGATCAGCGCCGCCCCCTCGCGCGTCCAGTTCTGAAAAGGTTTTTCGATGAAATAGCTGAGCGGCAGGACCATGCGTCGCAGATCCCAGATCCTGACCACGACATAAGTCGCGGTGATCTCCTCGATCCAGCCCCACTCGCCCTCGACGATGACGGCATCTTCGAGGCGGATGGGCTGGGTGATGGCAAGCTGAATGCCGGCGAAGAGGTTTTTCAGAACGGGCTGGAGGGCAAGGCCCACGATGATGCCGGCCGCGCCGGCGGAAGCGAGCAGGCTGACGCCATATTGGCGCACCCCGGGGAATACCATCAGCGCTGCCGAGACGCCGAGAAGCAGGATGACCACTCGCGCAACCCGCTCGAGGATGCGCGTCTGGGTAACGTGTTTGCGTGCAAGCAGATTATCCGGGCTGTCGAGCTTGAAGCGCCGCAGATACACCGTCGCCCAGATATGCATGAAGATCTGGCAGACCCATGTGAAAAGAACCACTATGGCGACGATCATCATCTGATCGACCACCGTGCTCTGGAAGGGCGTCAACGGGGCGGCGGAGGCCGCCGGAGCAAGCGCGGCCGCCACGAACAACAGGCGCATCGGCCCGCGCGTGCGTGAAACGAGTGAACGCCAGAAGAGGCCGCGCGCGGCGACGGTCCGTTCGGCGATGCGGTAAAGCACGGCGTGGACGACGAGCGCGCAGAGCAGGGCCACCAACAATGTGAAAATGGCCTGGATCCAATCCGGAAGGCCGGCCCATAGGGTTCCGAGGTAAGCGGCGGCGATGCCGATTTGATCCATGGCTGTCTCCCCATGACAGGCCTGCGGGCGGACGGCCCTCCCTTGGGCCGCAACGGCCGCCTATGGCTGCCAATACCCCCGCGGCCTCGCCGGCCAGCCCCCGTCACCCAATGCAGCCAAGGCCCGGCAGTTCCCGGTTGCGGCATACCGTTGCGCCCGCGCGAGCGCTTTCAGGAGGTTTCGTCTTCAGGCAGAGCGGGGTTCTCGAGATACGTCATGAAGCGGGCGCGCCAGGCGGATGCATCGTTGCGACGGATACGCTCCAGCAACGCGCGGTGGCGTGCTTGCCTCTCTTCAAGAGGCATGGCAAGCGCGCGGGCAAGGCTGTTCGCCATGTCGTCGATGTCGAATGGATTGACGATCAGCGCTTCCTGCATCTCCTCGGCGGCTCCCGCGAATTGCGAAAGCACGAGTACACCGGGGTCGTCTTCATCCTGGGCGGCGACGAACTCCTTGGCCACAAGGTTCATGCCGTCGCGCAGCGGCGTGACGAAGCCGACCTGGCTTGCCCGGTAGAGGCCGGCAAGCTTCTCCCTTGCCATCTTGCGATGAATATAGCGTATGGGGGTCCAGTCGAAATCGGCATATCGGCCGTTGATGGCGCCCGTTAGCATCTCGAGCTCGCGCCGGATGTCGCCATAGGAGGACACGTCCTCTCGCGTAGGCGGGGCGATCTGCAGGAGCGTGACTGCCCGACGCTGCTGCGGAAATATCTCGAGCAGCCGGTCGAAGGCCTTGAGCCGATCGGGCAGGCCCTTGGAATAATCCAGCCTGTCGACACCGATGATCTGCTTGCGCCCCAGTATGTTGCGGCGCATCCGGTCGATCTGGACGTCGTCGGAAGAGCGTTCCGCCATTGCCCTGAACACCTCGACATCGATGCCGATCGGAAAGCTCTCGCATACCACATGCCGTCCGCCGACCAGCATCGTGCCGTCATGGAGCGTCTCGATGCCGGTCTGGTCGCGCACGTATTGTCGGAAGTTGGCGAGGTCCGTGCTCGTCTGGAATCCGACGAGATCGTATTCCAGCAGCGCGTCCACCAGCCAGGCGTGGTTGGGCGAGGCCTGAAGCAGGTCTGGCGGAGCAAACGGAATGTGCAAGAAGAACCCGATCCGCTGTCGGCAGCCGCGGCGGCGCAGTTCGGAGCCAAGCGGCATAAGATGGTAATCGTGAACCCAGATCAGGTCATCTGGCCGCAGATGCCCGACGAGGGCATCCGCAAACTTCGCGTTCACGCGCCCGTATCCCTCGAAGAACGCGGTCTGATAACCGACCAGATCGAGCCGATAATGCAGGAGCGGCCAGAGAACGCTGTTGGAATAGCCCAGATAATATTCCCGGTAATCGGCGGTCGAGAGCGGCACCGTGACCTTGGTGATATTGCCGATCTGCTCCACCTTCGGCGCCTCGCGGTCGGCGCGGCCGATCTTGCGGCCGTCCCAACCGAACCAGAGCCCGCCTCGCTCTGCGAGCGCATCGGCAAGCGCGACCGCAAGCCCGCCCGACTGACTGGACTTGCGCAGGTCCGCCACGCGGTTGGAAACGACGACGAGCCGGCTCATCGCGCAGGGCTCATCCCGCCCGCGCGCCTTGCTCCAGGGCTGCCGCAACCGTTGACGTGTGCGGCGAGCCGGACAAGCCAATTGCGGAATTCGTCGATGTCGCACGCGCGGAAACGGGCGGCGGTCTCGCCCGGTCCGACCTTGATGGTGATCGCGCCCGTGCCGGACAGGCTGCGAAACGCGTCCTCGTCGGTGACATCGTCTCCGGCATAGAGCGGCCGGCGCCCGGCAAAAGGGGCAAGGGACATGAACCGGGAGATCGCATGTGCCTTGGTGACGGCCGAATCCTTGAGCTCCAGCACCATCTTGCCGTGCATGAGAGAGAGCCCTGAACGTTCGGCCGCGGTTCGCGCAAGCGCCAGTGCTTCTCCGGCAAGTTCCGGACGCCGACGATAATGTAGCGCAACGGCCCCCGGTTTCTCCTCCAGGAAAGTGCCCGGATTTGCGGCGGCGAACTCAGCAAGCAGCCGAGCCGCCGATCCGAGAGCACGCGCGTCGAACCCGGCGCGCCTGACTGCGCCAGACGGGATACGCCATTCGAGCCCGTGCACGCCAGCGAGCGGCAGTCTCAGAGGTTGCAGCATCCGGTCGAGATCGCCGATCGGCCGGCCCGACACCACGGCGACAGCGCCTCCCGCCGCGTCATGCAGACGAGCGAGAGCTGTCCGAATCTCCTCGGGAATCGCCACTGCGGCCGGATCATCGGCGAAATCGGCGAGCGTGCCGTCGAAATCGAGGAAAAAAGCCAAATCGGGAGGCGTCAAAGCCCCAAGTTCGAGCGCGACCAGCGGCTCGGGCCCATCCCTTTCCGAGACGAACCCGCCAATCACCTCGTTCATCGTGCCCTGCACGTGCTCGCCTCTCCTGTTGCCCCTATCGCGCCGCATCCTGGCCGGCGTCTGCACTCCTTCGCGAACTGTCCTGTCCTACACCCTTAGCCGGCGCCGCGCGACCCCCGCCGCCCGAACAGGAGATCCCGCGGCTGCTTCTATCGTGCCGGAAGGTTTGCCCGCATCACCTCGACATCGAGCGAATCCGGACCGAAATCCGCGTCCCCTTCGAGACCGAGCCTTTCCATGAGGCCTGAGCGGGCGCGACTGACCCGGCTCTTGATGGTCCCCACGGCGCAATTGCAGACCTCGGCGGCCTCCGCATAGGAAAAGCCCAGGGCTCCGACGAGGACGATCGCCTCTCGCTGATCATCCGGCAACAGCTCAAGGGCACTGCCGAGATCTTCCAGATCCAGACGTCCGTGCTGGCCCGGATGCACTGCCAGCCTCTCCGTCATCGTGCCCTCGCCGTCGAGCACCTCGCGTCCCCGCTTGCGGAGTTGCGAATAGAACTCGTTGCGAAGAATGGTGAAAAGCCACGCCTTCAGCTTGGTTCCCGGCTGGAAGGCCGACTGCTTGTCCCAAGCCTTTACGAGGGTCTCCTGGACGAGATCGTCCGCGCGGTCGGGACTTTGCGCCAGCGAAAGCGCAAAGGCGCGCAAGCTAGGAATCGAAGCGAGCAGCCCATCCCTGAACTCCTTCGATTCGTTCTTTTCCTGCTGACTCCTGCTGAGACCAGTCATTCTCTTCCAGTCTTTTCAAAAGGTCCACGAAGCGTTCCGGAATATCGTGAGAAACCAGGTCCTGGTAGTAGTCCTTGAGCATACCACCAATTCTGGAGTTCACCGCGGACGCGTCATCGCCGCCACGATACGAGGCCCGATTGCCGTTACCGATACGCCGTGAGAAACCGCTGCTCTTCTTCAGCATCTCTCGAATTTTCTCCGGTTCTCCTTGGGTCGTCGGGTATCTCATCGAGCGCGCGCCGACCGCCAAGCCCACTGGACAACAAAACGCCAGCGGCTGCAGTTGGTTCCAAGTTTTTCCCAAACGTCACGTTCAATCGGCCGGCCCCCACTTGTCGCCGGCGAGCAGTCCCGAAGCGGAAATTGGCGGCTCAATCGTCATTGGACGCATTCAGGGCATCAGGCGTAAGCCCCTCGTCGGCAACGTCCGGCATGTAGCCGTTCTCTGTGAGCCACAGCCGCAATATGTGGCGGACATCGCCTTCGAGACTCGGAGCAGCGGAAGCCCTCCGCCGATAGGCGGCAAGCCCCGCCGCCAGATCCTCGTCCAGCGAAAGGTCCAGAAATTGTTCGATGCCTTCCACGATCGTCATGCCGGCCTCCGTTCTGAGGTATCGTTACGCAGGGGCCACGCAGGAGAACAGCCCTCAGGCGAAAGAGCGCTGCCGCCCAATGCATCCGGATGGCTGCAGGCTTCTGCGTTCATGCGGCTTGCGCACCACTCCCGGCTCCGCCGGTTCTCAGGCATGGTCCTGTCCGGGAACCGCTTTCCGCTCTTTCGAAGCCGCGA
>Ga0209915_1004418_pt1 | contig 10285 bp, 7 predicted proteins | sample ThiBiot_750_plan_FD_183952 | JGI IMG/M metagenome (GOLD analysis project Ga0209915, IMG submission 183952) | Wastewater bioreactor microbial communities from Cape Town, South Africa - Thiocy_cont_750_plan (SPAdes) | ecosystem: Engineered > Bioreactor > Thiocyanate-remediating > Anaerobic-Aerobic ...
ATATTCAAGCCAGGAAAATTGAATATTAATGAATCTTTTAAATTATTCAAAAGTTTCGCACTTGGAGAATATGTCCCTGAGCCATTGTCGAACACTAATTCCCATTCATCATCAAGCGCATCCCAACTGTATTTTGGTCGACGTTTGACCGTAGAGAGCTTTATGTACTAATCGAATTGTACTTTGAGATACTAATGAAAGAGGATGATTTTCGAAGATGGCCTGTGCTGATGCATAATCTCGATTCCAATGTTGTCGTTCGGAGGGTGGAAAAAATGTCGATCTTCGTCTTCTCATACAGATGTTCGCCGATTTTGCGATAAAATAGAGATCTCTTGTGCCGAGAATGTTGAATTTTGGTATGTTCTATGTGAAAAAAAAACAGAATCTACTGAGTTATTATTTTTCGTTGAAAGACAAGTTTGCAACTTTAGCTGAATGAAATTTTATAACCACATCATATCCATTCGACGAATTGTTTTGTGCGATTAATGTTGGTTGAATAAGAGTTTGTTTGAGAACAGCAGATAAATGTGTTTTATATTAATTATTTTAAGTCATTTTTTCCCTACTTCCTATATGTTTTCAAGTGGAAAAATTATTACATGCATTCATTCATGATTCTAATGATACAGCAGAAAATCAGTGGATATGAATAACACTTTTCTTTTTGTTCCTTATCATAAAATTGAACAAATATTAACAAGTTGTCAAATATTTAATAGAAAAAAAACAACTAAGCTTTAAATGAGAGGTAGATATACGCAGAATTTTTACTTGAATTAAGCTTTGTTCAGCGCTGTTAGTTGGTTGATGAAGTAAGAAGTATAACCGATAGGTGAATTATATTCGTTAGAATGGCAACATTGAATATTACGGATCCAAATATCAAAGTATATTTTCAAGATATAATGAAAAAGTATATTTATCCTTTTGTTTTCTTAGTCAGAATCTGTTATAGTTAGTACTATTCGACGTGTTTTTGCAATTCCAACAACAACAACGTATGTAATTATAATTTTCTTTTTGATTATGAACATTTTAATTCTTATATAATCGTTTTAGTTGTATGTCACAAAGTCGAAAGAAATTATTTTTTGTATCAATGACTATTTTTATTTTAATTGTTATCATCGTTACAATACCAACTGTTCTTATTTTAACTAAAGGTAATTCTTCGAACGACATGACAAATACTACACTGACAACTATCTCGCCAAATCAATCTGTTCCAACAACAATGGGGACTACTGAATAGCAGTCACATATTTTCTTTGTACATTCAATTAGGAACAAATAGCTAATCAATATACAGACTTTCTCTTTAAAATTCAAGTGAAATAAAAATCAATATCACTGATATTCCTCTCTCAAAAATAATTCATGCACTTTAAAATTAACATTACTAGCAATACCATATAGCTCTATATTACTAATCAGATAAACAAGTGCAGAAATGCTTTTTCTCGTTGATATGATCACACTCGTTGAACTGAAGGATAGGATCTATCGATGATAGATGATACTAAAATATAAGACTATATGAGACTTGCAGTACGAGACAAATATTTTTCAACTATTACGTGGCCATCAATAATTTTTTCGAGGGTATTTCAGTCTTTTCCTTCCCTGCAGAACATTTCATCCAGACAAAACTAAATTAAATCGCAACCCTTGCTTTCACGGCAAACTTAAATCTTCCCGTATATCATACGAGCAATGTTAGTCTTTTTACCATAGTACATTTTCCACTATCGCCGTACATCATATTCTATATATTCTATACAAACAGGTTGATTATTCCTCGCTAATCCACACTATTCTCAGCCAACAAAATATTTTCTGAGGGATCTTCACATAGACGTGAAAAATCAACTTTCTTGAATACTACTTTATTAGTTAATTTCAAATGATCAAGGACGTACGTTATCTACACAGAAACAACTGCATTATTCCTATATTCTCACATTATCACAAACGAATCCTACACATCGTCCACCATAATTCATCACATCACAAAAATATACAACGTATGATATCCTATCCACTACACAACTTGTCTTCCATGGAATCCTTTTCAACTCATTCGTGTCATCCAACATCACATCAAAAACGAACATTACTCAGCAGACTTCTGTTCACCTCTTTCAATCACTTCCGAACAAATATTTTCAACTCATTCTCGTCATCCAACATCACATCAAAAACGAACATCACTCACGAGACTTCTGTTCACCTCTTTCAATCACTTTCAAACAAATATTTTCAACTCATTCTCATCATCCAACATCACATCGAAAACGAACATTACTAATAACACTTCTGTTCACCTCTTTCAATCACTTTCAAATAAATATTTTCAACTCATTCGTGTCATCCAATATCACATCAAAAACGAACATTACTCAACAGACTTCTGTTCACCTCTTTCAATCACTTCCGAACAAACATTTTGAACTCATTCTCATCCTCCGACATCACATCAAAAACGAACATTACTCACGAGACTTCTGTTCACCTCTTTCAATCGCTTTCAAACAAATATTTTCAACTCATTCTCATCAACCAACATCACATCAAAAACGAACATTACTCAAAACACTTCTGTTCACCTCTTGCAATCACTCTCAAACCAATATTTTCAACTCATTCTGACCATCCAACATCACATCAAAAACGAACATTACTCATTAGACTTCTGTTCACCTCTTCCAATCACTTTCAAACAAACATATTCAACTCATTCGTGTCATGCAACATCACATCAAAAACGAACATTACTAATAACACTTCTGTTTACCTCTTTCAATCACTTACAAACAAGCATTTTCAACTCATTCGTGTCATCCAACATCACATCAAAAACGAACACTACTCACGAGACTTCTGTTCACCTCTTTCAATCACTTTCAAACAAACATTTTCAACTCATTCTCATCATCCAACATCACATCAAAAACGAACATTACTCATCAGACTTCTGTTCACCTCTTGCAATCACTTTCAAACAAATATTTTCAACTCATTCTCGTCATCCAACATCACATCAAAAACGAACATTACTCACCAGACTTCTGTTCACCTCTTTCAATCACTTACAAACAAACATATTCAACTCATTCGTGTCATGCAACATCACATCAAAAACGAACATTACTAATAACACTTCTGTTCACCTCTTTCAATCACTTTCAAACAAATACTTTCAATTCATTCTCATCATCCAACATCACATCAAAAACGAACATTACTCATCAGACTTCTGTTCACCTCTTGCAATCATTTTCAAACAAATATTTTCAACTCATTCTCATCATCCAACATCAGATGAAAAACGAACATTACTCATCAGACTTCTGTTCACCTCTTGCAATCACTTTCAAACAAACATATTCAACTAATTCTCATCATCCAACATCACATCAAAAACGAACATTACTGAATAGACTTCTGTTCATCTCTTTCAATCACTTCCGAACAAACATTTTCAACTCATTCTCATCATCCAACATAGTAGGAGATGAATAAATCAAACAACTGTATCCATTGGTGAATTTACGTTTCTGGTGGATCATGAGTATATATTGATGAATAGGATTCGAATGAGTTGAAGATGATTTGTGAATATACTTTATCAGCTGAGTATTCTTTTATAAGTGTGGGTAAATGTAAATAGACGGAAGGATTGATTTAAGTTGTGATACGGTGAGGTGGAATAGGAATAACGAGATTTTTGTTCAAATATGAAGCATGTTGATATAAGAATAGCAATACGATGCTTGTTGATATTGAAACATTATTGTGAAATGTGTTCAACGTTTGAAATGGTCATAATGGTCTTGACTGTGTATATGGGTATCGTGAGTATATAGGTAAGGAAAGTATGATATACATGCGGAGATGCGAAAATTGAATGATCAGAAATACGAGGAAGTTGTTCTGATACTTCTGAGTATAGAACGATTAATTATGTTTAATGATACAACACAAAAAATAACATCTTCGTTGATAGAAAAATATCACGGTTCTTTGGTATTATTGTGGTTTCAGAAAAGGAAAGGTGTTATGAGAGTGGTAATGAACTATAATGTCATGGATGAATATATTTTATTACGACCTTGTTCATATATATGAATCATTGTGATTGTATGATGAATTGGTTATTTACTGGTAGTGAGTGTTGTAATAGTTTTATATTGCATCGGTGATTAAGATGTTCGTTCAGTTTGGAATCAGAACGATAATTTGGAGAAACAGTGGTAGTCTAAATATCAACAAAGTATGTGAACAAAGTTGACGCTTCCAAACTTTTTGTTCAACTATGCTGTCACGAGAGAATAGTTTAATGCTTGAGAAATTGTATTACTAAAGATGATGGCACAAAAATTGAACAATTTTCATCTGCATCGTTCCAACTATTACATTCATCTTTGACAAATGCGTTGAGATAAAAGCAAAAGGAAAATAATCATTGAGCGGACCACGAAATAGTTGATTGTTGGTAATTTTCGTAATGATGCTATTCATCTCTTCAATAGACCTAAGATTCGAAATAAATATTTGTGTTTCATCTGAAAGTACACCAGAAATAAATAATCCTTATTGCGGAAGCTTTATTCAATTACTGCAGTGAAAAAGTCACAAGATAATTAACAATTGAGATTGGTTGGAGATCATGAAATAAACATACTATTTTGACCCAATTCCAGGTTTCACGATAGTCTTGTTCTCAAATAAGATAGACAATAACTCACATGCTGAGTAAATTCAGATTCAATGATATTATCGCATGAGATTAATAAATTTCATCGCCTGTTGATTTGGTCTCCATATTTGATTTCCATAACCATACAGGTTTCAAATGTGTCTTCCAAGAAAAGTCTTCCAACAATGGAACAAGTGCAAAAGTACCAACGAAAGTGTTCGTTCATTTGAGTACATTAAAATCAAGAGTATACAATTTATAAGTGGTTGATGATGAACATTAAAAGTGAATTGATTGAATCAATATTTCATTCAACTATGACTGTTTTATGACTTCTTCGAAGAAAGATTGTTTGTTAAGCCATAACTCGAAAGAAAACGAATGACTTGGACGGCAGTTACCGCAATTCACACAGAGAAAGTGAAATTCGGTAATGTCGTCTAATCGGAGATTAAGATCAGAGTTTTCTATTAAGTTCATATTTTTATAGATGTTGAATAAACGAAACGACCTTTATGAAATCATTCATTAATTTTTGTTTTCACAATATGAATGATTCATACGTGTCAAATAATAAATAGTTGATATAATTAACGGATGAACTTAACAAGATTTTCATTCATTTATCTTTTCCGATTCTGTTATAAACGCCATCGGATTAGTTCCACTTTATAATTGCATCATAGATTATTGGATTGAATACTGATATTTCGAAGCACCACCATTTTTAAATTGGTCATTTTCTAAAAATTAAAAGAAGAAGCTTGTCTCTTCCTTTACTCGCTATAAGATAGGAACGCAAAATAGTGACTAAGCATAGTTTCGGATGATATTCGTAGTTATATCGAAATATCGTGATTTATGACACAAGTTGTTAAGTAAGTTTCAGTAAACTATCTGTAAAAGAATTAATTTTACTTTCACTTTTAATAAGGTGTATCAAATGTAGAAATCGGCTAAATGTTTTTCCAAATTTTTCCATAGTTAGAGAAAGCTCTCTAAGTTCCATATGATTAGTTTATGCCCTCAATTCTGTTTTATTACAGAGATATATCGACAAATGATCAAAAAAAAGACATAATTTTGATATAAAAATTGCTTTATGATAAAAGCTATACATTCTTTCTAGAACTAGAAGATATTGTTAGTTTCAAGCAACATAAACATCATAATTAGCGTGTAAAATTAACTCTGAAAACGTGTCTTTGAAGTAATTTTGTTTACAGGCTCCGATTTACCTAATTATGCAAACCCTCAAGGCTACGTCATTTTCTCATTTGAAAAACAACATGGGACAAATATTAAATCTAGAGGAAATTTAAGCTTCTGCCATATTTCAGTACCAGAATAAGATCTGGAAACTTAAGAAGCCAACGTTTGATGTCTTCATCAATTGGTCATTCTCAATAATGAAGAAGGTTTAAAATCATAGAGTTAAAGTTATGAGATATAATCGATTTTTAGAAAGTGTTTTGAAATTCAGAAAAAAAAATTGTAACTTTCTTGAAGAGATACGGACGTTACAGGATTTACACAAATAAAATTCTGTAACGTTCGACCATACCGTAGTGTCATATACAACTCAACAAACTTTATCTAGCCATGTAAAAATGTCGATTTCAGTATTTGGTGAACATTATATGTGTTGCTTCATAAATCATCTTAACTCAACGAAATTCGCTTAAAATCAATGCAAATCACGATAAACAACTGGTGATTATACTGATTTTTGGTAGATTTTCTTGACTTTTGACGATTTATTATGGGCTTTAGTGGTTCTGCAGAAGCTTCCATGATATATCGTAACTTTTAGTCTTTCCATTGAGTTTACATGATTTACGTATATTGAGTTCTAAATTATCTAAATCAGCAAGTAACGTTCATTGAGAGTCGATTCACTTGACCCTCAACTGAATATATTAGTGTGAGCGCATTATACAATTACAAGTTTCAATTAAAAACGATCGACTATACGTATAAGCATGTTAAAGCTTCACTATACATCATATGGGCAGCACGTCATCAGCGTCCGTGCGGTCCGCCACTTCCGACTCGAGCTGCCACATTTTTTTTGGATCAAGCGTAGGTAGTTATTGAATAGCTAGGTCTCAATGATTATATATATCTGAGAAGGACGACTTATAGTTTTCTAAATACAACAATAGAGTCGAAAACATCATATCTGATTTAACATGATCACATTTTAGGATAAATCGTCAGTTTTAAAAAAATATCCAGTTTTTAGCTAAAAATACTCAATCAAAAATTTTCGATATCTACCTATTAATTTGGACTCTCTGATCTAGTTTCCATCATCATTGGCCACTACTAGTGACTTCTTAAACTGACGTTTTTTTCTACCTTAAATGCAAACAGACAGACAAACGATTTTTTCATATGATCCTCCTTACAGTCGATGGAATAATTGGTTAACTGCATTTGTCTGCAAGTCGATGTATTCTCAACATAAAGACCCTTTAGCTGTCTAATTATTCAATTTAAACAACAGCAAAATCTTAATATTCTTTTCTATTTTCAATTCTAATCTCTCTCGATAACAATATCGAGTCGTTTACCGATTATCTCACGGAGAACTGAATTGCAACTAGAATTTCATGGACACAACGTTTGTGCACATTTCTTAAAAGTAAAATATTTTCAAAAAGAGTAAGTGAACCCGTAGAATAGATCATACGTATTTACCCAAAATGGTTAGAAAAATTCGAAGATAGAACACTTACGTGTACGAATACATGTTTCATTGAGAAATAATTGTTTGTTTGACAATGAACTGTAAATATATGGAATTTGCTTAGAATTTGATTCTTGTTTAACTCCTTTCATAACATCAATTAACATCATATAAACATGTTCATTTTGAGAATAAATATGTTTAAGAAAATGTTTAGTAAATAAACCATTTTGATCTTTTTTATTCTCATCAGCAATTGTACCAGCTGCACAAGCAAAAACAATTAATGATTCGTGTTGATTTGTCATTTCTTTTAAGCCTTTTGGTTGATTGATTGGTATCGATCGAGCACTTTCCTACGTAAGTAAAGTTAGCACCGGATTCGAGTCTTTTATGAAAGAATTCGCCTGTATGTTCGTGCTGGCTCTCTTTTAGGTTGTGCTATATGCAGAATTTGATTCTACGTCGAATGATGCTATTTTCAGATGGGGTCACCGAAGGAAAACATAAGGTTCTACTAGAAATACTGATTTATTCAGATTTTTTACAAAGGTTTTTATCGTCACGATTCGCTATAATACTTGTGCTGCGTCTAGAAATGGTTGTGCTGAACTCAGAATTAAATTCTGCATAGAATGATATTATTTTCAGGTGTTGTTATCGGGCAAAAAAATTTGGCCAGATTTCTGACCAGGGATTATTAATGGCTTCATGGCCGTATCAGACTGATTTTTTTGTCCGATAACAACCCTTGAAAATGGTATTATTCGACGGAGAATTTAATTCTGAGTTCAGCACAACCATTTTTAGAAACAGCACAAGTAATATAGCGAATCGTGACGGTAAAAACTTGTAAAAAAGCTGAAAAAAAATCAATATTTTGAGTAAAACTTCATGTTTTCCTTCGGTGACCCCATCTGAAAATAACACCATTCGATGCAGAATCAAATTCTGCATATAGCACAACCTAAAAGAGAGCCAGCACAAACTTACAGACGAATCCTTCCGCAAAAAAACTCGAATCTGGTGCTAACTTCGCTGACGCCACGTTTCTCTAAATCGGGATTACGAAGATGATATGTTCGACAACAATCCAAAATAAATATAGTTGCAAGTGGTTTCCTTAAATTAATTTGATTAAGAATATCTTGAGCATTGATTGCACGTATGCGTATATCAATGCCTTCTATTCCAACATTATCCGATGGAATTAAATAATTTTGATCCTAAAAATAACGAATCAATTCATTGATTTCAAAAGGTCTTTTTCAATCAACATACTTCCCATTGAGTTCCATGACCAGCAAAATAAAATAAAACTAAATCTCCACTTGTGAAAGATCCTTCAAAATCAATGAGAGTATGTTTTAAATTTCGATACGTTAAGTTCAATTTTGGTTCATCGATATTGAAACCAATCTTTTTCAATGCATTTGTTACATCTTTTGCATCATTAATCGCATTTGGAAGATGATTTCCATCTTTATAGTCTCCAATACCAATCACCAGTGCTACTTTACGCATTTTTTAATTTATTTTTATCTAGAAAAATATATTTCATTTTTCAATTCATTCATCACATGATAACTATCTTGAGGGTTAAAAATAAAGATCATTAGTTTTTTTAATATCTATTGTTGATATGCTAAGATTGTTATCGTTTTACTGACAAACAATAAGAAAATAAACATTAGGAAAATAGGAAGTATTCTCGTAAAGTCATGTTTCATGATAAAAAAATTCATGCACTATAAACATGAACCCGCTCTTGAATTAAACTCAAATTTTAGCAAACACCTGTGTAAAAAGCTCGACCTAGAATAATACGTAATTGCATCACTTACTGCCGTTCGATGGTGGTTCTACCTGTTGAAGATGAATAATAAATAGATCGGGATCTTTTTTTGAAGGTTGAAAACAACTTTTGACAACGAATTGACTTCCAGGCAAAAGAAGAATCTCATCTTCACTTTCGATTGATGAATATTGACGAATTTTCTTCCCATTAAAACAGTCGATACTAAACATAGTCCGTTCACCCTGTTGTCCAAGAAATAGATCTGAGTCAAGAACTGAGAGCGACTCAGTACAACTAGAAAAACCCCACCAAGTATAAGTTTTCCCTATTTCATATTGTTTTCTTAGATCAAGTGGAACACCTCTCCATACTGTCATTGAGCAAGATGGTAGTTTGAACAATGCAGTCAGTAAAAGCTTGATAAATAAGAACCATGGTGGGATTAGTTTTTTGCGATTTTGGGATCGTAAAACTGAGTTCAAGACCGCATAAAGACATTGATCGCTTGGTCCCCATTCGGATGTGTAGAGATTGATTGATGCTGACTCGTCTTCTGTCAAACCATCCTTCAGAGAATCACAGTTACCTTTAGCAATATAAGCACGTCTTCGTACATCAGGGCAGAATTCGACAATAGGCTCGATTGCTTCTTCTAATGAAACCAATCGAAGCGATTGGTAACCTTCAATCGGTTGAAGAAGTTTACGTGGTTCTTCTCCAACGTCAACAAATCTCCCTAAATGAGCTGTTTCATGAGCTGTAGCCATGTTATTTAACAATGAATTCGACGACGTTTTGAAACAAAAAGTTAACTTTATGTTTATAATTTAAATCATTCTGCTTTTATCGCGATGTTTGTTTTCTTTTCCATGTGCTCTTTTTTTTTCTTGTTACAGAACGAAAAGAAAAACAAGCCATTTTCTTATTGTACATAAAAATAAAAACAATTCAACATGGCGTCAGTCGATTCTAAATTAGATATTTTATCGAAGAAAATAGCTGAAATTACACTCGATACCAATGTTTGTCAAGTAATTCATTATTACGAAACACGACAAGGCTCGAAGAAAGTTAATTTCGCTCGTTTAGA
>Ga0209915_1004419_pt1 | contig 10284 bp, 14 predicted proteins | sample ThiBiot_750_plan_FD_183952 | JGI IMG/M metagenome (GOLD analysis project Ga0209915, IMG submission 183952) | Wastewater bioreactor microbial communities from Cape Town, South Africa - Thiocy_cont_750_plan (SPAdes) | ecosystem: Engineered > Bioreactor > Thiocyanate-remediating > Anaerobic-Aerobic...
GCCTTCGTCGATGTGGCCAAAAACCTCTCGAACCAGCCCTAGAACATCTTCGATGAAAACGCTGTCATCGAAATCATCTATCTCTTGGTTTGTGCGCAATTCCGGGCGCAAGGCCCTTCTCACCTTTGTTGGAGTTGCTCCAGTCGGCCTGCGCCGTCGTCTGTGCCATGCGGTGCTGGCGCCAATGCGTGAGGAGGTCACATTGGCCCCTGTTGTCGAACACCTGCCTATCGGGCGCCGCCATGCATGGGGGCAGTGCACTTGGCTCCAATGACGGGTGCCCGGCAGACGATGCCGGCACGGGCCCTGCCACATCGGAAGGTGTTGCGGGAAGGGTTTTGAGGCGGAGTGGCCCCTGATGGCGGATGCGCGATAACAACGCGAGACAAGAGGGCGTGATAAGATCAATCGACGTGCCACATCATGCTCTCGGGGCAGGGGAGAGCCACATGCCTTGGTATCGCGGCGCCATTGGCTCGCTGGAATTGCCGGCCCGCCCGAAATTGTGCAGACTGGCGTCTTCCTCGTTTCGCCGCTTTTCGGCGGCATCGCCGGCGCGGTCCGGATAGTCGAAGCGAGAATTACGGCAAGCAATCTGCCCGTCATCGAGCAGATCGAACGTTTGGATTACGCTTCGGGCGAAAACGCATGATGAAGATCATGGATCTGGACACCCCGTGCGTTGTCATTGACCGACATATCGTGGACGCCAATCTCCGCCGCGCGCAGGCCTATGCCGACCGTCACGGCATCCGGCTCAGGCCGCACGTCAAGACCCACAAGCTGGCGCTGTTTGCCAGGCGCCAGATCGAGCTTGGCGCTGTGGGCATCACCTGCCAGAAACTTGGCGAGGCGGAGGCCATGGCCGAAGCCGGCATCTCTGACATCTTCATTCCTTACAATCTCCTCGGTGCCCAGAAGCTTGAGCGGCTCGCCGGACTGCACAGGAGGCTGTCGGTCAGCGTGAGCGCCGACAGTGCGATCACGGTGACCGGCTATGCGGACGCGTTCGATGATCCCGGACATCCGCTGCCCGTCCTCGTCGAGTGCGATACGGGCGCGTGTCGCTGCGGTGTTCAGACCCCGGCGGAAGCGGACGTGCTTGCGCGCCTGATCGACAGCATGCCCGGCCTGCGCTTTGCCGGCCTGATGACCTATCCGCCAAGGGGCCGTATGGGGGAGGTCGATCAATGGCTCCTCGCAGCGCGGGAGCGCATCGAGAAGAGCGGGATCGCCGTGGAAATCGTTTCCAATGGCGGCACGCCGGATCTTTACGCGGCGGCAAGCGTGACGGCTGCAACCGAGCATCGGCCTGGGACCTATATCTATTCTGACAGGATGCAGGTCGAATTCGGTGTCGGGACGATATCTGACTGCGCCTCGACAGTGCTTGCCACGGTGGTCAGCATGCCGACCGCGACCCGGGCAGTGCTCGACGCCGGCTCCAAGGCGCTCGCCGCCGATCGATGTGCCGCTCCCGGCCACGGTTACATTGTGGGCTATCCGCAAGCCGTGGTGACATCGCTCAGCGAAGAGCATGCGGTTGTCGACCTGTCCGGATGCACTGGGCGGCCGAGGATCGGTGACAAGGTCCGGATCGTGCCGAACCACGTCTGCGTCGTCACGAACCTCTTCGATCTCGTTCATCTGGCGGACGGAGAGGACGTGATCGCGCAGCTTCCGGTGCGAGCGCGTGGGCAACTCAGATGAAGGGCTTCTCGCGCTGTGCGATGGCGGCCGGTGCATGACGTTCTACTCCGATACCCCCGGGAACTATGAACCGATGCGGCACCCTTGAAGGACGATCCGTCATGCGTTGTACGGCCGGTATGGGCCTGCACAAAGGCGCAGCCAAGCAGCAGCAGAAGAACACTGCAACCGGAGCGGCTCGCGCTGCATCAGAGGCCTTCGGCACTCTCGGCACTAGACTGTTTCATTGAAAGCACGTTTCCGATGCAGGTCTTCTCGTCCGTGGTGAGCGATGCGCAGAGGCCTCAGCCCGCAAGAGTATGAGCAATGTAGTATATGGACCCGGTATGGGCTGCAGTGGTGGTTGTCAGCGCATGTATGCCTTCCTGTCGCAGATCTTCGACTACGGCAATACCGAGATCGAGAAGCTGTTCATCTTCTACAGGCGGCTCAAGCTCGACGATCCGAGCTTCAACGCGCCCATCTACGCCGACCTCTTCGACGACGAGGACGGCGAAGGCTACTCGCTGATCTGGTCCCGCCCGAATCGCCGCGCCGAGTAGTCGGCGAGCAACGCCGCGGCCGAACAGACCGGGGCCTTTGCCATGCCTCTTTTCCCCGGCTGTCCATGAGATTGCTGGTGCTAAGCGTTTTGGCCGTCATGCCGGTCAAACCACGGCGGGGGAGATTTCACGGCAACGCGTGCAACCCGCCATTCCAGGCCTTTTCGGTGATCCGCAGCAAATGGATCGCGCGGGTTTCGATGACGTCGCGCACGGCTTTCAGGATTTCGTGCGCGATGCCCCCGTCCTCGAATTCCGCGGAAAGCTTGTCGGCCTCGCCTCCAATGCGTGCGGCGAACTCCGCCATATCCTTGATGAGCAGGCGCTGCGCGGCCCGCGTGTCCGGTACGAGAGTGAGCCAGTGATTGAGCTGGATAGTGTCGGGTATCGAGCGCCCCCCGATCGCCATGGCAAGCTTTTTCGCCAGCCGCGGGTAGGCGGCCGTGCACACCACGTCATAGAGAGGCGCCAGATCAGGAACTTCAGCCCGATAGAGCAAGGCGTAATTCTTTGCATGGGCATCGGCATTTCCGACGAGATAATGGAAGATCAGCATGCGGATGAAGCGCAGTCGGTCTGCCGCCGGACGCGCGGTCGAACGGCCAATCAAATCCAGCGAGCGTTCGACTCCAGGGCCACCTTCGTCCTCATATTTGAGCTCCGGCGGCACGCTGAGCGCCTGGCAGAAATCTTCCTGGTGAAGCCGCGTGATCGTTCCGTCCCGGTCTTTCGATCGGTCGTAGCGTTCGACCAGCAGGAACGGGATGGGGCCGTTGCGGCGCATCTCCACGGCAGGTACCGGCAGCTTGAGTTTCGCAGCCAGGCGCAGGCAGAACAGTTCGTTCTCAACGGTACCGTCGAGCGCCTGAATATGCGGCTTGAGGATATGGGTCGTGGGGCGGCCGCCTTTGGCGAGTCCGATGGTTTCGCCATCGACGCAGACGGCGAGCTTGTCCTGCGCGCCGGCGAGCGAGAGACGCACGCCTTCCTCGCCGCCGAGCAGAGGGCGTTCGCGCAGCTTGCCGAGTATTTCCGTCAGGCGCTGCTCGCTCAGCACTTCAACGCCCTCCTCATCGGATTGGGGAGGCGTCTGACCGGCAGGGTAAAGCGATAGCGCACCGGCGCATTCGCCGCCGATTACCTCGAGCAGCCCGAAGGCATTGCCGGAGGAAATGCCGAGAGCGCCGGCCAAGCGCTGTCGAGCGCCTTCATCCGGCAGCAGTCCCGAGAAGAAGGGCCGCACGATCCGGTCCTGATAGGCTGGCTCCTGCAGGGGCATGGAAAACGAAATGGCACGGGCGCCGCGGCTGGCAAGATAGCCGGCATCATAGGCGTAGCTCAGAGCGCCGGTATCATCCTGGCTGAGGGCGCCGGCCTTTTCTTCGCCGAAATAGACATCGAGGAAGTGGTTCACGATCCACTCTCTCGTCGGCTGCCGATGGAGATGACAAGCCCCAGCGCTCCGGCCACCTGAAGGGCGAGCCCCACCTGGCAGCTCTCTTTCCCGGCCTCCAACTCGCGCACGAAGCGCACGCCCACGCCAGTGAGAGCGGCGAGTTGCTCCTGTGTCAGCGCTTGCGCTTTGCGCTCCTGCCGGATCAAGAGACCGAGGCTTTTGCTGTCTGCGATCGTTTGCACAATCACCCCCATCGGGACGATTTTAACACAAGCATGGCCAAGAAGCGAGAAAAAGAACCGATCGGGACGTTTTCCTGCGGAATGCTCATGAGTCGTGAAGATTCATCCCGAGCGGGACTATTGGAGGCTGCTCAGAACGGGATCAGATCCTCTGGATCGATCCGCCGGTCATCGGTCGACGGATGGGTGGGCTTCGGCAGGACCGTGGCGCGCGGCGTGGACAAATCGTCGTCAACACGAGCCGGAGCTACCCAGGACAGTTCGACCTCGAATGCGGCCTTGTAGAACCACGCCAGGGATCCGGCGGCCGTAGGCACAACATTGTGAATATCTTTCACGCGGGTCCCGCCGCAATATTGACTTGCGTCAAAGACGAAATCGGCGTTTTGCTGCAGGTATTGGCCTGAAAAATATTTGGCCAAGCAAGGGGAGGTGAGAAAGCCATGAGCGAAGACTGGAGTGTCGACGTCAAGAATTACGTGAAGAATCCGGATCCTAAAGCCGTTGCAGGCATCGTTCGTTATTGCGGAATCGCCCTTCAGAAGAGGGACTCCGCGCTCGTCGCCCTTTCGGACGCCGAAGAGGTCGCCCGCGTGCGGGACAATTTCCTGAAGAAGAAGCTCGGCTTGTCGAACACGGACGCCGAACTCGACAAGGCGATCAAGGCTGTTGGCGAAAAGATGAAGGGCGATCGCACGAAGAACCGCGTCACGGTCTACTATCTTCTCGCCGAGCATTTCGGGAAGCTGTCGACCTTCGCGTGACCGGCCACATTCGCCGGTCCCGCAGGGATTGCGCCGGAAACGGGAAGGCCGAGCCGATCTTGGCGCGCCCGCCGGCTTGAACCATCATGGGAGGTTCGCATGGTAATGCTTCGTATCGCCGCCCTCGCGGCGCTCGCATGGCTAGCAGTCGGCGCCCTTTCCCCGAGCCATGCCATGTCGACGGCCGACTGCAGCGCAAAGTATCAGGCCGCCAAGAAGGCTGGCACGCTCAACGGCATGAAGTGGAACGACTTCCGGAAGAAGGAATGCACCGATAGCGCCGACGCGGCTGAGCCGAGCGAGGCCAACACGGAAAAGGCCGCCGAACCGGCCCCGCCGACGACGAAGGCGCCGGGCAGCGTGGTTTTCCCGACCCGGGTCGACCCGAAATACGCCAAGGAGTCGCCGGGCAAGGCGCGCATGCACACCTGCCTCGACCAATACCGGATCGACAAGGACAAGAACGCGCTTGGCGGACTCAAGTGGATCCAGAAGGGCGGCGGCTACTACAGCATCTGCAATTCCAGGCTCAAGGGCAACAACTGACGGAAAGCGCGGACCCGCTCGGCCGACAGGCCAGGCGCCGCCCCTCTGAACGGGAAAGGAGTGCAATCATGGGACTTCTGGACAAGCTCGAGGGTGATTTGCAGGACGCGCTCGGCAAGTCTGGCGGCGCGTCCAATCTGATCGCGCAGGCCTTCAACGACATCGGCGGCTTGCAAGGCGCGGTCGACATGCTCCAGAAGTCCGGGCTCGGCGACCGCGTCGATTCCTGGCTGAGCGCGAACGCCTCCAATCTGCCGATCACGCCCGAGGAAATCTCGGCGGCTCTCGGAAACGAGCAGCTCCAGCAACTCGCCGCGAAATTCGGCGTCCCTCTCGACCAGGTCGCCAACATCCTTTCTCAGCACCTTCCCGCGGCCGTCGACAAGGCGAGCCCCAAGGGCAAGCTGGAACAGTAGGGACCCGGCTCCGAGAGCCGGATAGCGCCGGCCTGTCGTCTGCGGCGCTCGCCGCTCGGGGGCGGAGCCGGCGGCATGGGCCGGCTCCGAGCATATTGCCACCATCGGAAAATGATGTGCTGCGGCCGCGGTAACCCGTGGCCGGTTTACCATCCGTTAACCATGTGGGGGCTAGCCTTAACCAATCGGTAAGGAACCCACCCGTGAATGCGCTAGCTCCCGTCGAGAAAAAGTCGATCCGCTTCCGCGCCCGCTCCTTCGTTGCCTTTGCGCTCGTGGCCAAGGTGCCCCTCGACGAGTGGCTCGACGAACTCGACTGCTGGATCGCGAACTCCCCGGGCTTCTTCTCGGGCCGGCCCGTGGTCCTCGACCTCAACCTCCTCGATCCGGCACAGGCCGATATCGCCGGCATCGTTGCGGAGCTCGCGAAAAGATCGATCAGGGTCTATGCCATCGAGGCGGCGGGGATCGAATCACTGCCATCCGAGCTGCCGCCGCTCCTTGCGGGCGCGAAGTCCACGACGATCGAGGAGCAGCAGGCGATAGAGCGTCCGCGCGAACCGCCTGTGCCCGATACGCTGATCATCGACGCAGCCATCCGCTCGGGCCAGTCGGTTTTTCATCCGAACGGCGATGTCGTCGTGCTCGGCTCGGTCGGGTCAGGTTCCGAGATCATCGCGGGCGGCTCGATCCACGTCTATGGGGCGCTGCGCGGCCGCGCCTTCGCAGGGGCTGCGGGAAACGGTGCGGCGCGCATCTTCTGCAAGAGGAACGAGGCTGAGCTTCTGGCGGTGGATGGCTGGTATCGAACAGCCGAGGACATGGATCCATCGTCGCGGGGACGGGCGGTCCAGGCCTTCCTCGAGGACGGCGTGATCCGCGTCCTGGCGCTCAACTGACAACAAGGAGATCGGAAAATGGGGAAGGTAGTGGTGGTGACCTCCGGCAAGGGAGGCGTCGGCAAGACGACATCGACGGCAGCCCTTGGTTCGGCGCTCGCCCAGGCAGGCAAGCGGGTCGCTTTGGTTGATTTCGACGTCGGCCTGCGCAATCTCGACCTTGTCATGGGCGCCGAGCGCCGGGTTGTCTTCGATCTCGTCAACGTCATCCAGGGCATGGCGAAGCTGTCCCAGGCCCTCATCCGCGACAAGCGGCTGCCCAACCTCTATCTGCTTCCCGCATCCCAGACGCGCGACAAGGATGCGCTGACTGAAGATGGCGTTTCCCGGGTCATCGGAGCCCTGAAGGAAAAATTCGACTACGTCTTCTGCGACAGCCCGGCGGGCATCGAGCGCGGCGCGCAGCTCGCCATGCGCTTTGCCGACGATGCGGTGGTGGTGACGAATCCGGAGGTGAGCTCGGTTCGCGATTCGGACCGTATCATCGGGCTGCTCGACGCGCGCACCCTGAAGGCCGAGCACGGCGAGCGGGTCAACAAGCACGTGCTCGTCACCCGGTTCGATCCGGCGCGTGCCGCGCGCGGCGAGATGCTGTCGATCGACGACGTGCTCGAGATACTCTCCACGCCGCTTCTCGGCATCGTTCCCGAGAGCCAGGGCGTGCTGCGCGCATCCAATCTCGGTTCACCTGTGACGATCAGCGAACCCTCCAATCCCGCCGCGCGCGCCTATAGCGAGGCTGCGCGGCGCCTCGAGGGAGAAGACCTGCCGGTGGCGCTGCCGGTCGATCGCAGGGGGCTTTTCGACCGGCTTCTCGGAAGGAGGGCGGCATGACCCTTTTGGACATCTTCAAGCGGCGCGGCAGCGCGCCCGTAGCACGCGAGCGCCTGCAGGTGCTGCTCGCCTACGAGCGCAACAATCGCAACCAGCCCGATCTGGTGGCGATGCTGCACGGTGAGATCATGGCGGTCATCAGCCGGCACGTCCAGATCGACCATGACGACGTGCATGTCGCCATGGACCGCGGCGAGACAATGTCGACGCTCGAGATCGACATTCAGTTTCCGACGGCAGGCGCAAGGGCGGCGGCCGCGTTCTGACCGTGCCTTGTCCGGCGCGGCGGCCAAACGGGCGGAGCGACCTGGCTGCTTTCGATGGGCAGGAGCGCGGCGACCTCGATCGCGAGGTTGACGAAGAGATCGAATCCTCGCAGCGTGGCGCGGAGTAACCGTCCGCGCCAGTTTCGCCCCAGCCCAGCTTGCCATGTCGCCGATGGCGGGATTTCGGGATCGGCAGGCTGTGGAATTTCCGTCGGCTGGCCTGGCGCCGGAACAGAGTCCGGTGGAAGCGGCCGGATGTCCGGCGCCTGCCCCGGTTCGGGCGATTCGGGCGGCGGAGCAGGGCGGTCCGGCTGCGGCGGCGCAGGAGGCTCGCTACCTCGATCCCCCGTCACCAGCGGATGACCAGCACGCGCTGGCTTCCATTGCCGAGCTCGATCGCTTCCTTGCCGTCCGGTTTGCGACCGGCGACATTCGCGTCTTCGACGATCTCCAGTTCGGCGATATTGATAGCGAACGCCTCGTCGATTTCGGCGGTGCAGACCATCGTTTCCGGCGGCAGCCCCTCGGCTTTGGCCATCAGTTCCCGAAGCGTCATCGCGTTCTCCCTGGTCGGTCTAGTCGGTGCCTTTGCGTGCCTCCCGGAACCAGGGTCCTTGCGAAAGGTTCCGCTCCGCCGCACGATGCGGCGAGGCGCGGTTTCATCGCCTTCGAACAATAAACGACAACCGTCGTTGTGCGGCGATGAACGTCCGCCACTTCCGTCTCCGGCGCTCGCCGGAAATCGATATCCTGCGCGACGCCGCGGCGATCGAAGCCGAGTGGTGGGATCTCTGGAGCCGCGATCCCGCCGCCACGCCCTTCCAGAGCCCGGCATGGCTGATGCCTTGGCGGCGTCATTTCGATCAGGGTGAGACGCAGATCGTCTGCGTCCGGGATCAGGATGGACGTCTTTGTGCGCTCCTGCCTTTCTTCACGCACGAGGGGCGCCTGCTCCTGTGGGGCTCCGGCACGGGCGACCGGCTCGACGGGCTCTTCGCGCCGGTTCTCGAAATGGGGAGCCTGGCCGCCGCGATGGCTGCGCTCGATGCGCCGGCCGATCTGTTTCAGCTTTCCGGACGATCGCCGCTGCGGCGCATGCGCCTGCCCGCGGGATGGAGTGCGCGCGACGGCCTGTCGGACCCTTGCGCGGTCCTGCCGCTGCCGGCGGCCGCGAGCCCCAATATGGAGAGCAGGCTGCGCTATTACCGCCGCCGGGCCACACGCGCTGGAATGGGCAAGCCCGAGCGCGGCACCGCCGCCGATTTTCCGGCGCTTGTGGAGCTTCATCGCCGCCGCTGGGCCGTCCGCGGCGAGCCCGGCATCTTCGGCGATGCGCGGATGGCAAATTGGCTGGGCGAAGCCTCGCTGCGCCTCGAGGAGGCGGGCATGTTGCGGCTTCATTTCCTGAGGCGGGAGGACGCGACCGTCGCAGCGCTTCTTGTCCTGGCGGCGAACGGGCGCAGCTATGATTATATCGGCGGCTTCGATCCGGAACTTTCCTCCTTCGGGCTGGGCACGATCCTCATCGGCCATGCGATAGAAGAGGCGCAGCGCGAAGGACATTCCGCCTTCGATTTCCTGCGCGGCCGCGAACCCTACAAATATCGCTGGGGCGCGCGCGACGAGCCGACCCATGCGCGCCTGCTGTTGCCCGGCAAGCCGGCATGAAGGCCGCCTTCGCCATACGCTGGACCGTGGGGGAGGTATCGGCGCACGGCTTCGATGCGCTACGCCTGTCGATCCTCGGAGCGGCGGGGGCCTTTGGCCCGGACACCCCGCTCGCCGTCGTGGTCAACTCCATCGCCCCGAAGGAGGCGCGGCGGCGCGTCGGACAACTCGATTGCGACGTCGAATGGCTTTCGGCTCAGGAGGTCCCCGCCTGCCTGGCGCCTTTCCTCGACCGCGAAATGGCGGAGGGCGTCGCCTGGAAGTTCCGGCCGCTGCGGCTTTTCCCGGAGCGCTTCGAAATCGCCCTCGACAATGATTGTATTCTCTGGCGCATCCCGCCGACGATCGCCGCCTGGCGCGAGGAAATCCCTGCGCGTTGCCTGATCGCCGCCGACGTTAAGCCCGCATTCGGGGCGTTCGCATCCATCACGGGGCCGGAGCCGAGGAACACCGGAATCAGGGGCTTTCCGCCGGGCTACGACCTCGGCTCCTCACTGGCGGCCGTGCTGCGCGAGCATCCGATCCCTCTTCGCTCGGAGCTCGACGAGCAGGGCCTTGAGGCGGCGGCGCTGGATCGGGGGCACAAGGCCGTCATCGTGCCGACCCGGGAGGTCACGATCTGCTCGCCGTTCTGGCCTCACGAGCCGCGTCTCGGTTCCTCCGGCGCCCACTTCGTCGGGCTCAATGCGCACAATCTTCCCTGGCGCTGGTACGACCGGCCTGCGACCGATTGCGTTGTCGAGAACTACGCGGCGCTGAAGCCGGAAATCTGTCGCAGGATCGATGCTGCTTGCCGGACTGGCGGCCTCTGCGGAAAAGCCGTTCCGGAAATCGGGGAGGCTGCCGGCCTCCGCGGCGGCTGACCGCTGGAACCTTCGTTCTGGAACAATGCGGCCTCTCGCGTGTTGAAAATCCGTTCCGGGGGGACGGCTGCGCTCTGCGCGCACGCGGATGCGTATCCGGCGCAGGCGATCCGGACCGCCGCGATGGAGGTGAAGCAT
>Ga0209915_1004423_pt1 | contig 10280 bp, 8 predicted proteins | sample ThiBiot_750_plan_FD_183952 | JGI IMG/M metagenome (GOLD analysis project Ga0209915, IMG submission 183952) | Wastewater bioreactor microbial communities from Cape Town, South Africa - Thiocy_cont_750_plan (SPAdes) | ecosystem: Engineered > Bioreactor > Thiocyanate-remediating > Anaerobic-Aerobic ...
TAGGCACGGCGGGCACCAGAGGATCGAACTTCATGGGCCGCTGCCGGCCCTTGATCTTGTTGACGGCGCGCCGCATCGTGGCAGCGTCGCGGCAGAGAGGCAGCGGGTAAGGGGCGAGGAGAGAGGGCTAGGAGAGGCAAAGAGGAGCAGAAGAAGCAGCAGCAGTGGCAGCGACAATGAAGCGATGAAGAGCAGCAGCAGCAGCAGGGTGGTGAAGATGAAGATGAAGATGAGAGGCTGCTGCTGCTCTGCTGCTGCGCTGCATCGGAGCCGGAGAGATATTTTCGCTGCTTCGATCCTCCGTTGCTGCGGCTGCCGCTGCGGCTGCCGCTGCCTGTGATCCCGATACCGATCCCATCGACCATGCTGATGATCCCATCGACCATGCTGCTGATCCCGTCGATGCTGCTGCTGCCTCTCTGCGCCAACTCTGGTCCAGAATCCCAACCCTTTTGCCACCAAGAAAGCGTAACATTGCGGTAATCTCTGCGAAGTGATTGGGTACTCGTCGTATCGGGGCGTTCAAATGTATGTGCGATGTTAGTATTGAAGGCCATCGACGATGGCATGAGTCGCGCTCCGCGTTATCCCTGCCGCTGGCGCAGGCCCCGAGAGCGAGGAGCGGCAGGCAGCGATCGGAGGCAGGGAGCGGCAGCGCGGCGCCATTCTGCTTCTGCCGCCTCGTCGCTCGTACCCGCCGCCCGCTCCAAGGTTCCACGCTCGCTCGCTCTCTCTCTCGATAGGCACACACCGCGATCGCTCCCGCCCTCGCTCGGCCGCCCGAATCGATGGCGGCAGCGAGCCACGAGGTGCTTGACATCTCGACCGACACCTCGGCGACGCCGGCCTCGTCTCTTGATACGTGGTCGACCGATGTGTCGTTTGATACGCCCCGCGCCTCGCTTGTCGACGACGAGCCACAGTCCGACGACGCCGCCACTGCCACTGCCACTGCCACTGCCACTGCCACTGCCACTGCCACTGCCACTGCCACTGCCACTGCCACTGCCACCAGCACTGATGCGAGTTTGGTGAGCCCTGGAGGCTCAGCACGCGAGCAACTGCTGGCGGCGATGGCGAGCCGCAAGCAGGTGCTGTCGCAGACGCCGTCGTTCCAGCAGGTGCTCGAGCACGCCGAGATGCGCGCGCTGCTGTTCCAGCACATGAAGGCGCACCACTGCGAGGAGTACCTGTCGTTCTACGTGCAGGTCGAGGAGTACCGCGCCATCACCGACGTGCAGCAGCAGGCCGACGAGGCGCGGCGCATGTACGCGCGCTTCCTGTCGCGCGACTCGGCGCAGGAGCTCAACGTCGACTGCCACGAGAAGCGCGCCGTGTCGCACCAGCTGCTGAGCCCGACGCCGGGCATGTTCGATAAGCTGCAGCTCTCGGCACTGCACCAGATGCGCATCGAGAGCTACCCGCGCCTGCTGGCGAGCGCGCACTTCAAGAAGTGGGTCAACGCGCACAACCTGCCGAGCCTGCACGACGCCCTGGCGCCGGGCTCCGAGCTCGCGCTGCTGTTCCGCCACTTCGCCGAGTCGCGCTACTGCGCCGAGGCCCTGCACTTCTGGGACGCCACCGCCGTCTACCATGCCACCCACCGTGCCCACTCTGCCGCCGACGCCGACGCCGACGCCGATGCCCAACGTGATGCGGCGGCAGCAGTGCTGGCTGTGGCGCAGGACATTGCGCGGCGCTTCCTTGGCGCCGACGCGCCGCAGGAGATCAACATCGACCACCCGGTGCGCACACGCATCGAGCTCCAGATCGACCAGGCGCGGACCTCGGGCGCCATGCTGCCGATCGATCTGTTCGCCGAGGCCGAGCGCGACATCGTGCTGCTGCTCGAGAACGACACGTTTGCGCGCTTCCTAGCCAGCGACAAGTTCCTCGCGTACCACAAGGAGAAGGCCGAGATCATTCGCGTCCAGACGCGCCTCAGCGCTCCCAAGGTTGCTGACGATGAGACGGCCGCTCCGCCCGACCCGAGCGAGGTACAGCTCCTGCACCAATCGTGCCCCAAGCCTACAGGTTGCCTGCATTATTTTGGTGCGCCGATATTCACTGCGATGTGGCACGATATGGCATGATGTCGTGGCGTGATATGGCGTGCAGATCTATCAGCCATCGCGCGAGAGCACCATCGATCGGACGCTGTGGGTGCCCGATGACTTTACGCTGCTGTGTATGCGGTGCAATGCGGCCTTCAATGTGGTTCGCCGACGGGTACGTGCACGCATGCCGACGGCACCGCTGGAGGCAACAGCGGCTGACACGAGAACGTGCGGCGCGGTGGATGCAGCACCACTGCCGCGCGTGTGGCAAGGTCGTGTGCGGCCGGTGTTCGGGCAACCGCAGCACCAGCAACAAGCGCGTGTGCGACGTGTGCTTCGCCGTCAACGAGCCGCTGAGCGACGCCTTCCCGGACTCGCCGCCGACCTCACCGCGCTCGCCGCGCTCGCCCCTGCCACCGGAGCCCGACGCGTGAGCGTGCCGCGCTCTTGTATCGCCGAGATATAAGTCGCACCGATATGTCGTTGTTGTACCATATAAAGAGCGGCGGCCCTGATGCTGCTGCTGCTGTTGCTGTTGTTGCTGTACCTCTCTCGCACTCTCCTTCCCTCTCTCTCACTCCCACGCTCACACGCACACTCACTCTCTCGCGTGCGTCGGTGCGTGTGTCTCTGTGTGGTCGGTCTGTCTCTCACTGCCACCTCACACTCTCGCGCCCGATGCTCGAGTCGTACCAACTCTCGCGGCAGGTCCTGCTGACGGGCGTGGGCCTCATCTACCTGGTGGCGTTCGGGTCGCTGTACCTGCAGGCGCCGGGCTTGTTCGGCTGCGACGGGCTGCTGCCGAGCGCCAACCCGACGCCGCTGCAGCCGTCGAAGCCACTGTGGCAGAACGTGCTGCAGCAGCCGGCGCTGCTGTGGAACCTGGTGCCGGGCAGGAGCGTCGACACCAAGCTCGACGTGGCGTGCCTGCTGGGCATGGCGCTCGCGCTCGCGACCGTCGTGCGGCCGCACGCGGCGCCGCTGCTCGGCTGCTGGGCGCTGTACCTGGCGCTGCTGCACAACACGCAGACCTTCCTGTCGTTTCAGTGGGACATCTTGCTGCTCGAGGCCGGCTTCCTGATGGCGCTGCTGGCGCCGTGGCGCGTGTGGAACGTGGCGGCCGCGTCGCCGCCGAGCGCCGCCGTCGTGTGGATGCTGCGGGCGCTGCTGTTCAAGCTGCTGCTCATGTCGGGCGTCGTCAAGCTGCAGTCGCAGTGCCCGACGTGGCTGGGCCTCACGGCCATGACCTACCACCACGCCACCACGTGCCTGCCCGGCCCGCTGGCGTGGTACCTGCACCGCCTGCCGCGCCTCTTCAACATGGCCGCCACGGCCGCCACGCTCGCCTTCGAGCTGCCGCTGACGCTGCTGGTGCTGGCGCCGCAGCGCGGCCTGCGCCTCGTGTCTGCCGCGCTGCAGAGCCTGCTGCAGCTGTCGATCATCGCCTCGGGCAACTACACCTTCTTCAACTGGCTCACGATCCTGCTGTGTCTGGCGCAGCTCGATGACCGCTGCTGGCTGTGGCTGCTACGCCTCGTACGCCGAGCGCCACCGACCCAGCAGCCACCTGCTGGTGCTGCTGCTGGTGCGGCGCCGACTGGCGCTCGTGCTGCTGCCACACCAGCAACTTCGACCTCGACGTCGTCGGCCTGGTCGTGGCTGTCGACCTTGGCACAGCTGCTCAACTACCTCCTGCAAGCCGCCATCTTGGTCGGTCTCATTGGTCTCTCGATCGTGGCCTTCCGCTTGGTGCCGGACGCGAGCGCGGCTCGTGGCACGGACGGCGGCTCGATGCCCATCTTCACCACCAGCACTACCTCGACCTCCACGATGCCAACCACGCCCGCTGCCATTGCGGCAGCCGCAGCTCAAGCGCCATGGAAGCGCTCAGTGCACCAGGTGGTACAGGCGCTCTATCAGCAGCTCGAGCGCTGGAGCTCCGGGCTGGAACTCGCACCCAACTTCACGGTCGAACAAGTGCAGCACGCGGTGGATCTCGTGCTGCCGTACGCGCTCGGCTTCACGGCCGTCATGGTGTTCGTGAGCGGCGTCGTGCACAGTGTCTCGGTGGCGCTCTCGACGCACCGCCCCGACAGCGAGAGCAAGGGCGTATCGCTCGTGACGCGCTTGGTCGACGTGCTGTCGGCCGTGCGTTGGACCGCCGTGCTGTGCGTGGTGCTGGCGGTGTTCGTCGCTGGCGTGCCCAACTACCTTGAGGTATCGCAGCCCATCCGGCCCATGCTGCCGCCAGCCGTCATGGACCTGCGGCGCCAACTGCACCCGTGGTTCGTCTCGCACTCGTATGGCCTCTTCCGCCACATGACCGGCGTCGGCAAGGAGGGCCAGGTGGCGCGCCCCGAGATCCTAATCGAGGCCTCATACGACGGGCGCACGTGGATCGACGTGCCGTTCCGCTACAAGATTGGCGACATTTATCGCGTGCCGCCAATCGTGGCACCCTACCAGCCGCGTCTGGACTGGCAGATGTGGTTCGCGGCCTTGGGACAGTACAACCACCATCCATGGTTCATACATCTCATGTGGAAGATTCTCTCCGGTTCACCGAGTACGCTCCAGTTGCTCGCGCCGCTACCTGATCCCGATGATCCCTTGAACACACGCCATCATCGTTTCGAACGAGATCCGCCTCATTTTGTTCGTGCTACGCTATATCACTATGGTGCGTACTCATCCATGTGAAATGAGAAACGAGAGAGAGAGAGAGAGAGAGAGAGTCGATTCTAACCTGTGCTATTGATCGCTCAATCTTGGCCTCGTGCACGTAGACTTTTCCAACATCAATGAGAGCACGGCATGGTGGAAGCGCACGTTGGCCGGCGAGTACTTTCCGGCCATCGACCGCCACAACGATGGTCTCGTCGACTACCTCAAGCGTGCCGATCTATACTCGCGCTCCGACAAGTGCCGACCGTCTGTCGCGAGTAGCGACGTGTTGGAAGCCACGGTGGCGCGCATTCGACTCGAGATTGAGCAGTACTACGGCCTTGGAGTGCCACTATTCACTACATGCTTCTTGATACTGCTTACCAAGCTATGGTTTCTGTAGTTGCACGCTAATCGAATGTACATTGAATGGAGTGATTGATTAGTTTATGGATTGGATTGTATTGAATGGTTGGTACAAGAAACGAGAACGAGAACGAGACACCTCCTTGATTACACTACATATTACACGCACGCGCCCACACAAGCACGTTGACTAATGGTGAATGGTCTAATGCTGTGACGCCACAAAGTAGAGCTCATTCGTTAGACTAACTCCACCATCGTATGGACCCGTGTATGCCATGGCCTCGGACCATGCGGCATTCTTGTCGATGATGGCATGATCGGCGATCAAGAACGCACGCCATTGCTCGAGCGACACAAAGTTGGCACTCGCATAAAAGGTGTACGTGGCCTGTACCCAGGGCTTGGGCAGCAGTTGTGTCGTGATCGGCGTCACGGGGATGATGTTGATGCCATACGTGCATGCCGTCACTCCTGGGCACTCGAAGAATACGGCGTACGTGGCCTTGTCGGCGTATCGCTGCGCCGCCATGCCGAGTTGTGCGAACGACGGCGGGTAGATCGAATAGTCGGTCGGCAGCACTTGCCAGTAGCTTTGCGCCGCTCGAATCTCGGTGGTCAGCAGCACGCGGCCGACGTCGCTCATGTGCCCGTCGCCGATCGCCTCGCCCAGCAGTGCCACGCCGTAGTAAGCGTTGATGGCCTCGGAGATCGACTCTTGGTTGGCGCCGTCGGCAACTGGTTGCAAGCCACTGGCCCACGAGTGGAACATGAACCAGTCCTTGTGGCGCATGACGGTAAAGTACGGATCGTCGTCCGACGGGTTGGCAATGTCGCGCACGAGAGCCAGCACGCGGTTCTGCAGCTGCGCATTCGAGCTCCACCACTGCGGCTCGGCCTTGACGACCGCCGCCACGGCGTAGATCCAGTAGCCGTAGTGGTAGTGGTGGTCGTTGTAGATGCCATTGCCAAAGTCGGCTGCGCTGCCGCTACCCCACGGCACGCCCGGAATCGCGACTCCTTGCGTCGATACGACGCCACCGTAGCGCGTGTCGTACAGCAACGGGTCCTGGTTATCGGGCGAGGCGCCCGAGAGGCCCAGCGCCACCTCGAGCGACGTCTTCATGAACGACCGAGTGCTGCTGGCAATGTCGCTCTGGCCGAACTGATCTGCAATCAGCGCCAGTCGCGCCAGTCGTGCAATCAGCTTGCCGAATGTGTATGGATCCTGGTTGGCGATCGGGGCCGTCGGTGCATCGAGCGCCAGCTGTGCCACGATGGCGCTCGTCTGCGCGCTCGTGAACGACGCCGATGTGTCCCAGAACGATCGCGAGAGACTCGAGAGCTTTTCGGTCATCAGCCAGCTCGTACCCACGACCGCCTGCAGTGTTCCAGCCAGCGGTGTCACAACCGAGAGGCCGGTATCAAACTTGCTCTTGCTCGAGAGCGTCTGCCGATGGTGCGGCAGCGCGAACGCCACATACGGCCCGCTGCCCTGCACCTGCCAGTGATACTCGATCGATGCGTTATCGTCATCATCCACTGTCACTGATAACGAGCCTCCGGTTGCATACGCCTGACGATACAGGTAATGCCGTTCGACTGTTTGATCGATCATGAACCGCGAGCGAATGTGTGAGTCTCATGACGAATGAGAGCGCGAGAGAGAGCGAGAGCGCGCGCCACGATACCTGGGTTGTGGGCAACGCGAATCACAATGTTGTTATCGGGCAGCGAGCAACCAGCGACCGTACAGCTCCAAGTGACAGGCGAGGAGGTGTAGAAGACCCAGTTCTGAGGCGTCGAGGTGGCGAGCGTCCAGTTGAGCGCGTCGGTCGTGAGCGTGAGGGCGCCGTCGGGCAGCGTGGCGAGGTCGGTGCCGTTGACCAGCAGCAAGGCTGGGCCCGGTGGCTTGGTCATGTACGGCCGCAAGTTGTGGTAGACCGCCGTCACGAACGGGCTGCCGTACACCAGTGGCACGCGCACGTACGACGACGACGAGCTCGAGGCCTGCCACTGCAGCGTGACCGACAGCGCGTCGGCGCTCGCCACCGAGAACTTGGCGTACGGCCCATCGACCGTGCCGAAGGTCGGTATGCCGGTCGTAGCACCTGGGCGGTACTCGTAACTGCCGCCTTGTTGCGACACACAGAACGAGTATGGCTCGCTGCAGTCGCTCATGTTGCCCTGTATCAGCGAGCGAGGGAGAGCGAGCGCATCGCATGCCGTGTGAGAGTGTGAGCCACGCGACCTGGCAGCCTAGCGCCTCTCTCTCTCTCTCATGGCGACGCGTCAGCGTACATTGAGACCGATGAAAGCGAACGACGGGCCCGAGGTGTTGGAGAGATGCACAAAGTAGGGCCACACGTTCAGGACGCTCTGGGCGTAGTTGGGCAGCACGACCTGCGTCTGGTTGTCGACGTAGACGTAGTCGCCCGGCAGCATGGCGCCCTGCCAGAAGCGGTTGGTCGGGTACGGGAAGCTGAAGCCGCTGCCCCAGTACGGTGACTGCGGCACCGGCGCCTCGGTGGTCGGGAAGCCCGGCTTGGCGGTCGAGAAGGCCTTGAAGAAGGCCTGGTCGCGGTGCTGCCGCCCGCCCTGCAGGCCGAACCCGAACAGGAACATGGGGAACACCAGCAGCGCCACCATCACGCACCCGATGACGCCGCACCCCAGCGCCCGCGTCGGCGTGCACACCTCCTTGCGCTGCTCGTTGCCGTACATGAGCGACGTGCGTGCGTCGAGCTCCGTGTCACCGCCGAGGCACCATTGCTTCCATGACTGGGGTGCCGACATGATGTTGGTGCGGCGCTGCGCGAGCGAGCGAGCGAGCGAACGAGCGAATGCCGACGCTCGACCTCCGACCTCCGACCTCCGACCTGCCTCCTGCCCCAACCGCTCGCGAGGCTCCGAGTAAATAAGATGCCAGCTGGCAGCTCTTGTTCGTAACTTTGCTACTCCAAACATACAATCAACGCTGCAGTCACGCCCTACACAGATGCACCACGTGTAGACTACACGGGCGCAGTCTCTGGCAGGGTATCCCAGGTATCGCTCGCTCGCTCGCTCTCTCGCTCTCGACATTGTTCACGCCGCTCAAATCAACAACAACAACAACAAAACGATCATGCGCTGCAGTAGCAAATCCTCGATGCTTCGGCACCACGAGCAACACTACTGCTCTGGAGCCGCGGCATCTTGTTCTTCTTGGCCGTGGCTCTCTTGAAGCCATCTTACGTAGAGCTGCAGATACGGCGAGCTCTCGTTGTACAGTGTCACTGCGCCATCTCCGTAACCCGCATGCTCGCGCACGATCTTGGCGTGTGCCGATACGGTTGAGGTCGAGGTCGAGGTCGAAGTCGAAGAAGAGGAAGAGCTCGAGGAGGAGGAGGAGGAGGAGGAGGACGATGACGACGACGAACCATTGGCATCGGTGCCGAAGCGCGGCTCACCCTCGGAGTCTCCCGTGTCCCGACGCGAGAAGAAGTCACCGCCATACTGGCGGTACTCGTCCTCGGTCAGCGGCTCGGTATTGCGCCAGATCCTGCCCAGTATCTTGATGCCTTGCGCGCGTCGCTTTTGGACATGCTTTGGCACTCCCTTGTCACGGATCACCTCTTTCACGACATCGCGTATCATCATCTCGACCTACGTTCTCGCCGTGCGTCGTCAGAAAGAAACCCAACCAATCAAGCCACGGCGAGCATTGCCATCCAGCGAGTAAAGTACCTCGAGTCGAACGATAGTGTACATGTGCAAGATGCCTTGCTCCATCAGCTCAATCTCGGCCTCCTGTCGCAACTCGGGAGGGAGCTCCGCAGCCTCGCGCATCAGTTCTTCGACATATGCCTCTTGGCTATCGCACACCGATGCAATGTAATCAAGGTTGCAGTAGTCAGTACATCACCGAGAGGTGCCGTCGACAATCAGAATTGCATCGGTGTCACAACGTACGCCGCCACTGCCACGATGGACTTGAGCAAGCGACCCTTTTGCTTCAGGCCAGCAACGAACGCTGGATGGCGAGGCGGTCAGCAGTCAGTCAGTCTCGCCCACTTGCACGGCGCACGAATGCAAGCGCACGAAACATACAGCCAAAGAAACCGCTCATCTGCTTGGTAGCTTCGTTCTCGTAGAGCCAGCCAACGTGGCGCAACAGCTCGACGCCATACGACACGAGGCGCAACGTCTTGGCTTCACGGATGGCCGCCTGCTCGAACGACTTGACGTTGCCGCTCATGAACAACTCGAGGCGCTGGATGAGCGCCAGTGCCAAATTCTGCAATCGCGCTAACCTCACAGCCTCCGCTTCGGCAATCACTTCAGCTAAAGAAACAAGATGCAACGAGCACCGCCACGACCACACGCCAGTAAGCAGCAGCAGCGACGACAACAACACCTGGTCGATCACCGTCGCGTGAGGGTGGCCTGAATGCATGCAGCACGCACCTCTATCGTGATGTGCAGGATCTATATCCATGTGTGCTAATGGGTTCGGCCAAGCCAAGCAAACCCGAGCCACGAGCCACGAGGCACCGTCCATCAGTACACGCGAATCTCCTCGTTGGTCCAAGCAGCCTGCGTACCAAAGATCGAAATCTCTCCAAAGATATCCTTGAACTTGCCACCACCAAAGATCTGCAAGCACACCGCCCCGAAACGGAGTGAGAGGAGCGCCACGGACGAGCGACGGCGACGCGGCGATGCGGCGGTACCAGGCTGAAGAGCTCGCGTGGGTCGACCTGGCCGACGTCGCTGCGCACCGAGTCGGCGCCAAGTCGGTGGTAGCGCAGGCGTAGATCAGGATCGGACAGCACCTCATAGGCCTGGCTGATGGCCTTGAACTTCTCCTCGGCCTCCTCCTTGTTCTCGACGGCCTTGTCGGGGTGGTAGCGGCGCGCCAGGATGAAGTACGCGCGCTTGATCTGCGCCGGCTCGGCCGTCGCCGGAACCCCCAGCACGTCGTAGAACGTTGTGTCCACCGGCGGCGGGAGAATCACCCCACTGCTACGCAGCACCAAACATGTATGAGCGCACCGCAGACGCCATGGTAGCACGCACAGGAGTGCGCACCTCGCCGGGGCCTCGGCGTCGGCATTGCCGGCGGCATCGGAAGCTGCCTCGCCGCTGCCGCTGCCGCTGCTCTCGCTCGGTGGTGCCTCGGCGTCCTTGCTGGCGTCCTCCTTGTCCTTC
>Ga0209915_1004426_pt1 | contig 10278 bp, 12 predicted proteins | sample ThiBiot_750_plan_FD_183952 | JGI IMG/M metagenome (GOLD analysis project Ga0209915, IMG submission 183952) | Wastewater bioreactor microbial communities from Cape Town, South Africa - Thiocy_cont_750_plan (SPAdes) | ecosystem: Engineered > Bioreactor > Thiocyanate-remediating > Anaerobic-Aerobic...
TCATATATAATAGTACATAAAAATTGCACTGTCATATGCCGTATCATGCCTGGCATATGGTGGATCCCATGCTATGGGGATGGTACAGGTGGGAGCTCTGAAAATATTTGAGAGAACGTAGGAAATGCCATTTTTCTGTTAGATTTTCATTTAATTTTGCGAATGTGAGAAAATCTACTAGAAAAATCGGATTTTTGTGGGGGGGCCGATTTCAGCTCTTAACGACCCCCGTCCTTTCATCCGATGATCCTGTACGAGGAGATTTATATGAAGATCTTGCTAAAATTTCATCGATTACAGGAGATTTTGATAAAAGTATGAAATGGTATCAAAAATCCATCGAATTCAAACAACATAATCTAATTATCTCCTCTTCAATTCAGTTCAAAGGTTAGTTGAAAGTTCACTCAGAATAAAGAACAAGAAATTAGATTTTCTCGAGTGACATAAATAGATCAGTTTTAATCAAATCTTTCAAATTTATTCGTTTTTTTTTGCTTTTTCCTAAAGATCAAAGAAATCTCAAGTGGAAACAAAATGCAAAAACAATTGCTGGTGGAAACGGAAGAGGAAATAAATTAAATCAACTTTCCAATCCTCATGGGATCTATGTTGATTATCAGCACCAATCGATTTATATTGCTGACTGTTGGAATCATCGTATTGTTAAATGGAAATTAGGAGAAAGCAATGGTCAAATTGTTGCTGGAGTCAATGGTAAAGGAACGAGAATTGATCAATTGAATTGTCCAAATGATGTCATTTCGGATCAAAACAGCAAATCTTTGATTTTTTGTGATTTTTCAAACAGAAGAATTGTTCGATGGTCATTAGAAAATCAGCAAGATAGACAAATTCTCGTTGATAATATTGATTGTTCAAGATTAATGATGAATGAAAATGGAGATTTATTTGTTTCTGATTACAAGAAACATGAAGTGAAAAGGTGGAGAAAAGACGAAAAAGAAGGAATAATTGTTGCGGGTGGAAATGGTGAAGGAGTTCAACTCAATCAACTCTTTGCACCGTCATTTATCTTCGTCGATCGACAAGAAACTGTATATGTTTCGGATGAAGAGAATCATCGTGTGATGAAGTGGGTGAAAGGTGCAAAAGAAGGAATTGTTGTTGCTGGAGGACATGGAAAAGGAAATAGTTTAAAACAATTAGATCGTCCACAAAGTTTAATTGTGAATCAGATCGGTGATATTTATGTGACTGATCTAGGAAACCATCGGATAATATGTTGGCCATTAGGGTCAAAAGAAGGTCATGTTGTTATTGGTGGAAATGGTTATGGAAAAGAATCAAATCAGTTTCAATATCCAAGAAGTTTATCATTTGATGCTGAGAATAATCTTTACGTGGACGATACCAGAAATGATCGAATTCAACGGTTTGAAGTTGATCAAAATTAGAATGAAAATAAAAATTGAGAGACTACCGAAACCTATTTATTTGGGATTTATCTGATCAACTATCAACATAATTATATATATTATACGCGTCGTACTCCTTTTTCTTTTTCGTTCTCTAAATCAAATGTCATTGTGATTTTGGTCTATACAATAACATACTAATATTTGTCTTCGTCTTTCCATTTATTTATTTTTTTTCTTTTCAAACTAATGAAAAAATCTAAGAATGCATGATCTCGCATCGTAATCGGTAAACAAGATAGATAATTATCTGTTGAAAGTCTTCGAACGATCTAGGGTATTTCATAGACTACATATAGTTCTAGGCCTATAACCGACTTTTATCTACAAAGTCTAGTATGTTCTTAGAAGTGAGCAGTAGTCTTTTACTAGCTCATTCTCGATACATAAAACATCTCAACAACCAAGTAGAAATGGATTGTGATCAGTGTTGGGAACGGTTCGGTTTAGAGGTTTTGAAAAAAATATCGGTTCCGGTTCGGTTCGGTTTGGTTTAGAGGTAAATGAACCGAGTTAAGCCGAAACATATAAATTTAAGAAAATTATAAAATGAGTAGCTGTTAAGTATAGTAGATAACTAGAAAAGAAGATATCTTTTCTGGTGATTTGTAATAACACCAGAGTGACAATACACTAATAGTGAGTTGGATGTAGCTGAGCAAAGATTTGTGTCTCTAACAATAATTTGATACATCTTCCTCAAACAACATGGATGTTTAATCGACTTCATGCATATATTCTGTTATAGATCTTCATTTTCTCCTCAAAATTTCTCCAAAGTGTTTAATTTGCTTCCTCTCCTAATATTCAACAAACTAACTAATCATCAAATTTATGTTTTTCTCAAAATTTATTGATAGGAAATAGCATAGTAAAATTAGAATTCAATTAAAAAAACTGAATGATTAGTGATTTAACTCTTTACGACCGAGCTTTTTCTTAGAGAAAAATATAAAATTGAATGAGCAAACTATTTTCAAAGCTGGAAATCATGAATTCATATATTTTCTAATTCCGACTCTGTTGTAGACTATAGAGGAAAAAAGATTTAGTTTTTAACTGATTTCAGTCGACTAAATTAAAATTTATTTCAAATGAAGTTTCTTGTTTTTCTTTTGAAGAATATGAGAATATTTGTCATTTCGATTTCTCTTTGTTTTCTATTCGAGAGAATTTATCTTTAAGAATATGAAATATTCTTTTCAACATTTAGTTAAATAGAATTTATTGTTTTGAATGAATTTTAGTTTGAACTCTCAATTCTTCGATGATGAAATTGTACGAGAAATAAAAATCTTCAATTCTTTTTTCTTCATATAAAAGACTCTGGAGAACATCATGTCAATCGACTAAATTCAACAGTTTTTCTCTTTTAAATTAAATTTCTTCTTATTTCTCGTGTCCTATAATTTTTCGATTTGTTTTTCTTTTCTTTTCGATGAAAATTTGTCTTTTTATTTAAAAAAAGATTCTTTCGAGAAAATAATTAAATCAAATCTGTTTTTATTCAAATAAACAAATCACCAGACAATATCGATTGAAGATTTTCACAAACAAATATTAAAATTCACAATTGATACTCGATCATTTTCTAACGTTTTGTTTTTCTTCGATTAAAATGGAATTTTATAGAAAATATTTAACAATAAACATCGAATTCTCTTGTCAAAAATAATAAAATCATTTCTATTCTTTTGTTCTTTTTCTTCTAAATTTAATAAATCACAGATTTTAACTTCGAGATTAAAAAGTCAAATGAATTGTTAATATTTAAATCTTCCCAAAAATATTAAATCAATAAAATCAATTTTATTCAGAAAAAGAATATGGAAAATAAAATATTTTATTTTCGAGTTTTAAATTTAAAAAAGAAAAGAAAAGTTAAAAAAGAATTTAATCAAAATCGAAAAAGAAATAAGTTAATCAATTCAAGAACAGTATTTCTGTTTTATTTATCGACAAAATATTTTTGTATTCGATGGTTTCCAAAATCAGCAATATAAAGATTATTTTCATCATCGAATGATAAACCAGCAGGACAATCCAACTGATTTGATTGATTTCCTCGTTTATTTCCACCAGCGATGATAGTTCCTTCTTTTGCATTCTTTATCCAACGAACTATTCGATGATTACCCCAATCAGATACATAGAGAGTACCTGATCGATCAATAACAATTCCTTCAGGATATGACAATTGTTTTAAACTATTTCCTTCACCTTGTCCACCAGCAACGATAATTCCTTCTTCTGCACCTTTTAGCCATTTCATTACACGATGATTTCCATAATCTGAAACATAAGTTGTTTCATCTTCATCAATCGAGATGAAAGATGGTTCATTCAATTGATTGAGAAGATCTCCTTTTCCATTTCCACCTGCAACAATCACACCTTGACTTTCACCTATTTTCCATCGTCGAACTTCGTGTTTTTGATCATCACAAACATAAAGATATTCATTTTCATGCATTACTATATCAATACATTTAACATCATTGATGATTATTTGTCCCGATTGACCATTTTGACGAGGCCATCGAACTACTCGTCTGTTTGCACAATCAGCAATGATAAAACAATCATTGATTTTATCAATAATCACTTTTGTTGGATAATTCAATTGATGATATCCATTTCCTTTTTCATTTCCACCAGCTACAATTCGACCAATAGTTGAATTTTTCTTCCATTCAACAATACGATGATTGTCTTGATCAACAACATAAATTGTTTTATTATCATCGATCGAAATACTCCATGGATGATACAATTGATTCATTTGTTGACCTTGACCATTTCCTCCTGCAATGGTAATTGGATTTGATTTCCATTTCAAGTCGATTGGCACATTGATCGATTCTATTTTTAATTTCATCACAACGATTTCGACGAACTCTCAAAAGCCAAATACAATTATGTTTTCGGCCAAATCAAATAATACCTAACAATTAAAACTAACTATTTAAAATAGAATAGCTGTATTCTTATCATCTGTATAAGAATAAAACGAGTATTAAAAGTGATATATATTCTTTGATTTTTTGAAAATCATTAATATTCCACTCTATGTGATGATGTATCCATCAATGAATTCAATTAAATGGATCTTTGCATTTTTCATTCAATCACACGAGATTCCATTCTGATACTCCAATAGACAGATTGTATTGCGCTTATTTGGCGAGCCATCGACAGATGCTTACAATAAAAACAGAATTTTGACACAGATTCGATAATTGTTTTTTTCAATAAAAATTAAGCTCTGTTTTCTTTTAAGCACGGATAAAAAAGATGCTGTATAAATACCGATATATCGAACACTTTTTTTATTCGAAAAAATCGATTAAATCAATGTCGACAACCTTTATGGCATTTGCACTTGTGCTTCTATTGTGCACGATCGGAACACAATCTTTTGTTTTGAAAGGACGTTATAACAATCGTGCTATTTCTGATCTGCAACGAGCGCAGAAATGTAATGGACATTCATATGATCTTTATGTTCCACCTGGTATCAAGTTTTTCTAGTCGGGTTTTGGCGTGGCACATAGTGATAAAGCTGCTGCCGAAATTGCACAGTATATAAGTACAAAAAGTGGTAAAAAATGTTGGACACTTGAATCGATTCTCGAACTTCCACAAAATCAACATATTCAACCATGTCAATGGACAACTCCAATTAATCCCGCATGTGAATTGTTTTGGAAAAGTCTTTCATGTGAATATGCAACAAAATCCCGAGGTATAGATTTATTTTTTCATTCTTTCGAGAAAATATATGTGCATGTGTTCTGGATTATTTAGGAGAAATACAGTTTATCCTTGGTCCGAACGTGAGCTCTACAAGTAGTTGGATGAGCATTGAAAGTGGTCAGTTGAGATATAACAGTCGAAATGGACATGATGTTTATGGCTTTACTAAGCACGATCTTCAAACGATCTATTGCCAAGAAATGAAAAACTATCCGACTCAATATCCAGATATTAAAGCTTCTATTTGCAATTGACTGCAAAATAAATAAAAATTGAGAATAACAGAAAAAATTCAACGAATATACTTTTATTAATGATTTGAAATCGATGTTTTCCTCCATACTGCTCGACAAAATAGGACTCTTGAATTATCGAGTAATATTTCAAGTTGATTAAATAATGGTATTTGTCGAATAGAGTCGATGTTCGGAGCTGTTACAAATTTGTGATGCCACATCATTTGACATGAGAGACGAACAAAATTAAGTTTACGTATAATATGTTGAAATTGTTCAAAATCGAAGTTTATTGAATCAACCAAACTCAAAATGTATCGAATAGGTTTATTGAATGAGATAGTCATGAGTAATCCATTGAGAATATTATATTTATCATAACTTGTTTCATTTGTCCGAGAATCAATATCAAGAACGTGAATGTAAATTGATTCTAAATTGGGATGAATAAAATTTACAAATGAACCCGTTTTGTCAGCGAAGCTATTGGATAGATAGATCATGACTTGGAAAGACATCATCGTTGGAAAATGATGGAGAAATGTATGCATATCTTGTGGATGACATTGACGCAAAAACATTGATTGAATTGATGATGATGATATGGTCAAATAGTTTGTATCGATCTTAATTGATTGAATTTCACATGAATGAAGTGATTTGAATTGGCACAAAATTTTCAAACTGAAATCGAGTGTTTCGATAAGACTAAGGTGTTCGAGATAAGGAAAATTATGTGCTTGAATAACATCGAGTTGAGTTGTATTTAATTGACAAAGTTTTAACATGCGAACATATGAATAATCAATAATGTTAATTTGATTTAATACATCTGATAAAAGACATTTATCTATTCGAAGACAAACAACTTGAGAAGCAAAATAGCGAAGAGGTTCGACTATATCTTTCGAATTTTTCCATGGATCCCACCACTGATCACCTTTTGAACTAAAATAATATATCAAATTTGGTTTAATTTTTAACTGAAGAAAAAATAATGATGCGTCAATTACCGTTCTGGTACAGCATAAAATACTTGAATGGATAAACTGTATATGATAGCATTAAAACGCCAGTTGAGATTTAACCAACTATAGAAGAGATCCGCGACAGATGCATAGGAAAGAATTTCTAATAGCAATTCATTCGATAAAAGTTCCAAATTCGCTATCATGACTGAGAAAATTAACGTGAAAAGTTATGTGTATCTGTATATATATATATACATCATTACGAGTCCGTCGTACTGGCGTATATGCTATGACCGACGGCTATTATACATATATAGAATGAAATATTTGCAAACATCTATAGCGTTGAATGTTTCTTATTCTTATAGATTAAAAGATCAATGATAATATATAGATGGGGTAAATATCATGTTTGTAATGATCAGACACAATTCTATCTCACTCTTTTACTCTTGAATAACAGAATGAAACGAAAAATAGATATTCGACTACAAGATCATCAATATTTCGATCAATCATTCGGTCTAATTTTATTTAAAGCATTATTATTATTATTATTATTATTATTGTCTCTGATTTCCTTTCCGAAATACTTTATTTAGAATGCATTATTTGCAATATTTATTTTGTTTCTAGTGTACCATCATCGTCAATTTATAATATAACGTACAAGTTTCAACTTTTTTTTATAGCGAGCTAAATTCGTGTACTCATTGGTCACAGCGATGATCTGACCACATTTGCAATTTTCGAAAAAGATCCTTCTCCTCTATTCAATAAATTTCTTAGAATAGTATATGATCCATTTTGAATTTTATTTATTTCGAATAGATAAGAAAGAGAATGTGAAAGAAAAGAACAGAAGAAATATTTATCACATAATGGTGTACGTGATACAATATTACCCTTGGTATTTTTGAAAAGAAGTGGATAAATGAAGTAGGATGCTCGTGTACCAAACAAAGAAAAAATGAATAAATGATAAAAAATGATAACGATGATTTTAGCGCCGATTACAGCTGATGATAGTGATTTATTGTTTGATTTTGTTCATTCGATCTTAAAAAAAATGAAATGAATTAATATGTTGAATATAACTATAAAAAGACATCAACAACCAGTTACTCTCTAATTTCATCCTTTACAAAAACGTTCTAGTCTGATTTACTCAGAAACATTGAGTTTCGTCAGCCGTTTCGTGAAATGCTAGGAAACCTTTCACTTATCACATAATCATTAGAAAAAGTATTCAAGAGACAAAATTGACATTTTTGTTTCTACAAAATATAAGAGTACAGGAAACTTTTACTGCTTGTCCCTAATTTGTAACACTGTACATAAGACATCTTTTTTCAGTGTAACTTTGAAAAACCAGAACCTTATGCAAAAGTATCGCTTGAACTAATAAATATTCGCAATTGGATTCTATAGATAACCAGACAAACTTCTTTTTAAACTCTCTTTGTCTGATTGAAAATGTAAAAATCCAATGTTAAAATATTGCGCTTCCCACAATTACGCTACTCAGTTTTGATCAGGCAATTATCAACAATTAAATGTATGCAAAAATGACTAGCTTTAATCAATATCAGTTTTTCTATATGCATAATGAGAAAACACAATAAACCAGGAGAAAAAATTACTGCAATATCTTCAATCAATTCAATTGTCAACTGATTTTGTTGTCAATCATTTTCATAAATCAAATGAAGGGAGCGGTCAAAATTTCCAACTCAGATTTCAAGAATTTCGCAATAATATATTACTATTAGTTGCGTATTTCACTAATGTTTGAAAAAGGGTGTCATTTAAGCGGTCAGTATAATAAATGAGAAAGTCAATAGAACAAAAAAATAAAAAATCAGCAGATTATTAAATGGTCAGTAAATAATTTGATCGTTCTATAATAAAACTTAAACGATCAGTATATAAACTGATATGGAAAGTAAAAAAATATAAGTTTTGTGCAAAGATGGTCTATTTTTCTTTTTCTTTTTTCGAATTTATATTCAAAGCTGTGTAAATTGGTATGGAGAAAAATCAATAAGAATCTTTTAAAACCAGAAGCATTAGTGTCTGACGCAGCTGATGCGATTAAGAATGCTTTTCAAAATGCATCTGGAAATCCATTCAATCATGTGATGTGCTGGGCACATGCAAAAAGAAAGATTGAAAATCGTTTATCTCAAAAGTAAACGATAAAGATAAAGCGAAAGAAATACTTCAAGACATCGAATTACTTCAATTAAGTAACTCTTCAAGTTTATTTGAATTGGGAACTATATTATTTATGAAAAAATGGAAGTTCAACAACAAAGATAAAAATCAATCAATGTCAGATTTTGTACAATATTTTGATGATGAATGGCTTTCATCAAACTCGGGTTGGTACGAAGGTATTCAATTATACGTCCCAAGTACTAATAATGCACTTGAATCCACGAATAGAACGATTAAAGACGATGGAACCTTTCGAGAGCGGCATGTTTTATCCAGATTTCTGACAACATCTTCGGATATTATACGCAATTGGTCAATAGATCGTGATACATCATTAACAAATGCAAAGCATTTTGCTATAGAACCCTTGATCACTTTAGCCTTATGGACATCATCGTATCAATGGGCAAAAGCAAACCAAAACGTTATTTATATAAACAATGAGTCTTCTAAAGTTCACTATATACCAGTTTGTGATTTAGATTCGATTTCTCAAACAGATTTGAATCGATATAAGAAACAAAGGTTTACCACCTTCAACCAATTCAAAAAGTCGTTTGATATTTGGCTTCTGGAAATGGAAAATGATTCAAGTTGGAGAAAAGCGAAGTGTAACTGCTCGGCGTTTCTCAAGAACTATATATGTAAACATGTTGTTGGGATGGGTATAAGATTAAAGCATTGCAAGCCCCCATCTGCAGCAAAAACGGTTCCCATAGGGGAAAAACGAAAACGTGGTCGACCAGTTAAAGCTAAAATGGCTCTCTTAGTGCAATAAAGTTTTCTTTTATTCTTTCTGTTCTACCTAAATAAAGTTTCCACTATAGTGATCAATATTTACTGACAAACTAAGTTTTTTATTGACCAAAATTGAATTTGTCACTGACCAGTTTTCCTTTTTTTACTGACAAAAATCACAATTTTTTACTGCTGCTTTCATAAAATCTACTGACCATTTTTCAATAATTTACTGCTTTTTTTACAAACTGATCAATTAATATATTTACTGACCATTTCAATATTTTTTTTTACTGACACTTCAATTATTTTACTGACCGCTAAATATATTCCCTTTGAGAAATAAGCTGTATTGTGCTTCTCTTCAACAGAACTATGCATTGGGCTAATATCTTAATCAAATTAAGAAATAAAAATCTAACCAAAATTTTGTGTTTTCCAACGGATTTTACAATAATTCCTAATTTTCATCAGAATGATGCGTTTCAAAACGTCACTTTTGCCAATAAATCAAACTTCTTAGCGGAATTATGCTCATCATATGAGAAGTTTGTAATCATTCTTAATTCACATTAGATTTATGTATGTAAACGCAGTAGTTACAATATGAAACCAAAGTGGTGTACAGAATTCTACTTTTTATACAAGAATTTTACTCGAATTCTTGATAGTAGAAACAACAATACTAAGATGTAAAACTGATATTAGCACGTAATAACAAAATTCTAGAATTCTGCTTGTGAAGACCTTTGACACTGCTGGGTTGATGACATGATATTCGTATAGTTTCTCTTTCATTTTTCCTCATGATAGTATTCTCATGTATTTGTTACATTTTAGTTTGTCTCTTCAAAGCCAATTTTATACTTACTACTTTTATAAACCATCTTTTTCGCGTTGGTTCTTCCATTCTTTATG
>Ga0209915_1004428_pt1 | contig 10276 bp, 9 predicted proteins | sample ThiBiot_750_plan_FD_183952 | JGI IMG/M metagenome (GOLD analysis project Ga0209915, IMG submission 183952) | Wastewater bioreactor microbial communities from Cape Town, South Africa - Thiocy_cont_750_plan (SPAdes) | ecosystem: Engineered > Bioreactor > Thiocyanate-remediating > Anaerobic-Aerobic ...
TGTGTGCAATCGAGATGTGTCTTCAGGCGCGCGATATCGATAACCTCGGGACCAAGATACTTTCAACACGCGGATTCCACAGTGACTTTTGCACTCGCCATCGGCCACAGCACATTTTTCAGTTTTTTGAGAGTATCTCGATCTACGCCCTGCCTCCACGAGACCTTGCGCTTGTTGCACAATTACGATGATCGACCCACGAGAGGCCGAACGCGCGATTTCGAGTCGAAGGGGACGAAGCACCACGACGCAGCATGCGAGTGTCGATTGTATCTGTCATCGGCGCACACCTCGCTCCCAATCGATCAAGCTCAATCCGACCTCGGTGTCGATCGCCGAACCAACCATGGATGCCTCGATGAGGCGCATACACGATGCAATTGAATCGATGAGAGGCGGGCGATCCTCCGCGCCGATCATCGAGAGTGAAGATTTCGACGCGCTCGATGCATCAGGAAGTGTGCCATTTTTGTTGTACACAAACTATTTCGAAAGTATCTCGATCTACGTCCTGCCTCCACGAGACCTTGCGCTTGTTGCACAATTACGATGATCGACCCACGAGAGGCCGAACGCGCGATTTCGAGTCGAAGGGGACGAAGCACCACGACGCAGCATGCGAGTATCGATTGTATCTGTCATCGGCGCACACCTCGCTCCCAATCGATCAAGCTCAGTCCGACCTCGGTGTCGATCGCCGAACCAACCATGGATGCCTCGATGAGGCGCATACACGATGCAATTGAATCGATGAGAGGCGGGCGATCCTCCGCGCCGATCATCGAGAGCCAACTTTTCCGCAGGTGCGCACTGTGCACGGTACGTACTCGCTCCTCACAAAGTGTCACACCGAACAGCTCGACAACGAGTTTCTCCGTTGGGGCTCGATGAAATCAGGCGTTTGTTGTACGAGCACGTTGACCGTAGTGCGAGCAATACGAGACTGTACTGCCTCGATACCACCCGCAGCGTCTCCCAAAGGCACTCCGGCGAAGTGTGCATCGTATGCGCGCATGGCCATGGGAGGTGGCCAATCCTCGATCTGCAATAGCTGGCGCGCCGAGTTGCGGCGAGAGCGGAGGCGACAGGGTATCGCATAAGCTCATCTATTTGATGAGTTGTGGTTCTCGCCCATGGACCAGGCTCACGACGATGCATTACAACGGCGCAACCGACTGGGTAACACAAGCCCATTGGTCTCTCGCAGTGCCGCGAATCCATGCGAGAAGCGAGATATGCGAGTCACACTCAAACAATACAAGTGCCCCAAAACGCAAAACTACCCATCTTGCCCGTCCCCCCCTGCGGCTCCCACTGATCCTCATCCAACGAAACTCAGCAAGTAGAGTCTGGACGCATAGACGTACAGATAGGCCGCGGCTGGGGCTCACGAGGAAGCAGGAGCGCGCCGGGGCAGCCGAGAAAAGTTGTGTTGGGGATCGCACACTTGGCACTGCCTGGCAGACATGAGGGACGAGTGATAAACAGCGACTAGAGCTGCGGGATGGGTACGAGAGCAAGCTGTGAAGCACAAGCTATCCTCTCTACCTCCACGAGCTGTTTATTGCGGTTGCTGTATTACGGTACGAATTCTAGAATAGTCAGATAACAAGTGCATGTACTGTAGATAGAAGGCGCGGCAACACCGCGACGAGCAAAACATCGTTGCTTCCACTGCACAAGTGGAGAGAAGATGGCTTAACGGAGTTGGGCACTTGTGCCAACTTTGCCGCCAATTGAAGCATTGAAGCCGCCAATGTGGCCAGTTGCTCGATTGCCAATGCAGTTAAGCATAAAAATGAAGAACACCTCCAGGATGCATTTGAATGCCCCAGGCTCACGCAGCACTGGATGTTCGTTTGCGACAGAGCCAGGAACAAGACTTGATCCTTGCGCCAAAACCACCACTTCCCAGCCGGTCACCTCAGCGAGAGAGATGTCATCGAACTTACCAGGCCTGCTAGTAATCCGAGGGTAAACCTCCTCTCTACGACGTTCAAAGTCCTTAGCAAGCTCGCGATCAAACTCGGTAGAAGGATTCTTGTAGGCATCGCGGAGGTGTTGCTTGCACCGGTCTCGAATGGAAGCAGCTTGACCGACGTAGCCTTTGCCATCGCGTATTCGTCGCCAATAGTAAATTCCCTCAGCGTTTCCAATCGTACCAACAAGCGATCCAAGGGATTGCATGCTGGTCGTTAGTGGCGTTCGGTACTCGTGCTGATACAATGTAATAATGTATGACATTAAGGCAGGACTCAATCGAGAAAGAAGCTCGGCCCGAAGCGTCTGAACCATTTGCACTCGTTTCGAACCCGCAAGTGTGCGCTTCTTGCGAGGGTGAACGAAATACTCAGTGTTGAACGACTCAAAATTCCTTGCCCAGATCTCGCCGAGCTGCGTGTGTTTGGATTTGCCGAGGCACCTTTGCATTGCCGCATCACGCAAGCAGTTTGACAAAAACGCCTTTGTCTCGCTGTTGGCGCAATGGAGCTCGCCAATTGCAGGATCTAGCTTGGCCGACAGTTGACACTCGTCTGCAGCCTGAAGGATTTGTTGCTCAGTAAGCTGATGAAATGGAAGGCGCTTGCTGTAGAGGCTCCAAACTGTCAGACCCAAAGACCACAAGTCTGCCTTAATCGGATCGTAAAGCTCGTGGCGCAACAACTCAGGAGGCATAAAGCGTGTAGTGCCAAGAACAGTCTTTGCTCCGCTAGATATCGTGCAAGCACAATCCAGATCGATCAGTTTGATCATTGGGCGAGGAGGAGGTCGGCGGAGGACAATGTTACTTGGTTTAATATCTCGATGAGTGAACCCGGCTTCGTGAAAGGTCTCCACTGCGGCGATGAGCTGCGACTGAATAATTTCAATGTCAGACAATGACAGATCCTCATAATCAGCAAGCGACATTCCGTGGCAGTACTCCAATACCAAGCAAAGGTTGGGCTCGGGACAGTAACCAAGGCAAGAAATAACAAATTGATTTGCATGACTTTTTCGATACTGGCAAAAAACCTTGATCTCCTTGTACAGATCGTCATGAAATTCCTGCCCAAGGGGTTGCTTTACCACGACAGCACGATTCTTCCAGAGTGCTTTTGATACTTTCCCTCGGCCTCCGTAGCCAATGGCATCTTGTATGGTGAGATCGTCGAAATTCAGAATCGGCAACTCGGATTCATCCGTGGGCACGGGAGCCTCTTCATCCCGAGATTCTGGTGCTACGATTGTTTCAATACGCTCCTCAAGGAGGTCACAAACTCCAGCAAGAGTAGCGCAAGGCTCTTTTTGTTGGTCTCTCCATACCACGACATATTGTGAATCGAACTCTCCTTGGTTGTTCACCAGAACGAACTCGGCAATAGGGAGGCACTTTGGCACTCTGCGCTCTTCATCATGACTGGGTAGGAGCTCATTGGTGTTCAGTATGACAGCTTGGATATGCAAAGCATTGAAAAAAGCATCTGGTGCGGTATTGAAATCCAACGGGGGAATAACGATTGGCTTTTGCTCAAGCTGGTCCAGCAACTGTTTCGAGATTGGGACTACCTCAAGTCTTCGTTGGTTCGGAACTGCGATAGCGCTCAGTTCTTTGGCTGCATAAGTTCTCCAAGTATTAAGATGGCTTGAGAGACCCGAGAGAATTGCCGAGACGCCAGCGCCTTTCAAAGATTCCACAAACTGCGACATAGCAACCCCTCGCCTCAACGTTGACTGCACCAACTCGCGGCAATGGGAACGGATGCAATCAATGGGATCCTTAAGGCTCCATTCACGGATTATTCTTTTCATCGTTGAGTCAAGTACACAATAGAAACCGGAACCGGTCGCACTCGCGAGTACAAGCTGGGAGCCTTGGGATACTGTGAGTTGCAGGCGTTTTAGGCTGGCATGCAAATGATGTAAGATGGCGGAAACCAAGTCCTCATCGATCTCGATGTTCTTCCTGATCTTCCCTTGAGACCGAAATGTCCCATGTTCTCGAGCAACGCAAGCCCAAGTTCTAGGATTCAAGGCTTCCCAACGTCCTGTTTCGACTGCGAAATCGACAATCCTATTAATTTTTTCATGGGCTGTGTGTAGGTCGTTGACCTGCTTTGTACATCGTGCCAGCCATTCCTGGATGAGCTGAACGTCGGACTTATTTCGAGCATCCTCTTCAAACGAGGGGTCTCCTTCAGTCATGGATATGAGTCCTCGTAGCATATGCTTTGCGTGTTCCGCAAGTCCTGCTGGCTGAATTCGTAGCAACAGTCGTCTAATGGTTGGGAGGCCAGTATCCTCTGAGCCTCCTCCCCTGGATTCGACAAAGTGTAACGGTATACTGGTGCAAGGAAAATAGCTGCGCATTTGAAGCTCCAGCATCTTCAGTTGTGACCCACGAAGAGAGAGACGCTCATCATCGGGCAATTCCTCCCATTCTTCCACTGAGCCTTCGAGAAAGTCAAGAAGGGGATACGGTACTTCTGATTCCGTGATCTGGCGTTCAATATCACCGCGCTTCGAAATTACTACTCGCAGGATAGAAGGATCTGTCAAACTGTTGTACAACTCCCGAAGGTCGTTCTGGGTCTCTCTCATGTTCAAGTTACCTTGAGTCGACACATAAAGAATCATGTTCGCTTTGCGGATCGCTTCTCTCGCTGCGTGAACTCTAAGTGGATTAGTGTCGTTCACTCCAGGCATGTCAACCAGCCGGATCCCATGTGGTAATCCTTCGAAGTTTCCTGAAAGCTTTATGGCCTTGACCACTGGCCACACGCCTGTTGAAAACGCTTGAACACTGCGCATATTGGAAGGGTTCGGCCGATCTGGAATACTCAAACACTTGCGCAGCTTCTGCGTCATTGAGCGGTCGTCCAAATACTCAAAAGTTTCTCGAGTTCCAATCAGCATCTCTAGGCTTCTGTTGTCGCCATCGCCAACGATGCGGAACTTTCCATCTGCCAGTGCCGAATCAAATCGATGCTTGATGGACTGTTCAAGTATGTCTTCATCTTCGTTGTCCAAACCTTCTTCCGTGCCAGCCAGAACTCCGCGCATTGATTCCCATTCTTGGTGGGAGACGTAAACAATTTCTACCTTCAATGGCCCTTCGGTACGTTCAATCTCAATGGCATAACCAGTGCACGGGGCCGAGCCATCGCCGGTTGGAAGATATTGTTTCTTGAGCAAAGCGTTAAGCAGAGTGGACTTACCGACTTGTCGCATGCCGTACACTCCAACCACGCGCGGGGTGCCAGCCGACTGAAGAGTACGAAACACTTCCACGAGAACTGGCTTAAAATCAGAATTGTCCATTCTCTCCAGGTGTTCTAGACACGCCCGAGCGGTTTGAACAACCCGTCTATCGTCGAATGCGAAAGGGCGATCGTAACCAGCCAATGGTTCGACTAGATCGAAGAACTCACCATCCCAGCCAAGCTCCACTTGTGGAAACGCGCGATCTCCAAACTCGCCAAGACCAAAAATGATGAAATGTAAACGCAATTGAATGGAGAGCTGCGAAAATGTCGCCCTTGCAGCCTGTGTTATGGCCCGCCAGCTGGCTCCTGTGGGAGCGACTTGATGAAATATGGGAACAAGGCGCCTAAGGTCGGCAGCCCTCTCAGGGCATGCGGCCACCAGCACGTCGCTCAAGGTCTGGTCTGAATCTCTCGGTACAGTGAAGCTGAGACACCGCCCAGCTCGGCGCAGCTCGCCCCACAGCTTGGTCGCGGGATGCTCCGTTACCGGGAGCAACGTCGAATCTGGAACTTCTGGCGAGAGAAGCCCCCTCGCAGCAAAAGCTGACAGATATCGTTCGGCTTCCTCGTTTGTGGGATAGTGATCCCCAGTTGGATTGCAAAGGAACACACTACATGTCCAGTGGCTTTGCGCAAGAGACTGAACCTGCGAAACGGTGGACTCTGTGTGCAGCAAAAGCAGGAGAGACCCGCGGCGCATAGCCACAAGTTGATTCCCTGGAAACACTTCCTCGACCCGAGGCTGAAGGTCTACCAAGCCATTGTTGATAGAAGCAGCTCTTCGTTGATTGAAGTACACAAAAGTGCCGACGGCAATTGCTCCCAACGCCACTCCAGCAAAGAAGTTGTTATCGCCCGTGATCGATATAATAATATCTCCAGGCATGCTGGCGGAAAGGAGCGCGCAGAGGCGTGACAAGAACAAAACTCTGCCGGAGTGAGACAAACTGCTTGGTGATGCCAGGCGAGGCGCAGGCGAGGCGCAGGCAAGGCGCAGGCGCGCTTGTGTAGAACGAAGCCTATCATTGCTTTTCCAGTCCAGGCCAAAAAAGCTCAGGCACAGGTTATCAGTGCTGGTACTGAGCTTGCAGTTGCTTTGATATCAAGGCAAATGCCAGCTTTTGTGCGAGGTGTCTGAGGTGTTTCTCTTATTGGTTATTGTATGGTGGCTGTGCCTTGATTGCATCGCTCTTTGGCTCTTGTTCCGCCGACAGTGTCGGGCCGTTCGCCATGGATAACCGTTCCAAGCGCAAGCACAACAAGGATAAGGACCGGGAGTCGCGTGCGCAACAGCCTCCAGGTACGTACGTGATGCTTCGATATCTTCTTGCATTGATTGGGAGTACAATGACTCACTGGCCGCTCCGGAAGAATACGATGACCCACCAGCTACTCTCGCTGCTGCTCAGCAGCCACATCAAGAGAGTACGTTACGGTATCATTGGGTTCGCTTGATTCTCACCTTGTTCTTGGCCGATGTTCCTGTTATGTCCTGCAGCAGTGAGCGAGACTAGTGTACAGAGCCACACGGGCTCTCCGGAGGTCCCCAGTGCAAGCTCGCAGGTAAGCGTCGGCGTTGCTGACCCGGTACGTTTGAGCGTGCAGACTTATGACGATATGCCCAGCAATGCCTGATATTTCCCCTCCTAGCCGCACTTCAATGTGCTGGACATCGAAGCCACTGCAAGCAAGATATTCGAGATTGGGCTTTGCAATTCTACCGCCGCCGCAACCACGCTCGCCAGACAGTGGGCAACATTTACTGTGCCTCAAATGAAGGCCTACTGGGAAGAAAAGGGCTTACCCGGTTTGAAAGGTTTGTATTGCAGCTGCAATACAAGCCAAGAAAGATGCACTCATCTTTCTCTGCGACTTTCTCAGCGACCTTCTCCGGCATACCTTTCGACGAAGAGCACCGTTGCCGGTATGTCTTCCATGTCAAACCTCTGGTTTCCTGCTAATTGCCCCTCTGTAGCTACCAACGTGGATTTGCGGTCCTGGAAAGAGTGGCACAAGACCGCCGTATCCTGGTTTCTCGTGACGCCAACGCCTGTGAGTTGCAAGCCCTTGGTTACCTGGCCACCAGAGTGGAGCTAATCTTCGTTGACTCCTTCCGGAACAAACTTGCCCAAGTCTATGGAGCTACTTCCGGCGCTGATCAAGGGATGACAGAGCTTACTTTCGAGATCATCAAAAAGTCCCGCAAGAGCATCATCCGGTCAATGCCACGGCAAGTGGCACTGGACACTGGTACCTGGCTAATTTGCTTGCGTTCTAAATGCAAGGAAGCCTGGGCGCATTGGATGATAGCGGAAGTTAAGGATGGTTCCGTTAAACTTCGGCAATCTTGGGGACATCACGGTATCGTTCTTGCCTGGAGTGAGCACACAATGGTAAACGAGGACTTCTGGCAACACCTTCAAACTGTTACCGGTACCATTGCTGGTGATTTCGTCACCAGTTTCAACGAGATTGCTCTTCCGGAGGAAAAGAAGATGGCCCACATTCCGGCCCCATTTGCTGGGTACGTGTGGAAGAACAGCTAGGGCACCGAAATCCGCCTCAATCAATTGGCAATACTTGTCCCACACGGGCGCGCGGCCTTTTTTGGTGATCTGCTGGGGACTTCCTACAGGTGGGCGTTCCTTTTCTTCACCCTAACCCTAACCAATAGCGGAATGCGGATTCTCAGAGCCTTTTCCTCTCTTGAGGCCTTCATCATAATCTCGTACCGATAACGAAAATAGTACACTTCCTTAGCCTTGGCAGTACTGTTCGTTCTCTCGGTTTACGCTTCGCTGGTCCGCGCAGGGGCCTTGCTTCCTCTGACCGGCTTGAATGGGAGGCAAGTCGACGTGGGTCGCGGGTTGAACGCGCAGCGCCACGAATGCGCTCGGGCACACTATCATGCATTGCAGCGCCCCTTGCCCCACCATCCCCCAAAGCACCGAGGCACGCAGAGCAGGAGCGAGCCAGGAGAGCAGCGACGCAGAGCGCGAGGGAAACGAACGAGATGATATATCGGCAAATGTACTTGGTGAACAGCGCAAGAAACACAAACGAACACGATCAAATCGTGTCACAAACACACATGTGCAGGTGAGTGACTGCGTGGCACAGTGCACAATGACAACCTCTGGTTTCGTGTTGGTGACCGACGCCCTGCTTCCGCACTTGCTTCTGCTGCTGCTGGTTGTTGTGGTTGTTGTTTCATCGAGTGGGCACTCGATTGTTGCATCATCAGCCACACAAGCTGCTGCTGCTGCAGTTGAGAAATCTGTTGTTGCAGAGCAACCTGACGTTGCAGTTGGGCGATCTCTCGTTGCGGCTCCTCTCCTTGGTTTGCTGGCGCGAGTTCCGGCTGTTCCTGCCGCAGCTGCAGCTGCAGCGTTTGCTGCTGTTACAGCTGTGCAATTTGCTCGTGCAGTCGTTGCATCTCTTGTTCTCGGTGCTCCTCGGATGGAGCGCTGCCGATGCTTGCAGCATCGGCACTCGGTGCGTGTGGTTGCGCAACCCCTTCGGCTTGATGGATTGGCTTTGGCTGCGGCTGTGGCTGCGCCTTCTTTCTGGATCATCCAAGAATGAGATGTATGAGTGCAAATGTAGTGTTGCCAGTTCGCGAATGTCGTTCGTTGCGCACCGTGGTGCCGTTGAGGCTGTGGCACTGGCTGCTATTGCTGCTGCTGCATCATCTTGTTCGTCTCGTTGTTGGGCCGCTGCACTCGCCCGCTTGCTCCTCGAGCGTGTGATCGGTGGCTTGGCACGAGAGGGTTGTTTCCTGGTGGTGGTGGTCTTCTTGATTGCTGTGCTCGTCGGCGCCAAGCACTTGCTGCGTGATGTTGACTTGCTGGCGCTGCGGTGTCCGCCTTTCCTCTTCCGCGCTTGCTTGCTTGTTGTTGATGATGATGAAGCCGTGGCTGCCGCAGTCGTCGTTGTCAGAATCGTCGCCTTGGTGGCTCTCGACAGAGCTGTCATTGATGACGGCGCTGCAACAGTTGTCAGTGACGGTGGCGCTTGTTTCGGCACTTACTGCCATGGTCGAAGCGTGTGTCCCGTGCGCGAGTCGTTGTGCTCCGATCCCAACGACACAGCCGACCAAGAGGCCGAGAAAAGTAGCAGTACTCCTGATGATGGGAATACGAGCGCCGCAAGCTGCACAAGTCCAACGTGCGTGTACCTGATTTCGTTGAGCTGGTTCACTTGGAACGCAACTACCGTAGTGGTGCCCTTGATAACGACGAACATGCCACCTGGATGGCAAATTGGTTGATGATATTTGCCAAATGAGCCGCCAGGGTTGTGAGGAGCACTTGAGAGCCGCACAAGACAGGCCATTATCGTTACGAATACACAGAATCAGATTACCAAGAGCATCTTCCCTCCGCTTCCTCGCGGTGACCTTCGGACTCAATCAACAACGAACAGGCCTTGCTCCAATCATTGGGCTCTCGTCTATCTCGCGTGTCGCCGCAGCTGGCGTCGCAGCAGTCACATCGCCAGTGTACGCGAGCGCCACCAACTTTTTGATGGTTGGGCACAAGGATTCGGGCTCCCTTTACCCCCACGCCCTAAAGTGAGCAGGTGAGTAATTGAGCATTAACGAGATTCGGTTGTTGTGGTTGAAGAGGTACTTGGAAAGAGTTTGGTGGCATCAGGAGAGTTCATGTCGATTTGAGATTGGCGGGAGGATGGATGCACTGATGGGAACAGGTACAAGCGCCAATATCTATCTATCGTGATCTATCGTGATCTATCTGTCGTGATCTATCTATCTCTTGATCGTTCGTGTTCTTGATATCAAACTGATACATTGAATGAGATCTGCCTGACGTTGGAATTGGGTGCACAACTTCTACACCCAAGTGCTGGTCGCAAGAGGTTCATACTCTTCCAACCCGAGGAGTAGATAGATAGATAGATCACGATAGATCACGATAGATCACGATAGATAGATAGATAGATAGATAGATAGATAGATAGATAGATAGATAGATAGATAGATAGATAGATAGATAGATAGATAGATAGAT
>Ga0209915_1004440_pt1 | contig 10257 bp, 9 predicted proteins | sample ThiBiot_750_plan_FD_183952 | JGI IMG/M metagenome (GOLD analysis project Ga0209915, IMG submission 183952) | Wastewater bioreactor microbial communities from Cape Town, South Africa - Thiocy_cont_750_plan (SPAdes) | ecosystem: Engineered > Bioreactor > Thiocyanate-remediating > Anaerobic-Aerobic ...
AGGATGGTGGCCGACTGGTCAGGCTCCATTTAGCTATTCCGGTTATCCGCGGCCATTCGTCACTTTTTCGCCGCTTTCGCGCAAACGTGCCGAAATGAAAATGGTTCCTCGCTTACTTTGCAGGACCGGCCCGGTTCCGCTCAGCCAGTAGGCGTCTGATACGGTCGGCAATGAGCGAGTGATGGTGCTTCTTTGGCGCGCCTTCATTCTCTTCGCAAAGCTGGCCGGCAGCACTGGCAGCAGCGGTAACAGAGCCTGACAGGATGATCTTGATGCCCGAATTAGAGGAATGCAGCCACCGCACGAACCTGAAAACTTCATCCGAGTTCTGTGCAGCATCGGCCAAGGCCACATCGATGGTCAGACCGCCTTCAGTGATCACCCGGCGGGCCTCTGCCGCATCTCCCGACGTCAATACCCGGTAGCCGCATTCTCTCAGATAGGCGGCAAGTGGCTCCCGCATCAGAACGTCGGGTTCGAGGATGAGGACGGTCGCTTGGTCCATTTCAACCCGAATGAGTTGCCGGCTCCATAGGTTCCCACCGCGCCCGTCACACTTCTCGGCGCCTTGCGTCAGAAAACGCAGGTCGAGCTGTGCGCGCGCCATACCCAAGGGTTGATACGATTACGACTGCTCTAGAAGCACGCTTTGGCTGAAGCGGCGCGCGCCGGCATTAGATCCCACTGCGAACAGTCCGGCGAGTTCCGGGCCATCCGACCGGGAATGCGAGTGGCATGAGGCGCGCAGCGTCGTTACAGGGCTCAGTCCCGGTGACGCTCAAACATGGAATTTGACTGAACGGCTCTGCGCACTCCATCCAGCGAGCCAGTATCGGTTACGCAGGCGCCGATGTTTTGGATGGCGGCGGAAGCTATCGATCACCGTCGGTGGGACAAGGCTCCCTGCCTGTCCGAGAGCGATAGGTACCATGACCCGGCGTCACCAGAACCTCCCTCACTTCGGGAAAGGTTCGTTGGATCTCGGAGGTGAGATCGCCGACCACTTGCTTCACCTGCACCACGGACATGGCGTCTTCAAAATCGACAGCGAGAGCCACGATTGCCTGATCAGGAGCGAGGTGAACCGTAAAAATGTTCCGAGCGCTCCTAATGCCTGAAGTTCGCCGAGCCTGGCTGAGAATCTCCGCCACCGTCTGGGGAGCCATGCCCTCGCCGATCAGAAGTCCTTTGCTCTCATGCGACAGGATCGCCGCCACCGAGCCCAGCAGTATGGCGATACCTATGGATGCGACGCCGTCCATATAAGGCATGTTGAACGTGATACTGGCCGCATTGCCGAGAAAGGCCAGGACCAGACCGATCAGGTCAGCGCTGTCCTCGAACATGACGATGAAGCCAGGCGGATCCTTGCTCTTGCGCACCGCCCCCACCCATCCGAGGGAGCCCTTCTTTCGACGGAAGGAGCGCACTGCGACCTGCCAGGAATATCCGTCGAAGAGAAACGCTGCGCCGAGCACACCATAGTTGATGTAGGGATGCTTGATCGGCTCGGGATGAATGATTGCCGACACGCCTTCGTAGAATGAAAGCCCCGAACCCACAGCAAAGAGCGAGAGCGCCACCACGAGACTCCAGAAGTAGAGTTCGCGCCCATGGCCCAAAGGATGATCCTCGTCGGGTGGCAAGGAGGCGCGATGCTGACCGTAGAGCAGCAGCGCCTCGTTACCCGTGTCGACCAGCGAATGAACCGCCTCGCTGAGCATGGCGGAGCTGCCCGTAAAGAGGCCCGCGCCGAACTTCGTCAGCGTGACCAAGGCATTTGCGACCAGGGCGGCCACCACCACGGTTCTCGAGGATCCCTCCGCCATCGGCTCTGCTCCCATCTGGTTTGCAGATGTGGAACGCGACAATCTGGCGATCGTTCAGACCGCCGGACCTGCCGCCTGGCATTTACGGAAGCAAGCTCGTGAAGACCCTTCCGAAGCGCGGCTGCCGTCGGGCTGACCGAGAGTGCGCTTTATTCCCAGCAGGTTGAACTTGCTTCGTGTTCCCGAACGAGCACACTGCAAACGGTGGTTTGCAGTTTGAACACCCGGGGCCATTCCATGTTGCAGCGCGCAATTGCCTACTACCGCGTCTCGACCCAGCGCCAGGGTCGCTCAGGGCTCGGCATTGACGCACAGCGCTACGCGGTCCAGCGCTTCGCCGAGGCCGAGTGCTTCGACCTCATCGATGAGATCGTCGAAATCGAGACCGGCAAGGGACCGGATGCCCTCGACAGGCGCCCTCGCCTCACCGAAGCCCTTGCGACTGCAAGACGTGAGCGCTGCCCTGTGATCGTCGCCAAGCTCGACCGGCTGTCGCGCGACGTCGCCTTCATCTCAGGGCTGATGGCGCAGAAGATACCGTTCATTGTGGCCGAGCTCGGTGCTGACGCTGATCCCTTCATGCTCCACCTCTATGCCGCCCTTGCCGAAAAGGAGCGAAGGCTGATCTCGGAGCGGACCAGGGCCGCCCTCGCCCAGCGCAAGGCCAAGGGCACCAGGCTTGGCAACCAGACCAACCCGGCCGAGGCGGCCTCCCGCGGACGGGCCATCTCCATTGCCGAGGCCAACCGTTTTGCCGCCAAGCTCCTGCCCGTCATCGAGAGCCTACAGCGCGCCGGCATCACCAGCTATCGCGGCATCGCCGAGGCGCTGAACGGCCGCGGCATCCGCACCGCCCGCGGCGGCACATGGCAGGTCTCGAACGTGCGCAACCTGATGGCGCGGGGCTCAATTCAGCCGGGGTAACTTTGATAGAGGGGAAATTGCCGCCCGTCGATCCGAACCGCCTTGGCAGACCGGGCTACTGCGGACGGGCCATCAGCTTAGGCTATAAACATTATGGAGAAGGCTATCTCGTACGAATTCTTTCCCTTTCAGCAGAAAATACGGCGACAACCGTAAGTGCCACTATGGGGATTGGTCGCAGTCTCTAGCCTACCGCGAAACTCTTAGAGAAGGTAAAGTTCGTCTGGCAACCAGTCGTCGGCAGGGCGTTGTACCTGACCGCGGGTGCGGTTCCTTCTGTGCTGCACCACTTCGATAGATTCGTTGCGCTCGGCCTAATAAAGCTGTTGTTCGGGAAGTGGCGAATACAACTCACTCTGAACCAATCCGATCGACTCCTTTAAGTCCTTTGCAAATTGCGGCAGTGCAGGTCCGTGTGGCGCTGACAGTCCCATTAGCAGCCCGGATGGCTGCTTTACCGGGCCCAGAAACCATCCTCGGCGAAGCATCTCCTGGCCAACATCCGCCATACTGAGCGCCGAGGGATCCCTCGCACGGAACGCGATGATGAGCGAACCGGGATTTCCAATCATTTCCAGCTCATCAATCGATTCGATAAGCTCGATGTAGTCGTCACGAACCCCCATCAGCATCTTGTTGAGCCGCAGATAACCCTCGTGGCCAAGGTAGTTCATGACGGCCCATGCGGCACTGATTGAGCCTCCGGGCCGAGTGCTGGCCACGTTCGGATTGGCAAAGCGGCCCAAAGGCCAATCATAGAATTCGAATGGCTGATACTGCTCAAATTCCTTTCTTCGGTAGAGCACAGTGGAAGTACCCTTTGCGCAGAAGCCATATTTGTGAAGGTCTGCCGATATGGAGGTCACTCCTGGGACGGCAAAGTCGAATTCTGGAACAGCGTAGCCGAGCTCACGCGCGAACGGCGCCGAATATCCGGCGACGCATGCATCTACATGCATCCATAGCCCGGATCCCGCGGCAATGGCCGCGATTTGTTCGATCGGATCGAACACGCCGAAGGGGAAGCATACAGCCGATCCAACCAGAGCGATGGTGCTGGGCGTAATCGCCGCCCGCATCGCCTCAGGGTTGGCCCGGAAATCGTCCGCGATTTCGGTGCGCACTATCTTCAACCCCAAATAGTCGGCCGCTCGATTAAAAGTGGGGTGACCGCTAAAGGGGATGATAATTTCGGGAATTGCGGCGCCGCCGCGCGTGGCGCGCGCCCAGTCGCGCGCAGCTTTCATGGCCACGAAGATGCTTTCGGAGCCGCCAGAAGTAATGTGTCCGACCGCATCTGGGCCGTGCAAGAGTCCGGCGGCAAAATCGATAACAGCATCCTCCATCCGCTTCAGGCTCTTGAACGTCTTTCCGGCGCCGCCGCCATTTTCCTGCATGAACATGACGTAGGATTTGCGCTGGATCTCGAAAATGTCGTCGCCGCCGTACCAGACATGGAATGCATGGCGGCCGTGGCGCCAATCGACATCGTCGCGAGCGAACGACGCCATCTCCGCCTCGAGGCTGCTCCAGTCGCGCCCTTCTGTTGGCAATTGCTGGCGCATCGGCTCCTCCTACATTAGCTCCCGCAAAGCGCTGCATTGGCTTTGCGTTCGCAATCGAATGAAAACAAGGTGACAGGGCATTGAACGCAATTCAGGTCTTTCCGCAATTGCTCTGGACATTTCTGGATTGTATTGGAAGCAGTGCGTCCAGGGAGCTCGCAAGCCGATCGAAATCGTCTTGGGCCAGGGGGAGCAGCGGAGGTCGCGGCCAGCCGCCTGGACGTCCAAGATGCCGCATCGCTTCCTTGATCACGACATAGGGGTTGAGCTTCCACCCATAAGCAAGTTCGTAGAGCCGATCGATCAGCGGCGACAAGGCCGTCGACCGGTCCCAGTCGGCAGCGAGGGCGGCATGCGTGAATTCCGTCGCCCGCGCACCAAGCACATTCACCGCTATCCCCACCGAGCCGACGGCACCACGCTGTATGCACGGGACGGCATAGGACTCGAACCCCGTGAACACCGCAATTTCACCCCCGTGATCGCCGAGCATTTTGGCCATTTGAGCCAGATCCTTGGCGCTGTCCTTTAGCGAAACGATATGGTCGAATTCCAGAAGCCGAGTCATTAGCGCGGAATCGATGTTGACGCCGGTCCGGCCAGGATTGTTGTAAAGCATAAGCGGGAGGCCAACCATGTTGACCTCGCGAAAGAATTCCATCACCTCCCGCTCAGTTGGATTGACGTATGGGGGCGGCAATAGCATTGCGCCGTCACAATTAAGGCGTTGGGCCGCCCTTGTCAGGTCCACTGCGTCTTTTGTCCGGATTGCGGAGGTGCCTCCTATTAGCGGCACGCGCCCCGCAGTCTGGTCGACGGCAATTTCAAAGAGCCGTATTCTTTCGGCGTTCTCAAGAGAATACCATTCCCCGAGACTGCCGCTCACAACAATCCCGTCGACGCCTTCGCTGATCAGCAAGTCGATTAATTCGCGCGTTGCATGTTCGTCAAGTTCGCCGGTCCTTGAAAATGGCGTGACGCACACGGCAAACGAACCGGCCCAGCACACCCTACGTGGGGACATCTAATACTCCTGCACGAAAAACACCGGCTGCGTCATTCCAGACGAAGCAACCAGAGCCCCTATGGAGGCGCAAATGAAAAAAATTCAATCCTATTGATGATCTGTTTCATCAGTCTTCGTGCGGCAGGTGGCCCAGGTCCGTACTGTTGCCCTTCGAGGGACTCGGGCGGGTTCCGCTTCTGATCCGACAACCTATTACAGCTCCTCGCCGCAATATGTGAGCCGCGTAACCCCCGGGGTCGCCGATGGCCCGTGTGGAAGCGATATATCGCATCTGGCTTGTCCGCTCCGGCCTGGAAAGCTGTTCGGCCCGCCTGCTTCCAATCCGTGGAAATTGTCGGCCGCTCCCGCTGAAGAGGCTGTACCAAGGTGAGTACCTTTCAAGCCTGTTGTGAAAAATCATCGTTCGACACTCCGCGCATCGGCTCTACGCTCGATGCACGAAAATGGCAGCGGGAAATCAGACGTGGCTCGAATCGATTGGTCAGGTGTTTTCGTTGTGAGTGTCACGCCGTTCGGGCAGGACGGCTGCCTGGACGAGCCAGCGACTCGAAGCCTGGTGGAATTGCTTGCGTCGGAGGGCGTGACTGGAATCATTCTCGCCGGCTCGACGGGCGAGTGGTTCACCATGTCGAATGAGGAACGAATTGAGCTGTTCCGTATCGGGAGGGATCAGGTCCGGTCGGTGCCTGTCCTTGCGGGCATTTCAGCCATCGCTACAGGTGATGCGGTCGAGCTGGCGTCCGCGGCCAGGGACCTTGGTCTCGATGGGGCGCTGCTTTTGCCGCCGCCTTACGTGCTGCCGACCGATCGGGAACTGGAGCGATACGTCTCCGCGATTGCCGAAGTCGGCCTCCCGATCATGCTTTACAACAACCCCGGACGGACCGGCATCAACCTCGATCTTCGGTGGCTGAAGAAATTGTCGCGCCATCCCGAAATTGTGGCGGTGAAGGAGTCCACCAAGGACATACACCAGTTGGGTGCCACAATCCGCGGAATAGGTGACGAGCTTGCCGTTTTTACCGGCATGGAAACCTATGTGGGCGCGCTCGTCGAGCGGGGCGGGGCCGGCGTCGTCGGAATGGCCCCGAACGTGTTCGGCAGGCTACCGGCTGATCTTTACACGGCTCTCAACCTCGGAGACATGCAGGAGGTCCGGCGGCTCCAGGAAGCGATCGACGGCCTCTATGCTCGCATGTATGGCGGAATGCATAACCCCTATGTGGTTCTCAAAGAAGCCATGCGCGCGCTCGGTCGTCCCGGCGGATTTCCCCGGCCGCCGCTGCTGCCGTTCGAAGGCCGGGAGCGCGACGAACTCGCGTCCTTTTTGGCCGGCGTGCAGCGGTAGCATCATGACGGCGTTGCGCCCGGACAGGCGAACGGTGTTCCAGACAGGCGAAATGTCGCGATCTGGGGTAGCCCCCTTCGTAGATTGGTTCGGGAGCCTCGGCCGATGACGGCTCACAGGAGCGACATCATCGTCCTAGGAGCCGGGACTATAGGTCTCTTCACTGCCCTTAATTTGGCCCGGTGCGGGCGCCGCGTGGTCGTCCTCGAGCGCGCCATTCCCTGGAGCGAGGCATCGGGTGTCAATGCGGGATCGCTGGGGGTCCAGAACAAGCTTACCCCGCTGGTCCCCTATGCGATTGCCGCCTTCGCGATCTGGGAGGATCTCGCCCGGCAACTCGGCTGCGACATCGGCTACCATCGCACCGGCGGGTACAAGATCGCCATGTCGCCGGAGCAGGAAGACCGGCTCAGGGCCAGCTTCGAGGCGCAACGCGACGCTGGCCTTGATGCGCAATGGAAGACCGCCAGGGAACTTCGGGACGAGGCACCGTGGTTGTCGGACGCAGTTGTGGCTGCGTCATTCTGCGAATCCGATGGCCACGCAAGCCCGATTTGCCTCGGACCGGCGCTGGTGGAGGCCGTTCGTCGCGAGCAGGTAAGGCTGGTCGAGGGTGTTCAGATCCTAAACATCGAAGCCGCAGGCTCGGTTTCAATCGAAAGCACGGGCGAAACCTTTGCCGCCGACGAGCTCGTGATCGCGACCGGCGCTTGGTCCGGGCGCGTAGCAGCCATGCTCGGGGTGACTCTGCCGGTTTCACTCGATGTGAATATGGTCAGCGTGACCGAGCCTGCGCCATTGACGGTCGGGAAGATCGTCACGCACGCCCATGGCATCCTCACGGTCAAGCAGGTTGCAAACGGCTGCTGCCTGATCGGGGGCGGCTGGCAGGGCATCGGCACGCTCGACAGCATGGCCAAGGAGATCGACTTCGACCAGCTGATCCACAATCTGATCCTGGCCCGGCAGGCGCTACCCGGCCTCTCGCGCCTCCACTTGCTACGCAGCTGGGCCGGATATGAAGGCGTCTCCCCCGACTCGCTCCCCTATCTGGGGCGGCTCCCGGGGAGGGACAACATCTATATGGCCGCCTGCGCGCGCGGCGGTTTTACCCTAGCTCCGCTCCTAGGAAAACTTTTGGCAGAGCTCATTGTGGAGGGCCGGGCTTCGATGGCGATCGATGACTTCAATCCAGGACGCTTTGCCCATGCCTAAGGCAGCGCTCATTTCCGGCATTACCCCTGGCCCGGCCGTCAGCTTCTCGTTTGGCGCCCGCGTGATCCCTGCATTTTCCGGAGAACCCGTTGCCGCCGCCTTGCTGCGGGCCGGGGTGGAAGGCACTCGAACAGCCCCGCGAACCGCAGAGCCCCGCGGCTATTACTGCGGCATGGGCGTATGCTGGGAATGCGTCGTCGAGATTGAAGGTGAAGGCAATGTCCGTGGCTGTCTCTTTCCCGTCCGCGATGGGCTGGTGGCCCGCGCAGCCGTGGCCCGGTCGGAGGAGGACCTTTGACTTCCGCGCCCGTTGTCATCATCGGTGCCGGTCCGGCTGGACTGGCATGTGCGTCGAGGCTTCTTCGGCATGATAGGCGTATCGTCCTGATCGACGACAACCTGCAGCCGGGCGGGCAATACTTTCGGCAATTGCCGCCAACCTATGTGGAGGGGAAGAAATCCCGGCTGCTGCATGAGACAGAACGGGCACGGCGATTGGCGAGGACGCTCGAAGATCCCCGCGTCCTCTATCTCGCAGGGACGACGGCATGGGCCTGTCCTGGCCCATTGACAGTCGCCTATGCCGGGAAGACGCAGACCGGCCGCGTCGAAGCCGAAGCCATCGTCATCGCGACGGGAGCTTATGATCGTCCCTTTCCGTTCCCTGGCTGGACCCTGCCCGGCGTCATTTCCGCCGGAGGTTCCCTGAACCTTGCCAAGGGCTCCGGACTCATTCCGGGCGGCAGGGTGGTCGTCGCTGGAAATGGACCGCTCGTGCTTGTCGCCGCCGCAACGCTCGCCGCAGCGGGGGCCGCGATCACCCATGTGATCGAGGCACAGCCGACCGTAAGGCTTGTTTCGAGGCTCCTGCCCCGCAGCCTGGACGCGCCGCGGCTGTTCCGCAAGGGACTTGGCTACCGAATGCGGCTATTGCGGAGCGGAGTACGCGTTTCGTCGGGAGCGATGGTCTCTCAAGCCGCTGGCCACGGCAAATTGGAGGCCGTCGAAATTGCGCCGCTCGGTGCCGACGGGCGGCCGGCGGCCAAGGGTCGGCAGCAAATCGAGGCCGAAACGCTTGTGGTGGGCTACGGTCTTGTTCCAAGCAACGAGTTCAGTCGCCTCGTCGGCTGCCAAATGACGCACGTGCCGGGGCTGGGGGGATGGGTTCCAGCGCGCTCCGATACCTGCGAGACCTCTTTAAGTGGAATTTATACCGTCGGCGATGCCGCAGGCATCGGTGGCGTCGAGTTAGCGATTTTGGAAGGCATGATCGTTGCGGATGCCATTGCCGGGCGGAACGACCAGCGCTTGCGGCGGTCCTATGCCCGGCTCAACCGCTTCAGGTATGCCCTCGCGGCGAGCTATGAGACGCCGAAGCGGCTGAGTTCTGCGGATCCCGACACGATCATCTGCCGTTGCGAGGAACTTCGACTGAGGGATCTGACAGAAGCCGTCCGGTCCTGCGCGACCAGCCTTGGACGATTGAAATCCGTCACGCGGCTCGGCATGGGCCGCTGTCAGGGGCGCAACTGCATGGTCAGCGCAGCGGCCCTTTGCGGCTTTGATGAGATCGAGAGGGCAGACGCCTTGCCGCGATCACGTCCTCCTGCACGGCCGGTTCGAATAGCCGACCTCGTCCAAGATACTTCGATAGGCCCGGCACGGGTTCCGGACGAAGCCATCTCCCCGATTTCACCGGAGCTCAAGCCATGACTGTTCATCCAGACATAAAGAAGATCGCCCTCGACCCCATCATCGCGGGCGAGCGCATCAAGGTCTCCGACGAGCGGACCTGGCCTACTTACGACGCCGCCGACGGCCAGGTCATCGCTGAAGTTCCGATCGCCAACCAGGAGCTGGTCTCCGACGCGGTCGAGGCCGCCAGGACCGCTCTGGAGGGGGACTGGAAGCGAGTTCTTCCGGCGGAGCGCGGCAGGATGCTCAATCGCGTTGCGGCGTTTCTGAGGCGCGACCGCGACACGATTGCGCGCATTGAATCCATCGATAGCGGCAAGCCCCTGCGGGAAGCCCTTGGCGACGTCGAGACTTCTGCCCGCTATTTTGAATATTACGCCGGCATCGCCGACAAGCTTCAGGGTGATACGGTTCCGCTCGGACCGGATTATGTCTCGCTGACCCTCCATGAGCCGGTCGGGGTTACCGCGCACATCATTCCTTGGAATTTTCCTCTCGTGACGACTGCGCGAGGCGTGGCGCCGAGCCTCGCTGTCGGAGCCACGGCCGTTGTGAAGCCTGCCGAACAGACTCCACTGACGGCACTGCTCCTCAACGACTATCTAACCGAAGCTGGGCTTCCGGCCGGGGTGTACAATGTGGTCTGCGGTCCAG
>Ga0209915_1004444_pt1 | contig 10253 bp, 8 predicted proteins | sample ThiBiot_750_plan_FD_183952 | JGI IMG/M metagenome (GOLD analysis project Ga0209915, IMG submission 183952) | Wastewater bioreactor microbial communities from Cape Town, South Africa - Thiocy_cont_750_plan (SPAdes) | ecosystem: Engineered > Bioreactor > Thiocyanate-remediating > Anaerobic-Aerobic ...
ATGATTAGAGTACATAATGTAATCTATCACAAAAGAAAAAAAACTTTTCTTTGAGGATGTATTCATGGATATTATCATGTAGGTTTCGGATGGAATCTACTCAAGGGGGAAACAACTAAGACTTCGCATCTGAATCAAAGAAGTCTTTTGAAGTCCCATTAAGTCTCTTGAAATCTCTTAAAGTTCCATGAACAATTACACGCTTGACGTTCTTAGGTAGATCTTGCGATGACTCTGTCAAAAGAATCTTTATTTTTACAAGTTTATTTTTCGTCAAATAATGAAACCCTGTGTCCCCTGATGGCGCATATGAATACGACCTTTTAAAAGCTTTAAATGACCAAGATACGATTTTCACCCTTGCCCTCACCCTCTTTATATGTTTACTCCTATGCCACCAAAGTCTAATGAAATCTCTCGAAGTCCCCAGAAGTCCTTGAAGTCTCTTGAAATCTATTTAAGTCTTTCGAAATCATTTGAAGGCTTTAAAAGTCTTTCTAATTCTTCAAAATCTTTGAAGTCATTTTGAAGTCTTCTGAAATATTTCGAAAAAAGCGAAATCACATAGGGGGAGAAGTCTTTTGAAATCTTGAAGTCTTGAAATCTGCTGTTTACCCCTTGAATCTACTCCTAAATAGAGGGCTGATCCTGTTCATCTCCCTAGACGAACTTTTTTTTTGAATTTCTTGACCTGCACAGACCTCAAGATGTGTCCATAGCGCTGGAGTTTCTTTCCATTGACAAGCATTTGTACGCTTGCATATCAAGCGCATGACCACTTACATGAGTTGTTTAGAAATTTTTCTCTAATAATACGAATTACGCACGAAAATCAAAATTTATTAGATTGAGCTAACTAAAGAGGTTTTAAACGTACTTTACTCAGAGTTTTATTACAGAAAATTTAAAGCAAAATATTTGAAGTTAAAAGTTTTGAAAGACTGATATAGGTGTATATATACTGCTCTTTTTCGTTTCTGTGTGTTGGTTTTCTTTTGTATTGCAATATTATCTCTACGATTAGCATCTTCACCACGTTCGGATTCCTCACTTAAGTCATCATCATTAATAACCAAAGGAACTCGAGAACTTGTGTCACTTGAAATCACTGTTGCAGCTGGAATGTTTGTTCATATAAACACCACTTATAAATTTCCCAGTTCTTTATTTTAAAGTGTCTCTATGAATAATAATCATCTTATGACATGTACAGTGTTTTTTTCGAAAATTACATAAAATCTATACAAGTTTATAATATTTACAAGAAATTTGCTCAAGCGCATGAAAGTCGTACGAAATTCACCCAAGCACATGACATTTGCAAGAAACTCACCCAAGCGCATGAATCAGAAACTCACGAGGTCATACAAGAAAGTCAAGCGCTTGAATTTTTATACCTCCCCAAGTCTTGACTCAAGATGTGTCCATAGCGCTGGACTTTCTTGCTCAAGAAACTCAAGTTTCTCATGCGCATGCCAAAAGAAGTTCGACTAGGGCTCTCACTGTTCTACATCCCACATCGGGTTTATGGCTGTACTTTTAAAACTTGTCATTTTACCTATCGGTGTGTCTGTAGTGGAACTAGAACTGCTTATTGTTGATATGATATGTTGATCCGGAGAAGTACATTTGCTGAGAGCGTAAGTTACTCCAGCGGAAATCGGAACAGCAATAGCGACCGTGACAACCGCGGCTACTAGAGCTGTTTTTATCGTGGTTGCTGATCTAAAGATACAGACATGTAAAATTTGTCGAATATCGAATCACATTTCTTCCTACACTGGCGAAACCGTATTCGCAGCAGTTTGATTAGGAGGCTGTTGAGTCGTAGAGATAGGATGAACTCTGTCACTTTCAAACCATCTGTACCCCTTTGAAGCCTTGTTCCTCGCGTTATTGACGTTACTATATGTTTTCTTCATCGTTGTTGTTTTGTCGTAGAGCTGCTTCATTTTTCCAGTATTAGCCACGGCGACACCGGATTTCTTTTCGTCTTTATTTTCCTCTCGTCCATTAGTGATCTTTGAGTTCATTTCTACTACTGATAGTGCCTATTCCAAATAAAAGATAAACTTCAATTATTCAGTTTTGACGATCACGTCGATTAGAGAGAGAAAACGGAGCGAAGAAGAATAAGCTAACATAGACGGAACGTGTTAATTTTTACATATATCAAATGTTTTATTGACGGAAAGAAAAATAAGATAAATTATTGTTGTTTTTTTCTAGTTTAGCTTCAGAAAAGATGAGAAATCGATAGGCAGTAAGATACAAATTATGGTTTAAACCAAACGGGTCGTATCTTCATTTCTGTTCTCTTTAAAGAATAATCATAATCACGAAAGCTTCGCCAATTTACTCCTTGACCAGATGTTGTCGGATGATAACCACGCAAATAATCACCATTCAAGTTTGAAGCATGACAATAGTCGTACCACCAAGCTCCATGATATCCTTGAGCACACGATTGATAGGACGACGCATCATTGTCTTGATCTTTCGTCGAAAATAGTCTGCCGTCATGTGTACTCAGTGAATCACCAGCATCACCATCGATGTATTTTCCAAGTGTCAAACGATATTTGTCTAATTCAGTAGCTATTCGAAAACTATAATAATGGGCAAATCGTTGTTGTTCATCGAAATCTTCCAGATCGACGCGTAGTTCATATTCATCTTGATTTGTCAGCAATGATAGACGATCATTTCCTAACCAGAATTCTTTGTCAAGTTCACCAAATCCTCGTTTGTACTCGAGCCATGTTCGATAAAAGTCTTCTCCTGGAATTAAATCATCTCGTTTCTGAAAAACTGTCCATCCACCACCATCTGTTTCCATATCACACAATACAACGAATGGCTTTCCTAGTCTTGGCCAGATCTCATATAGACCACTTGACACATGTTGATTCAACATCTTAGCATTGAGATAGACAGCAGCACAATCTTCTGGAAAATCACTAAAGGATCCACTTCCAGTAATCGTTAAATTATTATGAACTAAACCACGCGCTAAATCAGCGTCAACATCGTATGCATGCGCTAAGTTGCTCACTACTACACTAAGGAGAAAAGCGTAGGTAAATAGCATTTTGTTATACACGTAGTTGCGAATGATACGATAGTGATTATATATACTTTGATGTAGTCTTTTTCTCCGAAAAATTAATATCTTGATAAGAATAAAACAAAATGACAATTATAGCAATAGAATTTTATGATACGTCAAATGATAAAGAATGATTCACGTTATACATTTGTCAATAGTTTCAGAAAGTATGAAAGTTAAAAAATAATTGATGCAAGTGGATTCGTTTGAATAATATCGATATTCCATTTCGACCGTTGAAATTTTATGCATAAGTTTATTATGATACAACTTATTCTACCGACTGTTGAACTCCATTTGCACATTTGCTGTACATTCTAGTAAGTGTTGTAATGACGATTATTACACAACACGTTCTATTTTATTAACACGATTTAGCACATTTTTTATCTCTGTACTTTTTTTCTCTTTTTTGTAAAGAAAAATAGTTCGTATATGTTTTCACCTCAATAGGGGCTCTTATTCGGTCTGTGCTGTTATTAGATAGCAGCAAGAAAGTATATAAGTAAAAGATTCTATCCTTACACAACAGTTCGTTTTTCTTTATTTTCGATATGCAAATACTTTGTAAGCCTATTCATGTTGAATAAAAATCTAGTTTAAATTTCATGTATTCTATATAGTTATTCTTCTTTCGGTGTTAACACTGATTACAAGTGAAAAACTTAATAGAATTATTTGGGCATCAATCAAGTAAGATGTTCACAAATCTATGAAACTCATCACTTTTGCTACTAGCAAATGTTTTTAATTTTATAGAATGGCTTTCTACTGGCAATCTGCATGGGACACGATGTGCTCACACTGCAACAGTTTTAACCAATGGAAAAGTATTAGTTACCGGAGGAACTATGAACGATGTCGATGCTACAAGTAGTACTGAATTATATGATCTAGTAACAGGGCAGTGGAAAAGCGAGGTGAATATGTCACATGGTCGTATGTGGCACACAGTATCTATGTTAAAAAATGGAAATATATTGATTGCTGCTGGAAGCGGTTTGAGCTCTCGTAATGCTATCAAAAGATCTGATGAAGATGAGTATGAGAGACTGCACTGAGAATGTATATGTATTGCCTGATCAAAGAAAAACGAACAACTGATCCACTAAAAAGAACAAAAACGAAGAAGAGAAAGAAATACAAGCAAATGAGAGATGAGAAGAAGAAAGACGTATAGCGATACGATACGTATACGAATGTATCGCTAACAGCGGTAAATCCTCTCTCGGAGACTCGTTAAATACGGCTGAATTATACAATTCGATTGAAATATTGAGTTGATGTGTTTGTGTTATTTAAAAATACGCATATACGCCGACATAAAAGAAAAAAGAATCGGGTATATAATTAGTTCTTCGCAGATTTTTTTCCTTTCCATTCTTTGCATTTCGCCAAGACTTGCTCAGTAGTCGGTGGTTTGCCTTCATTTTCTTCGAATAATTTAGTCAATAAAAAGATATATGCTTCTCCAAATGTTGTTGTAACAGTTGCTGCAATACTTGCATTGATTACACCGCCAGCAATTGTTCCAACACCTGGGATCAATTTCAAGGCTGAAGCCAGGCCAAGTCCTGCAGCACTTCCAGCTCCTGCTGTTATAAAAATTCCCAAGATGCTCGCAATAACACTTCGATCGATGCGCAAACCAAAAATAGCTGTTATACCTGCGATCATTCCAGCTTGAATGGGAACAAGAAGTGCAACATCCGAGAACGGTATCGGTGAAGCTCCTACTGCACCAGCACTAGCTGCTGCACTAACTACAACGGCATGACTCTTCATTTGTTTTCCTTGAAGACTAACAGCTTGAGCAGCAATAAAAGCTTTCTGATGTCCTTCGGGTATCGAAGCTGTGGTGCATTCAGAGAGTTCTTCTAGTCCCATTGGTTGAAGTGGCCGACTATTACGAATTGGCATTTCTTTGGCAAGAACTGGTATGACTTTCAAATCGGAGAATTGTTTTCTCACTTCACAAATAAATGAATCATTTGCAGAAATTGATTGACACACAACTATAATGACTTTCATATGTTTCTTCAGCATTTCGACGATAGCGTGGTCTCCTTCTTGTATACGATTTGAACTTTCTAAAATGCACACCCAACCGATGTGAATGTGATTATTTGGATCGTCGTCTTTCTGTTGCTTTTCGACAAATGAACGTAATTGTTTGACTGTTTCTTTATATTTTTCCATCTCAAGACCACGTGTGTCATATAGAGTAACTGAAGTACCATCTAGTTTATATTCAGTTATATCTTGTGTAACTGGTGCACCAACACTTGTTTTTGCAATGTCTCGTTTGAAAATTGCATTGATGAGAGTGCTTTTACCAACACCAGTTTGTCCAGCTACGATAATATTTGTTCGACTGTTGTCCTCATATTCTTTGTCAATTGCCTCGAAGACTTTTTCCGACGAAACGTCAAATAATTCAGATTCTTCGTTGTGTGAAGCTTTCTTGTTGCCTTTATAAAGTGAAGCAAATTGTACCAATATTATTTCATAAGAATTTGGTGTTAGGCCATCTTCAATTGATTTCATTTTTGTTAACCAACCGTACTGAGTTACGTCATTTAATGCCAATTCATATAAATCTCCTCTATTTTTAATCTTGTTTTCTGTGAATATTCGAACAACACTTTCACGATAATATTTTCGTAGTGTTTGAAATAATATCGATTGAGTATCTAATAAATGATCGATCGTAGTTTGTGATATATAATCCGAGTAGTTTTTTATTGATTCTATACCATCATTAGTTACCGAACACCATAAATCATCGAAAACATCGTCATCGAATTGATTTAAAAGAAGTTGCAAAATAATTGATAATATTGGATAATCTTTCATATATTTATTTCCATATTGAGCTGTACGAATTAAAACACGATCATAAATATCCTTATTTTGTTGTTTATATGTCAGTAGAAATTTCACAAAACGTTCGTCTGAGATTCTATATTGCATTTCCCATTTAGTCCAAAAATATTTCTTTAATAAATTGATTAATTCATTATCGTTATTTTTCATATATTGCTGGAAAATTTTCTTTTTAATATGCTTCTCATATTTTTTTAACGATTCACGACCATTTTCGAATAAATCATCGATAATTACGCTCGCATGTTCATCATCTTCTAGCTGTAAAACTTCGACTATTTCATCTCGAATTGATTTCAAATCATCAACACTGATCGATATTATTGGCATGTTTAAAGATTCAGCCATTTGTTTGTTCGTACGTAATTGATGCAGGAGTAAAGAGAAGAAAAAAACAAAAATAAATGAAGTATTAACTACTAGAGGTATCGCTCTACCCAATGTAAATATTTTTGACTAAAATGCGTTTCGAACTGGGCTCCCAATTTGTTTATTTTATGTTTACCTAAAATACTTAATTATTTTTCGCACAAAACAACATTTTAAAGCCAAATTTGTAAACTGTTTTTTAAAGGAAGTTCTTGTTTACAAAACTATTGGCAAAATATTATCCAATCAAAAAATTGGTTAAAACTTCGTCCTTGATCGTCGCCACATTGTCGTTTTTGTATGGTTTTGAATAATAATATTGAAGTCGAAGTTTCTGACGATTCAGACAGGAAAGCTATGTCTTTAAGAAAAAATGATTCAATGATCCGAATTACACAAGCTTTTTTCGACACTTTCATATTAGAACTTTTATTCATTTAAAACCCTTGAAATATATATACGTATATAGATCATCCGTTCATTGTCCTTAAATCTACTCATTTTTTTCGGTTCCCGGGACAAATATACCTGTGCCCGGGCTGCTTCACTACGTAATCCACGGTTCATTGATTCACATAAATACAAGTTACTTCACTGAATATAAATAGGTGCGGTAATATTTGATCAGTATCGCTGTTATTTATTTCTTTTCTTTTCTTTTTCTCGATTTAAGATCGCGAATAAAATGAGTAGCAATCATAAAGCACCACCATATGATGCTGAGGGTGTTCAATTTGTGACAACATATCTTCCCGGAATGCTTGCTCCTGCAACATTGGAAAGAATACCAATGCTACGAAAGAAAGCCGAAGAGATGAGCATGACCGATGATCAACTTCGTCAAGGAGGAAAAGTTGATTTCGAAGAGCGTCAAGTACCTGGTCCTCAAGGTGCACCTGAAATCGGTCTTCTCATATGTCGTCCTAGTGGATCAAATCAACAATTATTACCCTGTCTTTATTACATGCATGGTGGTGGAATGATTACAGGAAATAAACGTAGCACCATACAATTTCTAGCTGATTGGATAATTTCATTCAATGTTGTTTTTGTATCAGTTGAATATCGTCTTGCACCCGAACATCCTGATCCTGCTCCGTCTGAAGATTGCTATGCTGGATTAGTATGGATTAGTGAACATGCACAAGAATTAGGCATTGATGCATCTCAAATTACTGTTTCAGGTACGTCTGCTGGAGCTGGTCTTGCAGCTGCAATCGCATTAATGGCACGTGATCGTAATGGACCTAAAATACAAGGTCAACTTCTTCATTGTCCTATGCTTGATGATCGTGATCAAACAGTTTCAACACAACAATATGATGGCATAGGAATATGGGATCGTCAATCGAATATTGTTGGTTGGACAGCATTATTGGGCGATCAGAAAGGTAAACCGAATGTATCTCCATATGCTGCTCCATCACGAGCACAGGATTTGAGTAATTTACCACCAGCTTATATTAGTGTTAGTTCTGCTGAAGTTTTTCGTGATGAAGATATTGATTATGCTCAACGTATTTGGCAAGCTGGTGGCATTGCTGAACTACACGTATGGCCTGGTGGTTATCATGGATTCAATCTATTTGGTCTCAAAACCACATTATCAAAACAGGCTATAGAAGCAAGTGCAAACTGGTATCGTCGACTTTTAGATTCTCACAAAAAATAAATTTAGACTAAAATTATCCTCGCATGAATATTGAAATCATATTATCTTAATCCATATATAACTAATAAAAATGTCTATATTAAATCTAACAACTCTATTATATACGTATTATGTCTAACTTTTATATTTATTCAATTCCTTAGAGAGAAGGAATAGTAACTTTCTATACTAATCGTTAGTGACATCCTAGGATGAAAACAGATATCCTTTGGTTGTAATTGAATGGTGGATAGACAGTATAAAACGGTTTTAATTGACTTGCGTAGTTATTCGCCCAGTATCGTTCTCGGTCTGATTTAATCGTCTACCTTATTCGAGAAGATATTTGTACAAAAACAGAGCAAGGTAAGCATTTGCGTGTTTGTAATATCCAAACTGTTGACCGTGCAAGTGTAGGAAATCCATAATCTCAATTTTCGTATGCCTCGAGTTTTCGGGTAGTCGGTTTAAGAATTTACTGTTTCTGTACATTCCTAGGTTTTTGAACCAGTCTTTTCTGTCCATTTTTGTAGTGAGGTAAGCATTAAAGGTATTCAAGATTTTAAATATCAATCCATATTCGAATTGAATGTTTGTATCGTAAATCTCTTTTAATTGAACAATTGTGTTTGTTTAAATTTTCATTTAACCATTGAATAAACGGATCTTTCATAGCAGTGATATTGAATTGCCAATAGTCATCTTTTGATTGACAAATTAATGATTGAAGATTTGGCAGAGAATTTATTAATTCAATTATATTCGATCGAGTTTGAACTTTAATAAAAAGTATTCGACAGGATTTACCTAAACTCGATTGACTCAGTCGAAAGCAATCTTCATCAGTAAAATAATGATCATAACCACGAAGATGAACTCGACTTATTTCACGAGTTCGAAGTGCGATTGGTGTTAACATATCACTCTCTGACCACGAAGAAAACTTTAACGATTCAAGACAATTTGTACTGTCAATTAGCTTCTGTAATTGATCGAAACAATGATGACTTGACATATTTTTCGGCTTTGATACATCTAATGATGTTAATTGCAATAATTTCTCGGTTAATAATATTTGATTTGTCGTCAAGATTAAAATGAAATTGAATAAACCATTGACGTTCTTTGATCCAAAATGGCGTTTGAAACGATTTCAAAAGTTGATCTCTTTGATTTGGATTGAACATTTGAAACTTCATTTTCAATTGAAATTGCTCAAGTTTCGGAAGATAATTTCGAATGAGATTTTCCCATTCGTATCCGTTTAAATCTGGATAACAACTATCGATTTTCAATTGTATTCGACTGAACGTCAATTATCGATATATTTAATTTGCTTATCGATTCAATTGGTGTTTGAATTGATTCGCTGATACTTCTCGGTGATAAATCAACAGATAAATATTCTAATTGAGGTGTACGTTCACAGAATGCTTGTAATGGACCAATTTGAAAGGAAATTCCGATGATAGTCAAATGTTTAATTGAAAGGTAATAATCATCTTTGAAAACTAAACTTAGAAAACAATAAATTAAATTCGGTAGAGCCCAAATTGAATTCCAAATATTTCGAATTGAATATCCGAAATAACAAGCAGTTAGATTCAAATGAATAATTTGTTGACATTGTGATAAAATATCGCAAATATTTTCTCCGTATCGAATGTTAGTGAATGTAACTGAACGAAGATTGGCAAATCGATCCAATGTCCAACCATAGGAGAGAAATAGATCGATTTCTCCGGGAATATCATCATCATCCGATAGATCAATTGAAAGAATATTTTCGCAAATTTCTGGTAAATAAACTTGGCAAATAAGATCGAAATCTTTTTTCGATGATCGATGAAAATCGAGACGATGTTTAAGGAAATGTTTTGAAATTAATTCATTCAAACGGCTGTTTAAACCGTAAAAACTTCGAAGAACTTCAACAGCACGAAAGTATTCAAATAAATCCAGTAATAATTCATTTGCTAAATTTTCCAAAGTCATTTTAACAATTTCAACCTTCTGATGTGTTATTTCATCATCATGTGCAACTATTTATATTCAAATATTATAGATGTCGCAGCGCTGCTTTTGCGAAAAATACAAATCCTTAAAGGTTATTTCTTACGAAACCTCAGATAACTTGAACTTAAGTCATATCCATGTAAAACTACGTCGAATATCTGAGACAGAATTACGGTGTCAAATATTTCTGGGAAATACTAATCGTTTGTGGAATATTACCGA
>Ga0209915_1004447_pt1 | contig 10240 bp, 8 predicted proteins | sample ThiBiot_750_plan_FD_183952 | JGI IMG/M metagenome (GOLD analysis project Ga0209915, IMG submission 183952) | Wastewater bioreactor microbial communities from Cape Town, South Africa - Thiocy_cont_750_plan (SPAdes) | ecosystem: Engineered > Bioreactor > Thiocyanate-remediating > Anaerobic-Aerobic ...
CTTTCTTGGGTGGTAGGTTTGCTTCGACCTCACTCTTCAAGCGTCGCAACAAGAAGGGGCGCAAGACCTTGTGGAGCTTTTCGATGACCTCGGGCTTGCGGTCGTTGTCATCGAGATTGAACCATTCATCGAACAGCTCTGAGGAAGCAAAGACGTCGGGTAGCAGGAAGTTCAAGAGCGCCCAAAGCTCATGCAAGTTGTTCTACGCATCGATCAATACCGCCATCGTCAGCGCGACATTGGCGTGTGCGGTGCCACTCTCATGGCCTGGTGCTCCACGTACCTGAAGCGGGGTGCCGGTGAGGAGCAACCGATATTGGCTCGAGTACAAGCGAACGATCTTGGAGAGGATCGAGTTCTCGTTCTTGATTCGATGTGCCTCATCGATCACCAAGTACCGCCACTGGCGCGCACGGGTTCTCTTGCAGTCAGCGGGTGGCGAATGCTCGTGCACTAACGAGCAGCAAACGTGACGGACGAACCTGAAACTTGCGCAGGGTGGCCTTCTCGATGATGGCCAGCTCGTAGGTGGTGATCAACACCTCGAATCGACCAGGAAGAATGATTTCATCCTTCATCACTTGCTATGAATCCCAAGAAGATGCAAGAGAGTGAGAGAGAGAGAGAGAGAGAGATGAACAAACAGTGATGAATAACAAGTCGAGAGATGGGCAAGCGGTATTGGCGTTGCAAGTTGGCACGTACTCGTTGATCCTTGTTACCGTGGAACTTGATGCAGTTGGCCGAAGGACAGAAGCGACGGAACTCATTCAACCAATTTGCGACAGTAGACTACGCACCAACGACAACAGCACTGTCAGCCAAGCGAGCGAGTCGTTGGCAGCGGAGCCAACGAGCGCGTACCTTGGGAGCGATGACGAGGTGTGGGCCGGGGATGCCACGAATATGCTTGAGGTAACCAAGAAACGAGATGGTTTGCAATGTTTTTCCAAGACCCTGCATGATGAGTGTGAGTGTGAGGGAGGGAGACTCGCACGCGTGGGTAGTCGTCAAGTACGTGCTGTTGCTCGTATGCGTACCATTTCGTCGGCGAGGATTCCATTGATACCGTTGTCGTAGAGCTTGATCAACCAGTTGAGTCCTTCGATTTGGTAGTCTCGCATAGTGCCATTGATGACTGCACACATACAAGTCGGCATTTCGTCACGAAACGAAGCAATATGCGAGCCAAGAGAGAGGCAAAGCAGCAGCAGCAGCAGCACGCGGTTGCAGGCACGTACAGGCCGGAGAGGCAGTGAGACGCGTAAAGGTCGGAGCGTCCTCTTCCTCCTCTTCGAGAGTGTCCTGAAGCATTCGTTCATCCTCCTCCTTCTCGGTCTTTCGGCTACGGCGGTTTCGTGGCTTGCCCTTACTGCAAGCAGGTTGCAATCGATAAATAGGTGAAGCGAGAGCGAGAGCAATGAAACGGCGAGTAACGCGAGAGAGAGAGAGAGAGCGCGCCGTTGTTGGCGAGCAGCGTCCTCAGCGCCATTGTCGTACCCAGACTCATGCGCAGCCTTATTGGCTGGGTTCAAGAAGTGGCTGTAGATCTCGGTCTGCTGCAGTAAGAACTTGAGTCGATCGCGCTTGGACGACTCCTATGGAAAGCAGTCGCGTAATCACACCGGTGTTAGGCGCTCGTTGCTGGGTGTGTAGTTACGCGCACACACGCACACGCACACGCACATACCGAAGCTGCTTGGATCTCGCGATTCTGTTCATCACGCAGTTCAGAGAGCATCTTCTTGCGCTGGAGGCGCAGCTCCCGGAGGCGTTGTTTGTGGCCAGGAGTTTGGGAGCGATCGTCGGTGGTGTCGGCGGCGTCAGGATCGACAGCCGGTTCTTCGTTGTCGATCTCATTCAGCAACTCTTGCGAGATAACCTCATCGTCTTCATCCTCAGGAGCAGTCGACATCGACGAAGTGGAAGTTGACGTGGATGCGAGCTTCGATGAGGTCGAGGTCGATGTCGATGTCGAGGTCGAGGTCGATGTAGATGTCGAGGTTGCTTCGTCGTCAGCCATCGTTGCTTCGTGCTTTGCGTGCGCTCGTACCGAGGCAACGAGGTCGTCACAACAGAGTAAGGGACTATGAGCCAACACCAGGTGTACACCAGTGATGCCCTGATATCGCTCACTCACTCACTCTTGCTCGCTTGGTCGCACAGCAGCAGCAGCAACAAACAACGAAGCAGCGAAAGATCTCGATCGGATCAAAAACGCTAAAATATATATCGCGAAAATACAAAAAGGCGGGAAATCCACTAAGGTTCCTCGTAGGCCTGTGGATGCGCGACACTGGGAGCTCCCTGCTTGTGTGCGTCTCTGTCTCCGTCTCTACATCGCTAACCACCCTCCACCACCACCACCAACACACACGCGCTCCTGTCGTTTGGCTTGGTGCTTTTTACGAGTGAGCGAGCGAGTCGTAGCGAGGAACGACAAGCTTGCGTGAGTCGGTGCGAGTCCAGTCGGCGAGCGAGTGAGTGCGTGGAGCTCGTGCAGGTGTCGGAGTTGTTGTTGTTGTGGGTCGATTCCGGAGTGAGCGAGCGAGCGAGAGGCTCGATAGCGAGCGTATCTCGATATCGGTGTGCGTGCTGGTATCGAACGTGCACGCGAGCTTGATTGATCGGCTGTCGCGTACGACGAGAGTGTAGTCGTAGTGAAGCACCCACGTAGTTGTTCGATCCTCATCCACCATCACCACCACCAACACCACCACCAACAACATGACGGAGCTCGAGCTCGCCAATGGCCGCTATGTCGGCGAGCAACAGAACGGTGCCCCTCATGGGCCCGGCAACCTGTACCTATCGAACGGCGACCACTACGAGGGCCAATTTGTCGCTGGTGCCATGTCGGGTCTCGGTACCATGCGCTACGCGAACGGCAACGTGTACACGGGCGAGTGGAAGGCCAATCTGCGGCACGGGAACGGCAAGCTCACGTGGCCCAATGGCGACCGCTACGAGGGCGCGTTCGTGTCCGACAAGCGCCATGGGCGCGGTACCTTCACGTGGGCCAACGGCGACGTGTATCAAGGCCTCTTTGAGGAGAACTACCGCCACGGTAATGGCCGTCTCGTGTGGGCCGATGGCGGCGAGTACGAGGGCGAGTTCTATGACGACGAGCGCACCGGCTCTGGCGCGTGCTCCTATCCCAATGGCGACTCGTACAAGGGCGCGTTTCTCGCTGGCATGCGACATGGAAGGTGACGAGCTCGAGATCTCGCCTCTGCTACGATGAGGCGCGTTGTCGCTTGGAAGATTGCGTTGCTGATGATCACGGCCGTGCTCGCTCGCTCTCTATCTCCAACAGGGGCCTCTACACGTATGCGAATGGAGACCAGTATACGGGCGACTTTGTCGAAGGCAATCGAGAAGGCCACGGCACGTTGGTGTACGCCAACGGCAACAAGTACCTCGGCGAGTTCCACAACGACGTGCGCCACGGAGAGGGCCGCTTCTACTGGGAGTCGGGCAACACCTACATTGGCGAATATGTGAACGACCGACGAACTGGTATCGTAGTAGTCCTCCTCGTCGTCCTCGTCGTCCTCCTCTTCCTCGAGCGCTTGTGTGCATGCGCACGCTCTTATCGATTGGTGTCGCTTGAACTAGGGCGCGGTGAGATCGTGTTTCTCTCGGGCCAACAGTATCAAGGCTACTTTTTGGACGGCGTCCGACACGGCGAAGGCCTTGCTATCGAAGGCCCCACGGCTGCCTTCTCCGAGAGCTGGGAGAGTGGCAAGTTGCTGAAGCGCTTCGAGGTTCCCTATGGTGCGGTGGTGGTAGTGGTGCACTCCTCAAAGCCGACAATCGATTCGCTTGCTTACACATGTGATATGCACCACCATATGTAGGAGCTGCGGTATTTGCGCCTACAATCTTCAACAACGAGCACAGGTACCGATCGTCATCATGATAGCTCGAAGCTAGGGAGATCTTTGAGTTGCTCACTCGGTACTGACAATGACGATGACGATGACGATGATGGTACTGTAGCATCATTATACCGAACGAACTCGTGAATCGAATATTCGGATACCTCGATGCGCTTTCTCTATGCCGAGCATCGCGCGTGTGTAAAGTATGGTATACCTACACACAGACTCCGTTCTTTTGGCGCAAGCTGTGCGTTCAGCGCTGGAAGGCCTTGGAGAGTGTGACTGTACCGCCGACCAAGAGCTGGAAAGTGTATTACGCTTCGACTTCGGTATGTTGAGTGTCAAACGAGCGAGCGAGCCAACAAGCCCCCATAGTCGGTGACTCACACCAAGTGTACTCTGGTATAGCGTATATTTAAGGACGGTCAAACGAAATCGGGCTACGGCACGTACGTGTGGCCGAACGGCAACAAGTACATTGGACATTGGAAGAACGATCAATGCCACGGCGTCGGTATGAAGCTCTTTCGCTCGGGCGACAAGTACGACGGCGAATGGCTCGACGGCAAGAAGCACGGGCGTGGTACGCTCGAGTACGTGAACGAGGCCAAGTACGACGGCGAGTTCCGCAACGGCAAGAAGGAGGGCTACGGCATCCTGACGTTCGTCAACGGCGACCAATACTGCGGCGAGTGGAAGGACGGCATGAAGCACGGCGAGGGCGTGTACACGTGGAGCAACGGCAGCAACTACAAGGGCAGCTACCGCGTCGGCCTCAAGGAGGGCTGGGGCATCATGCGCTACAACAACGGCGACGTCTACGAGGGCGACTGGCGCAACGGCAAGAAGCACGGCCGCGGCACCGAGACGTGGGTCAACGGCGAGTGCTACGTGGGCGACTGGCGCGACGGCAAGCGCCACGGCACCGGCGTCGTGACGCAGGGCAACAACGACCGCTACACGGGCGAGTACGTTGCCGGCGAGCGGCACGGCAAGGGCATCATGGTGCTCGGCGAGGTGGGCGAAAAGTACGAAGGCGAATGGAAGGAGGGCGTCAAGACCGGCAGCGGCCGAAGAACGCTCGAGTCGGGCCAAGTGATCGAGGAGATGTGGGACTCGGGCATACTGTTGTCGAGCTCCGAGCCCGTGCCGTTGATCCCTCGAGACTTTGATCCGACACAATCCAAGCCTCGATGCCGTAGGAAGAAGAGCAACCCAGCCAAGGCAGCTGCCAAAGGGTATGTTTACATGGATGAAGAAGAAGAAGAGTGAGTGTGCTCGTTCGCTCACGTTTCTCTCTCCCTCCCTCCCTCCTTGCAGAGGAGCCAAGAAGCGGACTCGTTGAGACTCCAGTCGATTGTCAAGCACGATACTGTTGACTGCCAAGGCAGCGCGCGCGCGCACATATCGTCTCCCATCCACGGCGGCACTGAGCAGCAAGCATATCCGTGCTCGTTGCTGCCCTCTTGCTCTTGTTCCTTCTCTCTCGCGCTCTCGCTCCTAGCTCCTCTCTTGCGCGTTTCTGCGTTCATCGTCATTCTCTCTATGCGTGTATTGTTGTAATATGTACGTTACAAAGCCTTTAACAAACAAACAAACAACCAAGCCCAACCCAACCAAACGAGTTCTTCTTCTGTAGAGTCAGTGTGGATCTGGCTCAATCTATTCCTCTGCTGCCTCCCTCTTGCTCACACCGCTCTCTCTCCTCACACAAAGACAAAGACGACATGGAAGAGGAACTCTCGCAGTTGATTGTCAATGGTAGCAGCCTCGATGGTAAGCTAGCACTCTTGCGATACCTGCGAAAGACACATCTGAGACGGCCACAGCTTGTGGTGGACGTTGGGCGTGAGATTGCCGAGAGCTATCGCGTTCCCATGTTCGCTGCACCCATCACGGAGACTGAACGTACGTGTGTGCGCGCGTCGTGAGTGTGTGTCGTGAACTCTATTGTTGTTCGTTGCCAAGTACTGCAGCACAAGGGTGCGAAACGTGAAGCTGAGTCGAGCTATGATGGTGGTGGTGGTGAGGCAGTATGGACCATCGTGGAGCAAGTGGCACTCGCAGCGGTCGATGTGGCCAACTACGAGCTTGCCAATGCGTGCTTGGCTCGCTTGCAGGAGAGGTTCTCGCCTAGCAGCGTGCGCGTCGAACGATTACATGGAATGGTGCTCGAAGCCAAGGGAGCGTACCGCGAGGCGCTTCAACTCTATCACGGAATCCTACAGCGTGATCCGACCAACGCAGTATGTGTGTGACTGGGCGAACGAACCAACGAACCAACGAAACAACCAAGTCAAGTCGATTGATGATTGCCGTGATGGTGATGAACATGATAGACCATACGCAAACGAGTGGTCTGCGTACACAAGGCTGTGAATGATATCCCAAAGGCCATCGATGTGCTGGTTCGATATGTTCAAGAGCTCTACACGACAGACGCCGCAGCATGGCATGAACTGGCGGAACTGTATCTCTCCGTACAAAGGTTCGTGCCGTCGAGTCGATTGCTTGTTGATTCCGATTGGTCTGAATGGATTGGATTGGATTGGATTGGAGCAGCTATCAGAAGGCAGCATATTGCTACGAAGAGTTGATTCTGCTGCAACCAGGAAGCTGTCACGTTTACGTTCGCCTTGCGGAGGTGCATCAGCAGGGTGCGAGCTTGCGTGAAGTTCGATTCAATGCTAATGATGTCATGGCATATCGATATTCGATATAGATACTAGCAACGATTGGTGGGCAGGAGAATCTGCTATCGGCGAGAAAGTATCTGTGCCACTCACTGACGCTGGAGCTCCAACACAATACGAGAGGGTTGTATTGCTTGTTGATGGTACGTGCGCGTGTACAACCAACGCTACTCGAGCGTAAATGGTGATATCGATTTCTTGCGCGGGGTGGGTGTGATGAATAGGTTTGCCGTGCGATTGCCACGAGTAGCAGGACAACGCGCGAGATGCACGACGAGAACCAGCCAGTGCTCGAGTGGGCTCGGCAACAAGTAGCGGCGCTGGCGCAGGCCCGCACGGAGGAGACATCAAGCGCACGGCGATCCGAGACACAGGCAGTGGTGCCGAGGTTGTTGCTGCTGTTGGTCGAGGAGGAGTGATTGCGCTCCAACAAGCGGAGAGCTGAGAAGGATATGGTTGTTATTCAGAGATTCAGTTGAGGCACTGAAGACAACAAGCGAATATATGTGAATGAATAAAGATCAAGACGACGATCAAAGACGACGATCAAAGACGACGAGGAAGTGAAAGAAGAGTAGGAGTAGTATACGGAAGATGCAGCAACGAAAGGGAGTGAAGGGAGGGGAGGTGAGTAGCAAAGAGAGGGCGAGGTTTATGTATCGACGAAAGAAGGGTGGATAGGAGAAAAACACAACAAAAAAGGCAGGCACAGACGGGCTTACAATCGCTCGTAGTCGCGCTTGCGGTTCTGGAGGTAGCAGTACACGGGCACACCAATGGCGACGGCGAGGACGATAGCACCGCCGACGGCGATCAAGACAATGTAGACGGTCTTGAAGGGCGACGAGGTCTCGACGAGCGCCGAGCAATCGTAGTTGTTGGCCTTCTTGGTGTCGCTGCACTGGCACACACCGTTCGAGTCGATACCGGTGGTGGGGAGCTGGTAGGAGGTGGTGTTGTCGCAGGCGGCGTTGTTGCAGATGCAGCTCGAGGCGCTGCAGCCGTTGGCGCAGTTGTTGCCGGACCAGAGGACGTAGTCGCCGGTGGCGTTGACGGCAATGTACCAGGTGGCGTTGTAGGTGATGCCAGCGGCGAGGGCGGCGGGGGCCGTGTTGACCGGCAGGATGAGCTGGTTGACGTAGGCGCCCTGCGAGCGGTAGGTGTAGTCGGTGACCGACGGCGGGGCACCGAACTTGGCAAAGACCGAGTCGGAGGTGAGTGAGTTCTTGGACGAGACCGAGACGCGGACGGCGTTGGCCGTGGCGGGCACGGTGGCCGGGTCGAGCTGGTAGAAGACGAGCGGGTTGGTTTGGTCCGAGGCCTTGGTGGTGTCGATGAAGGTGGAGCCGAGGGCGGCCGAGAGCAGCGCGGCCGAGAAGGGCTTGCAGCCGATGCCGTACGAGCCGTCGGGGCACACGGTGGTGGTGGCGCTGAGCGAGAGGCCGTTGACGACGGCGGCCGCCGAGTTCAACACACCAACGTAGAGGCTGGAGCCGGCGAAAGCCGACGGGTTCTCAATCTGGATCGTCGAGCCGCTGCCGACGACGGGCGCCGACGACGAGGTCGTGGGCACGGTACCGATCTGCGCCGAGAGCGAGAGCGTGTTGGGCACGGAGGCTTGCGCCGGGCCGGGCATCGTGATCGAGAAGGTCACGCTGCCGACGCTGGCGTTGAAGGCCGTGGTGTCGACCTGGAAGTAGGTGAAGCCCGAGGCCGAGGCGTTGAAGGCCACCGGGGCGGCGACCGTGACGGGCGGCGGCTCGATGCACGACGGGCCGGTGCCGGTGGCACACAGCGGGCCGGTGAGGTTGAGCGACACGGTCTGCTGGATCGAGCCCGAGGTGATGGCCAAGAAGTAGGCCGTGCCGGGCAGGAGCGTGACGGTCGGCGCCGGCGTGTCCTCGACCGCCTGGGCGAAGCGGCCCGAAAGGCGCTTGGTCGACGAGAAGGCGCTGAAGCTCTTGCGGGCGAACTTGACCTCAAGCTGAGCCGCCGTGTTGTTGGCGAAGGTCGCGAGGCCGCCGCTGGGGCAAGCCGCCGTGAGGTTGGTGGAGTAGATGGGAGTGGTCGAGAAGCAAACGACGACCGGCACCGAGATCTGGCTGGTGAGGGTCACAGTCGCAATGCCGTTGAAGTGGTCATCGACCGTGAAGGCGGCCTCGGACGACAGGTAGGTGCCATTGACGCTGGTGGTAGCCGAAACACTCCAGAGGGTATCCTCCGCCGACACTATTCACACAAGACGAGGAGAGAGAGAGAGATTAGTTGATGAGTTGGTGTGATGTATCTCGCCCGGGGCGTAAATCACTGAACACACATCCACACAAGCGAGAGAGCAAGAGCGAGAAACACCACAAACGAAAGAGTAGCAGAGGATTCCTCCCCTGCTGTTCCACCCACCACTAGAAGAAGAAGCAGCAAGAGCGACACACAACACAGCCGTAGTGCGCCATCGATTTTTCCTCTCCACTCTCCACTCAGCAAATACGGAGGAAGAGGAAGAGAGAAAGAGAAGTAGAGGTATGCGGTGGGAAGAAGAATACGACGAGAAACAGGCGAAGGTACGGAGAAAGGTGGGAACACACGCGACACGATGCGCGGTGGTGGTGGTACTGGCGCGTAGCGTGGTGCAAGGTACCGACGACCACCAAGCAACAGCAAGAGCAACAGCAGGAGCAGAAGCTACTGCCGCTGCCTCGCTGGAACACTGGAGGTCGAGGAGGCGCTCGCTCACTCACTCACGCGGAGAGCGCGACAACAACCAGCGACGCAGCAGGAGGAGGACTCGCCACCACTCCCACTGTGTTGCTCGAAGCACCGCCACTCCAAGCCCCCACTCTCGAGGGTAGCACGGGAGGTGTGGCGATGAGCCGCACACTCTACCGCTCCACTTCTCGAGCCGAGCCGAGCGAGTGCCCGATCGTGCGTGGGAACGCGCCAGTCACGTTGCGCCAGACACGAAAGCACGCAGTAGAACACCGCCACCGCGCGCCCAAGAACACCACTAGACACACTCACACTCACTCGCTACACACACACACACAAGAACACCGCCGTGTCGCGACGTACCAGCAGCGACGAGGACCAACAAGCAGCAGAGGGCGCGGAGCGAGAGCATCGTGTTCGCCGGAGGGTGTGGAGAGACGTGTGTGGCGCGGCGGGCGAGCGCAGAAAGAGACCGCGCGCAGCGTTACACCGCGACAAAGAGAAAATTCTGTGCGTGGCGCAGAGGAAGCCGCACTCGAATATTCCACTGCGTCGCGGCGACCAATCGCCTGCGAGTCCGGCCCGCCGGACTAGCGTTCTTAACGGCGCGCCGGAGCTCATCCAACCCGTGCCCCGTCCTCTCTTCCCGCCTACTGAAGATTGCCACTGCCGCCACTGCTGCTGCTTCCTGGCTCCCGGCCGCGTGCAGTTCTCGTTCGCTCCGCTCGGGAGTGCGTGGGGCACCCACCGTCCAGGCCAGAATTTGCTTGCTTGCTTGCGCTGGCTACAATAAAACTCGACGCCGCACCATCCAAGGCTCGGGCTCGGCTTGAACCGAAACGAGCAGCCACCAGGCGCGGGAGCGAATCGAGAACTCTCGCTGCTGCACATCATTCATTGCACGAGAGCGAGTGCGCGAGTGGGCGAGTGAGTGAGTGAGCCTGTGAGGCTGTGAGG
>Ga0209915_1004451_pt1 | contig 10238 bp, 10 predicted proteins | sample ThiBiot_750_plan_FD_183952 | JGI IMG/M metagenome (GOLD analysis project Ga0209915, IMG submission 183952) | Wastewater bioreactor microbial communities from Cape Town, South Africa - Thiocy_cont_750_plan (SPAdes) | ecosystem: Engineered > Bioreactor > Thiocyanate-remediating > Anaerobic-Aerobic...
GGCGGTTTCTCGTTGCTTGCCGCCAAACGCGGTGCCCGCGAAGCAATCGGCATCGATTCGTCACAAAGCGCATTGTCGCAGGCAGAGGAAGCGGCAACGGCCAATGGCGTCTCTAGCAACTGTAAATTCATCAAGGCAGATGCGTTTGTGGAGTTGGAGCGTCTTGGCACGCAGGGCGACGTTTTCGATATTGTCGTGGCCGATCCGCCGCCCTTCGTGAAGGCACGCAAGGATCTGGAGGCGGGTGCCCGCGCCTATCGCCGCCTTGCGCGGCTTGCTGCCGTCGTCACGGCGCCGGGTGGTTTCCTGTTTCTGGCATCCTGCTCGCACAATATATCGGCGGAGCGTTTTGCGGCCGAATGCGCTGCCGGTATCGCGCGAACGGGGCGGCGGGCGGCATTGGTGCGGCAATCGGGTGCCGGGCCAGACCATCCGGTTCATCCATTGCTGCCGGAAACGGCCTATCTGAAAGCCTTGCTCTATCGGCTCGGCTGATCAGATTGTTGTCTGCGTGCCCAGTTCGACCACACGGTTGGGCGGCAGGCGATAGAACCGCGCCGGTGAAAGGGCGCCGCTGGCCAGCGTGATGTAAAGCCATGTGCGCCATTTGCCGAGGCCGGGATGCTCGGCCGGCATCAGCGTTTCGTGGCCGATGAAAAAGGTCGCGGTCTCGATATCCACCGCAAGACCATAGGCCCTCGCTTCTGCCAAGGCGCGCGGCACGTCCGGCGTTTCGAAGAAGCCGTGGTGAACATCCATGGCGAAAAAGCCCTTGCCCAGCTTTTCGACCTGGATGCGCTTGTCCGGCGGCACAAAGGGGCGGTCCTCCACCTCCACATGCAGCAGGATCACGCGCTCATGCAGGACCTTGTTGTGTTTCAAATTGTGCAACAGGGCGCCCGGCACCGAATCGATGCGTGAGGCAAGAAAGACCGCGGTGCCGGCCACGCGCGTGGGTGTTTTCTCTGCCCGCTCCAGAAACAGGTTCATCGGCATGGATTCGTTGCGAATCCGCTCCAGGTGCAATTGACGCCCTTTGCGCCAGGTTTCCATCGCGATGAAAATACCGGTGGCGATGGCAAGCGGCACCCAACCGCCTTCGACGATCTTCAGGCTGTTGGCGGACAGGAAGGCGAGGTCGATGAAGGCGAGCGAGCCGAATACGATTGCTGCCATCCGGAACCCCCATCGCCATTGCCGCCCGGCGACGATGGAGGCGTTGAAGGTGTCGATGACCATGACACCGGAAACCGCGATGCCATAGGCCGCGGCAAGCGCATTGGAGCTGCGGAAAATCAGCACGATCAACACCACGCCGATCAGCATCACGGTATTCATACCGGGTACGTAGATCTGGCCGTAATCGGTAGCCGAGGTATGGCGGATTTCCATGCGCGGAAGCTGGCCCAGTTGCACGGCCTGTTGTGTCATGGAGTAGACGCCGGAAATGACGGCCTGCGAGGCGATGATGGTGGCGGCCGTCGCCAGCAGCACCAGCGGATAGTGCAGCCAGGATGGCGCCAGCGCGTAGAAGGCGATGGAGGCTGATTGCGGGTTGCGCAGCAATTCCGCGCCCTGTCCGAAATAGACCAGCATTAGCGACGGCAACACGACAAACGCCCAGGCATAGCGAATCGGGTCTTTGCCGAAATGGCCCATGTCGGCGTAAAGCGCCTCGCACCCCGTCACCGCCAGCACCACAGCGCCCAGCGCGACGAACGCCGTCCATGGTTCGTGCGCGAACAGTGCAAGCCCGTAAAGCGGATTGACCGCCATCAGGATCGATGGGGTCTGCACCAGGGAAATAAGGCCCAGTGTCGAGATCGTCGCGAACCACAGGGCCATGATCGGCCCGAACATCCGCCCGATCCGCGCCGTGCCCCGGCTTTGCAGAAGAAATAACCCCACCAGGATGATCAGGGTCAGTGGCATGATCAGCGGTTCGAATGCGTGACTGCTCACGCCCAGCCCCTCGACCGCGCTCAGCACGGAAATCGCCGGCGTCAGCACGCCATCGCCGTAGAAAAGCGCCAACCCCAGAATCGCGGCTGTCCCGATCAGGCGCTTGGTCCCGGGCTTCAAGCCCTGGCTGCGATGGGCCAGTGTTGCCAGAACCAGCGTGCCGCCTTCGCCATTGCTGTCGGCCCGCATGATCAGGCCGACATATTTGATCGATACGACAACGATCAGCGACCAGAAGATCAGCGACAGCGCGCCGAAGATGGCCATCGGCCCGGGAAAGTGACCGCCCGTTGCCTCCACCGTCTGGCGCAGCGCGTAAATCGGGCTGGTGCCGATGTCGCCGAACACAACGCCCAGCGCCCCGATCGTCAGTGCCACCTGCCGCTTCAGCGGTTTGCCCGGCGGTGACGACGGGGCTTGCGGGACCGGTGTCTCCGGGACCGCTGCCAACGGGTCGTCAGGGGCGGGGCCTTGATTGGTCTCGTCGATGGTCACGATGAAGAACGGCCGTGAATGTTGCAGGAGATTCTGGAAAACACGGAAACAGGCCCGCTCTCTAAAAAGAATCGGAAGCACGGTCCGATTGGGAAAATCGGATCATGCCCAGAAGGTCTATTCCGCGGCCGGCCGGTTATCGCGATGCCCGATCCCGCTTGCGGGCGGCGAAAATAGGCTCGCCCGGCGCGGCTGAAAAGACCCGCAGGCGATTTCGCTCCGGTCTCGCACTTATGGCATTGAAATAAAAGGAAATTTTATTCCGAAACTTGCCCGGCAAGGCGCATCTGGGCCGGCTCCGGCCCAATGAATCCCTGTACCGGATAATCGCGGATGCCCCAGCTGTCAGCGCGCAGATTATAGACCCGGACAACGCTCCAATCGTTGGCGGGGCTAACATCGGCAACCGCGTTCGACAGATAGATATCGCCGCTGTTCAGCCAGTTGGCGTGGTCTACCAGTATCAGCCGCGGTGAAACGATCTTCTGCACCACGGCGAGGTGGCCACGTTTGGGGCCCGCATAGCCGATCAGCACCATGACGGCACCCGGCTCGGGTTGCTGATGACGGGCGTATTTGTTCGTGGCCTGGTTCCACCAGGTGCCCGCGTCGCCATAGATCGAAATGCCGGAATGGGCGCGTGCATACGGGACGCATTGCAGCGGTGCCGGCGGCGTTTCGATGCGGCCGGGCCCGCCGCGGCTTGCGGCGAGTGGCGGCGGCGCGCTGCTGCCGGAATCGCCGGGCACGCCCGCGCACCCTGCCATCACAACGCATAGAAATGCCGCTGTCGCGATCCGCAACGCTTGAGCAGGGAACGCGTCGGCCATGGTCAGCCCCAAACCATCCGCCCACGCACATGCGGGCAGTTCAGGGCGAGAGATAGACTGCGCTGGTTAAGGGTTCATTAAGATATGGATTTGGAATTCCGCACTTATTCGCCGGGTGCCACGTCGCGTGCGGGCAATGCGATGGAGCCGGTTAGCCCCATACCACCGATCGAGATCAGGCCGGACACGGCGATGATGAAGAACGGCGCGCTCCACGCCTGCTCGGTCAGCGCGAAGGCTGGCAGCAGCAGCCCAACCACGATTTCCGGCCAGCCGCGCCATGCCCCGGCGTAAGCGGCGCCGGCCTTCGGCGTGCGCTGAAACACCATGCGGGTGCTGAAGAATGCTTCCAGCGTCGCGCGTGTGTTGGAGAGGACGAGGCCGCTCGGGAAGATCAGCGCCAGCAGAAGGCCACGGAACAGGCGCGGCGTTTGCTGACGGCCGAGCATCGCCTGCCCGAGATAGAGATAGCTCACGCTGACAGAGAGGCCGAATGCCGTCACCGCCAGGCCAAGCTCGGCCACGGTGCGGATATAGACCACGCCCAGCGCCATCAGCGTCAGACTGATCACGGCGCTCATCGCAGCCAGGGAATAAAACGCGAACTGGCAGATCTGGGCCGTCATCACCGCACGCATCCATAGCGGCAGGGAGGAGCGCCAGATCTGCGGGATCAATTTGCGGGCGACCTGTGCATGGCCCTTGGTCCAGCGCGCCTGTTGCGCCCGCCATGCGGCGGCTGTTTCGGGCAATTCGCCCGGCACTTCGACATCCGGCAGCAGCGTGGCGCGCCAACCCTTCAGGGCACAGCGCATGCTGAGGTCCAGATCTTCGGTCAGCGTGTCGCCGGTCCAGCCGCCGGCATCGTCGATCGCCTCGCGCCGCCAGACACCGGCCGTACCATTGAACGAGATCGGCAGGCCGGCGCGGACACGGGCGTCCTGCTCCACCGCGAAATGGCTGTCCAGCAGCAGCCCCTGTGCGAAGGTGAGCCAGTTGCGGTTGCGGTTGGCATGGCCCCAGCGCGCCTGCACGAAGGCCAGGCCCGAATCGGCCACCAATGCCGGTACGGTCCGCCGCAGGAAATCCGGCGCGGGCACGAAATCGGCATCGAAGATCGCAACGAAGGGGGCGTCGGAATGAACCAGCCCGAAGGCAAGATTGCCGGCCTTAAAACCGGTGCGTTGTCCGCGGCGCAGGATGGAGAAATTCACCCCTTCGGGCACCACATTGCGCACCGCGGCAACCAGGGCCTCGTGATTCTCGGCCCGGCCATCGTCCAGAAGCTGGATTTCCAGCCGGTCGCGTGGCCAGTCCAGCCTGGCGGCGGCGGCGGCAACCCGCACGGCCAGCGCCCCTTCGTCGCAGACCGGCAACTGGACCAGGACGCGTGGCAGCGCCTCGTCAGGCAGCCTGGGCACGCGCGGGCTCGACGGTCGCCTGAACAGGCGGAGCGCGCCGAGACCGGCAAGCTGCACGGATAGAAGCGCCAGCATGACCAATATACAGGCAAGCGCACATTGCAGGAGCAGGGAAAAACCGGCCATGGCGGAGAGTACGGACCCCCAATTGTTTCCGTCGGTGACGCCGCCGGGAAGCGGCGGATTCCAGAACATTCGGGCCGCGCAAGACCCCGCGTCCCCAGAGGAGTAAGTTCAGGGGGAATGTGAGGCGGCGCGGACTCTTTCGCAAGAGGCGGAAAGGGCTTGACTAACCGGCAAATTCCAGGGCCGGTTTAGCGCATTGGCGGCCGTTTCAGTCCAGTGTGCGGCGGAACCGGGCCAGCGCCAGCGCACCGGCCGCCGCGGTGAAGAGCGCCAGCGGCCAGAATTGCGGCCACACATCGGCAAAGCCGTTCGCCTTCAGCATGACGCCGCGCACAATCCGCAGGAAATGCGTGATGGGCATGATTTCGCCCAGCGCCTGTGCCCATCCGGGCATGCCCCGGAAGGGGAAAACGAAGCCTGACAGCAGTATCGACGGCAACAGGAAAAATACCATCATCTGCATCGCCTGAAGCTGGCTTTTGGCCACGGTGGAGAAGGTGTAGCCCACGGCCAGGTTGGCGGTGATGAAAAGTAGAAGGGCGCCGCTGAGCAGGGTGAGCGAGCCAAGCATCGGCACCGCGAAAACGATTTTCGCGGCCACTAGAATCAGGGCGCTCTGGATCAGGCCCACGATCACATAGGGCGCGATCTTGCCGGTCATGATCTCCAGCGGCCGCACCGGCATCGCCAGAAGGTTTTCGTAAGTGCCGCGTTCGCGCTCGCGTGTCACCGCCATCGATGTCATCAGGACCAGTGTCATGGTCAGGATCACGCCCAGAAGGCCGGGCACGACATTGTACTGCGTGTTGGATTCGGGATTGTAGCGTTCGTGAACGGCAACTTGGAAAGCGGGACTGGCGGCTGCGCGCGCGGCCAGTGGCCCTTTCAGATCGTCGCGCAACGCATTTTCGATCAGGCCCTGAAATGCGCCCACCGCACGCGAGCCCGATGCCGGGTCGGTGGCATCGGCTTCCAGAAGGATCGTGGGGGACGCGCCGCGCACCAGATCGCGGGAGAAATTGGCCGGAATGTTCACCACGAATGAAACCGTGCCGCGGTCAAGCAGGCGGCGCGCTTCGGCGGGGGAACGTGTCTGGCGCACGACGCGGAAATAGTCCGAATTCATCAGCCCCGCCGTGATGGAATCCGAAAATGCGCCGGGATCTTCGATGGTCAGCGCGGTGGGCAGATGTTTGGGATCGAGATTGATCGCAAAGCCGAACAGAAAAAGCTGCATCACCGGAACGCCCACGATCATCGCAAGCGTCAGCCGGTCGCGCCGCATCTGGATGTATTCCTTGATCAGGATTGCGCGCACGCGCAGCAACGAAAAGCGCATGATCATGCCTCACCCCGGCTTTCCTGCTGAAGCTGGATGAACACATCTTCAAGGCTTGGCCGCGCGCGCTGCACCGACAATCCATCCCGGCTGTGAAGCGGGGCCAGCGCGGTTTCGAGTTTGTGCGCATCGTGGCCGCTGACGTGCAGGGCTGCACCGAAGAAGGCGACGGACTCCACACCGTCAAGCCCGCGCAGATGCGGCGCCAGTTCGCGCGCGTTCGTACCTTCGATGACGAAGGTGGCAAGGCCGGATTGTGCGATCACGTCGGCCACCGTGCCGCGGGCCACGATGCGGCCCACATTGATGTAGACGATGCGGTCACAGCGTTCGGCCTCGTCCATGTAATGTGTGCTGACCAGCACGGTCAGGCCTTCATCGCTCAGGGCGTGAATCTGGTCCCAGAAATCCCGCCGGGCTTTGGGGTCCACGCCGGCGGTGGGCTCGTCGAGCAAAAGAAGATCGGGCCGGTGCAGCATGCAAGCGGCAAGCGCCATGCGCTGTTTCCATCCGCCCGAAAGGCCGCCCGCCAGTTGGTGCTGCCGCCCACCAAGCCCCAGCCGGTCAAGGGCTTCATCCACCATTTTGCGGCGATCGGGCAGGCGGTAGATCCGTGCTGTGAATTCGAGGTTCTCCCGTATCGAAAGGTCGGTCCAGAAACTGAAATGCTGGGTCATGTAACCCGTCTTGCGCTTGATCGCTTCGCTCTCGCGGCGGAAATCGTGACCAAGGCAGGTGCCTTCACCCGCATCCGGTTTCAGAAGGCCGCACAACATGCGGATGGTGGTGGTCTTGCCCGAACCGTTCGGCCCCAGAAAACCCCACACTTCGCCTTGCGGCACTGCGATGTCGATGCCGTCGACCACGCGCTTGTCACCGAACTGCTTGGCAAGCCCGCGCACGTCGATGGCCAGCGTCTGCGGCGCGGTCATTGCGGCCTGACCGTTACGGGCTGTCCGGGATTGAGTTTCAGGCCGCCATCCGCGCGGGCCTCCAGTTTGAACACCAGCCTTTCGCGGCTCTCCGCCGAAAAAATCACCGGCGGGGTAAACTCCTCCTGTTGGGCGATGAACGTGATGCGGGCGGGGAGGGGCTTTGCGCAGCCATCGCAGGTGATGGAAACCTTATCGCCCATATGAACCTTCGCGAACTGGGTTTCGGGCACGAAGAAACGCACATAGATATTCTGCGGCGGCAGCACGGCGACGACCGGTGTCATCGCAGGCACATACTCCCCGGCGCGGAAATAGATGTCTTCAACCCGGCCGGCTGTTTTGGCAGTGACCTGTCTTTGCGAAAGCTGGTAATCGGCATCGGCGAGGGCGGCGTTGTATTGCTGGTGCAGCGCTGTTGCCTGGGCGAGGCGGGCCGCGGCTTGTTTGGCATTGGACTGGGCAAGATCGTAATTCTGCTGTGTTCCCGCGTGGGCGCGCAGCAGGCCGCCCTGCCGGGTGAGTTCTTTTTGCGCCAATGTCAGATCGGCTTCCGCCTGCAGAATCTGCGCCTCAGCCTCCGCGATATTGGCAACGGTTTGTGCCCGCGCCGCCTGCTGCCGCGTATTGTCCAGCGCGAAAAGGATTTCGCCGCGCTTGACGATATCGCCGCGTTTGACGGAGACCTGTTCGAGCCAGCCTGCCTGTGGTGCGGCGATGAAAGCGTCCTCGCCCTCGACATAGCCTGTCCAGCCTGTGTCACCGGTCTCGCCGCAGCCGTAGAGCAGGCATGCGATCAACAGTAGCGCGCGTTTCATCCTCAGCCTCCGGCGGAGAGACCGGCCAGAAGCAGATCGATGTGGGTTTCGATCATGCCGGCGTGGTCATAAGGTTCGTCGTCAAATTGTGCGAAGCTCGTGCGCCAGAAAGCGGCGAGCAGCAGCGGCGCGATAGAAATCCGCGCAACATGCCCAGGATCGACAGCGCGGAATTCACCGCTTGTCACACCGCGCGCGATCAGGCCCGTGAGCAGGCCGAGCCCCTGCGCAATAATCTCGTTACGATAGAAGCGGGCAAGTTCGGGAAAATTACCGGCCTCCGCGACGATGATCTTGGGCAGCACCACCCGGTCGCTGGTCGCGATGAAATGGCCGATCCGGGTCAATACCAGTCGCAGCAGATCGCCCGCAGGCCCGCGAAAATTATTCACCTGTTCCTTCGCGCCCGCGATGGCCGGGCTGATGGATTGGCGGATCAGCGCCTTGAACAGCGCTTCCTTGCTGTCGAAATAAAGATAGATCGTGCCCTTGGTGACACCGGCCCGGCGCGAAATATCTTCCATGCGCGCGGCGGCGAAGCCTTTCTCCGCGAAGACGGTGAGTGCCGCCTCCAGAATTTCTGCGGGCCTTGCATCCTTGCGGCGATGCCAGCGGGATTGGGTGGCTTCCATGCGCCGATATTAGTAACTGAACAGTCAGTTATCAACAATGCTGCAGGGCGAATTTCATTCATCGCGGGTACAGCCTCGGCGCGCTACAGTGCCGGACAGATTTTGAGTCAGGATGGATAGAAATGCCCCGCCCCGCTTACAAGGTATTGGGATTGTTGAGTGTTCTGGCGCTGGTGGGTTGTGCGGAGCCGGCGGCCTACGCACCCAGAGCGCCGGGCCAGAGCGTCGGCTACACCGATGTGCAATTGGCCCAGAACCGTTACCGGGTTACCTTCACCGGGAATTCCGTCACCCCGCGCGAAACGGTGGAAAATTATCTGCTGCTGCGTTCGGCCGAAGTGACGCTGCAATCCGGGTATCACGCCTTTGAATTCGATACCCGCGATACCAAGGCGGATGTGCGCTATCGCTCCGATTTCACCGGCTGGCCTGGCTGGCGCGGCGGCTATGGCTGGTATTGGCATAGCTGGGCCTTCGGCTCCCCCTTCGGGCCGCCTTATGAATCGGTCGATAGCTATCCGATCACCCGTTATCAGGCTTACGCGGAAATCGTGATGCTGACGCCGGAGGAAGCGCACGACAATCCGCGTGCCATCGATGCCCACGATGTGATCACGCATGTCCGTCCGATGACCGTGCCGCCGAAGCCCGCGCCGCGTTGATTTCTAGCGCGGTTTGCGCAGCACCATCCGCGCACGGTCTCCGTCGCGGATGATGCTGAGTGTTTCATAGCCTTCCTGGCGGCACATATGCGGCACATCGATGGGGGCCATCGGGTCATCGGTGGCAATCTCGATTTCCGCACCCGGCTTTGCGTGTGACAGCGCCCGGCGCGCCATCAGCGCGGGCAATGGGCATTTCAGACCCTGCAAATCATGAAATTCGCGGTCTGCGGCACGGGGCTCTGGCGTCATGGGCTTTCGCAATATCCGCGACGGGTTTCGCCTATCGTGTAAAGCTGATCTCCGCCGCCGGGACAATATCGGCGAAATTGGCAAGCGTCGCATTGTGGTGGGCGATGATGTCCTTCGCATGCAGGACGGCCGTGTCGCCCGTTGTGTGCGCGTCAGCCGCCAGGGTTACGGCAAAGCCCCGCTCAAAAGCCGCACGTACGGCCGTGTCGACACAATATTCCGTTTGCATGCCACAGGCGATCAGGGCATCGATTCCGGCGGCACGAAGTTTCTCTTCAAGCGCGGTATCCTGAAACGCGCTGCACTGGCGCTTGACGATCACCGTGTCGTCCTTCTGCGGCGCAATCTCTTCCCGGAAGGGAAAGCCGGCGCCATCCGCGGAAAGCGGGTGGCCCGGTCCGCCATCGTGCTGGATGAAAAATATCGCCATGCCCGATGCACGCGCCGCTGCGATCATCTGTGCAATGCGCCCAATAACGGCTTCGCCGTCGAAAGGCTGAAACGCGGGGACGGAAAACATCCCCTTCTGCACGTCGATGACGAGAAGTGCGCGTGCCATTTCACTCCGCTGCCTTGGTGGCCTTTTTGGCTTCTTCTTCCTCATGATGCTTCTGGATGGTTTGCATCGCGGCCATCGCGGCAGCGCCGATGAACTGTTCCTTGTTGTCTTTGGCCCAGGAAAACGCCGTTTCGCGCGCCTCGTTGGCCTTGTTGATCACGGGCGTCACATAGCGCTGCCACAGTTCGTAGGATTTTTTCGTGGCTTCGA
>Ga0209915_1004455_pt1 | contig 10229 bp, 9 predicted proteins | sample ThiBiot_750_plan_FD_183952 | JGI IMG/M metagenome (GOLD analysis project Ga0209915, IMG submission 183952) | Wastewater bioreactor microbial communities from Cape Town, South Africa - Thiocy_cont_750_plan (SPAdes) | ecosystem: Engineered > Bioreactor > Thiocyanate-remediating > Anaerobic-Aerobic ...
TACGTCTCGACGCCTGCGTCGATCTTGTCATCTCTCCCTCCGCAGAGCGAACGATCACCGAAGAACTCGGTCCGCAGGCGCTGACGGCGATCAACGATCTGCCTGCGCGCCGCCACGGCGCCTTCGATGTGGGCGCCGACATCGCTTCAGGCTCAACACCCACATCCGGCATGATCGTCGCGCCGTGCTCGATGCGAACACTGTCGGCCATCGCCCACTCACTTTCGGACAATCTCCTGGTCCGCGCCGCCGATGTACATCTGAAGGAGCGCCGTCCGCTCATCCTGATCGCCCGAGAGACGCCGCTTCACCTCGGGCACTTGCGGGCGATGACGGCGGTCACCGAAATGGGCGCCATCGTCATGCCTCCTGTGCCGGCGTTCTATTTGCAGCCTCAAGGCATCGAGGATGTCGTCGATCAAGTTGCGCGCCGGGCTGTCGATCTCATCGGGATCGCGCCACCGACCGCCATCGGCTGGAAGGGTGGCGGGAACGTCCTTGGAGGAAAGAGCGACGAGACAGGCGATCCGATCGACCGGTGATGAAACGTGACCTACTGATCCGACCTCGGAATACGGAAAAGCGCGCCCAGCATGCCGAGGAATACCAAGGCCCAAGCGCCGAGCGCGATATAGAGGAAGGCTCGCGGCAATCCGGACAGGAAGCCGAACCCCATGGCCTGGTCCATCTGCCAGGTAGACGCCGCATACATGCCGAGGGGGAATACTGCACCCCAGTATAACGGGTCGTATTTGAAAGGGAACCGCTGGAAACCGTAGCGCCAGATGCCCAACAGGACGAGCATCGGTATCCACCATGTTCCGGTTGCCCAGTAGAAGACAGTGAAGCCTTTCAGAAAGGGAAGCAGGGACATGAGATAGGGGGCGTGCGGCGCGTTCAGGATCAGCAGCGAGCCGGCCAGTGTGGAAATGGCCATCGCCCCCATATTGATCCAGTAGGGCGGCGTCAGATCTCCGGGAGAGAACCGAAAAAACGCGTAGCGGTAGAAGATCAGCGACATCATCCAGATGTAGAGCATCCCGCCCCAAAGCCACATCGACAGAGCCATCAGATTCAGTTCCAGCCGATAGGGCTGGCCGATATGTGCCGCGAGCAGCGCGCTCGAGACAGATAGCGCCTGTGTGGCCACCACTGCCAGAAGCCAGCTCCCGTTGATGCCCTTGTCGAGGGTCGGCTTGCTGCTCTTCACAGTCAGCACCATGAAGATCGCGTAGGTAAGGCAAATCCAAAGCAGGATCGCGAAGAGCCAGAAGGCCATTCCGGCCGTAACATTTTCGCTCAGGACCAGGAACTGGGACGCCAGGATGCCTGTGCCAGCCACCGTAGTGAAATAACCAGGTCCAGTCGCATGAGCGAACATGTCGCCGAAGAAGCGTCCGGGAAAATACCAGGCCCGCAGCACATAGAGCGCGCAAAGGACGACATATTGGGCGATGTTCAAATAGAACATCCCCAGGGCGATCGTCTCATGCCCCATCCTGAACGCCGCGAGCGAGACGATACCCGTGGCCATCACCAGGCCGAAATATGCGGGCGACAGGTCGGACAGGCGACTCACTGACCATCCAGGGGTCAAATGGTCACCGTTCCTGTCCACCATCTCTTCTTTCATAAGGCATATCCCGGCCATTCATGCTTCAACAGTGTCTCATGGTTGCCGCCGTTTAATATTGACGTAGCGCAAACACCTGCTTTCGCCAGCAAAAGCGCCCGCTTTGGCGGTGCAGTGGATGGCGGGCGCGCTTCAAGGCGCGGTGTGGTCGGGGCAATGACCTCGCTAAGTGAAGGAGATTACGGTGCGCCGGACATTTCGCCCAATCATCGTGGGCGAAGCCTCGGGACAGGTGTCACCCGGCGGCCTCCGCCGAGCGCGGCCCGGCGCCCGCGTCCCGCGTAACGATGCCGACGAAGGCCGCTCGCGTCTCGGGCGGGGTCAGGCCGCGCGGCTCCCAGACATGGCGGGCGATGAAATGGCCCGTCAGGCGGAAGGCGGCGGCGAGCTCCGACGGCGAAGCCGCGCGCAGGTCCGATCCCATCAGGAAGGCAGGTAGCGGCAGGAGCCGTTCCGCCCAGGGCGCCGCCGCGGCGCGGCAGACCGCCCTGCCCGATTTCGGCGAGACGAAGCCGAGATCCTCGCGTCCGCCGGTGACCGCGCAGCTGCCGAGGTCGAGCCCGAAGCCGAGTTCCTCCAGCATCATCGCCTCGAGGCGCACGAGGAGTTCGCCCGCCGTCAGCGACTCGTCCATGTGGACGAGAATTAGCGCGAGCATTTCGTAAAGGCCGGGATGGGGATCGCGCTCGGGCAGGAGACGGATATGGCTGGCGGCAAGCTGCAGGCCCGTGAGGCCGAGCGGCGTTTCCATCAGGCGCGCAGCGGAGAATTCCAGCGGCTCGACCTGGAAATTGCCGAGATGCTCGTCGAGCCGGGCACGCCAGACGAGTTCGACGCGGTTGCCGGCCTGCAGCAGCGGCTGCATGCGGTGCGAGCGGCCACCCTTGACGAGGCCGAGATGGCGGCCATGCGCCTTCGTCATCGCCTCGACAATGGCACTCGTCTCGCCATGGCGCCGCGTGCCGAGGATGATGCCTTCGTCCTGCCATTCCATGGATAGCGAAAATCCGCCCGTTTCCCGGCAAATTCAAGTCATTCCGGGAAATCGAGCCCCATCTCGCGGTAGCGCTCGGGATCGTTGCCCCACCCCTCGCGAACCTTGACGAACAGGAAGAGGTGGACCGGCCGTTCGAGAATGGCGGCTATCTCCTTGCGGGCCGCCTGGCCGATCGCCTTGATCGCCTCGCCCCTCCTGCCGAGGACGATCTTCTTCTGGCTGTCGCGCTCGACATAGACGACCTGCTCGATGCGCACCGAGCCGTCCTTGCGCTCTTCCCAGCGCTCGGTCTCCACCGTCGAGGAATAGGGCAGCTCCTCATGGAGGCGAAGATAGAGCTTCTCGCGTGTGATCTCGGCAGCGAGCTGGCGCATCGGCAGGTCGGAGAGCTGGTCCTCCGGATAGTACCACGGGCCCTCGGGCAGACGCGCGGCGAGCCATCCGGCGAGGTCCTCGCAGCCCGAGCCGTTGAGCGCCGAGACCATGAAGGTCGCCTCGAAGGGCGCGCGGGCGTTGGCCTCGGCGGCAAGGCCGAGGAGCTTCTCGCGCTCGATGCGGTCGACCTTGTTGAGGACGAGCACCTTCGGCTTGCGCGCGTCCTTCACCTTGTCGAGGATGGCTTCGGCATCCTCGTTGAGGCCGGCGGCTGCGTCGATAAGGACGAGGATGACGTCGGCGTCATGCGCCCCTCCCCAGGCCGTCGTTACCATGGCGCGGTCGAGCCGCCGCTTGGGACGAAAGATGCCGGGCGTGTCGACGAGCACCATCTGCGTCGCACCGACCGTGGCGATGCCGCGAATGAGAGCGCGCGTCGTCTGCACCTTATGGGTGACGATCGACACCTTCGCGCCGACGAGCCGGTTGACCAGCGTCGATTTGCCGGCATTGGGCGCGCCGATCAGGGCGACGAAACCAGAGCGGGTCCGCGGCTTGCCGGATGCGGCGATGTCACTCATCGGGGCTCCCGCGCGACCAGACGCCCTGCCTGTAGAGAACCTGTTCGGCCGCTTCCTGCTCGGCCATCCGCTTGGAGCGGCCCCTTCCGTAGCCGGGCTCGAAATCTCCCACCGTCACTTTCACGATGAAGAGCGGATCATGATCCGGCCCTTCCCGGCTCTCCACGACATACACCGGATAAGCGCCGCCCTGCTGGTGGGCCCATTCCTGAAGCTCGGTCTTCGGGTCTCGCCGCGCTTGCCCCCCGTCTGCCCGGCCCTGCCAGTGGCGCAAGATGAAGGCGCGCGCAACTTCGAGTCCGCCTTCCAGATAGATTGCGGCGATGAGAGACTCCATCACGTCGGCACGCAGGTTCATCAGCCGCTTGTCTGCAAGCTGGCGCACATCGGCGCCGGTACGGATGAACTCGAAAAGACCGAGTTCGTCGGCTACTGCCGCACAGGTCTCGGCATTGACCAGGGCATTGAGGCGGACCGAGAGTTCGCCCTCGTCCGCCTTCGGAAAGACTGAAAAGAGCATTTCGGCCACGACGAGACCGAGCACACGGTCGCCGAGGAATTCGAGCCGCTCGTAATCGGTATCGCCCGCCTGGCTGGAATTGCCGGCCCGCGCGCTCGAATGCGTCAGAGCGCGTTCGAGCCGGTCAGCATCCTTGAAGGCATGCCCCGTTCGCTCCTCGATGAGGCGGAGGGCCGCGTTGGTCAGCACCGCGTTTTCTCCGGTCAGTTGCCGGAGACGGCCTGGGTCGTCGCAGGCGGCTCGTCGCCGACCCAGTCGAACAGTCGACCCCAGCGCAATTCGCTCGGCCACTTCCAGAATTCGAGCGGGCTCGCCCCGCCGGCAATGGAGAAGAAGATGACGTCCGCCTTGCCGACGAAATTCTGCAGCGGCACGTAGCCCACATCGAATCGGCTGTCGGCCGAGTTGTCCCGGTTGTCGCCCATCATGAAATAATGTCCGGGCGGTACATCGAAGACCCGAGTGTTGTCACCGATGCCGTTGGGGGTCAGGTCGAGGGTCTCGTAGCTGACGCCATTGGGCAGCGTCTCCTTGTAAACATCGACGGGGCGGTTCTCCTGGGTGATATCGGGATTGTTGATCTGGCCGACCTTCACCTTCGAAACGGGCTTGTCGTTGATGTACAGGACGCCGTCCTTCATCTGGATATGGTCGCCCGGCAGTCCGATTACCCGCTTGATGTAATCGATCGAGGGATTCGAAGGCAGCTTGAAGACCGCCACGTCGCCGCGCTTCGGCGGGGACGACCATATGCGGCCGCTGAAGAGATCGACCCCGAACGGGAGCGAATAGCGCGAGTAGCCGTATGAGAACTTCGACACGAAGATGTAGTCGCCCTCGAGCAATGTCGGCCGCATGGAGCCGGAAGGAATATTGAAAGGCTGAAACAGGAAGGTTCGGATCACGAGGGCCAGGATCAGCGCCTGGACGATCACGCTCAAGGTCTCGCCGAGACCGCCGGACTTGGTGGCTCGCGTTCTGCTTCGGTCGGACACGCTCATGGTTTCCCTGTTTCTGGAACGGCAGGCATCCGCCCCTTGCTCCCGGAAAGGTGAATCATTTCATAACGGCTCGGGACGGGCGGAGCAATGCGTTGCGACTTTCGCCATCTCATGTCGCGAGACCGGCCCGCGGCCTCGCCTCTATGACCACGAAGGCCTGGGCAAGCGGATAGTCGTCCGTGATGGTCAGATGAATGTGGGGTTCGTGGCCGGACGGGGTGATCTCGGCGAGGCGGCTGGCGGCTCCATTGGTCAGGCGCATGGTAGGCTTGCCGCCGGGCAGGTTGACGACGCCCATGTCGCGCCAGAAGACGCCGCGGGCCATGCCGGTGCCCAGCGCCTTGGCGCAGGCCTCCTTCGCGGCAAAGCGCTTGGCATAAGACGCTGCGCGCTCGTGCCGGCGGTCGGATTTCGTCCGCTCGATGTCGGTGAAAATACGGGCGGTGAACCGTTCCGGGTGGCGCTCCAGCGTCCTTTCGACGCGGCGAATGTCGATGAGGTCGCTGCCGATGCCGATGATCATGAGCCTGCCGTCGCCCGGGCCGAATATGCCGCGCGTTTGCGGGCGCGCTCTGCGAGGCGCTCGCGACGTCGGTTGCGGAATGCCGCGGTTGCCGAGCGCGTCAGCAGATAGGCTACAGCCCCGAAGGCGAGACCGAGGGGGATGGACCCCACGATCATCGGCTTGAGCACCGGGCCCCACAACACCGCGAAATCGAGATGGTACAGCATGTGGCCGAGGCCCACCGGCGTGTCATCCGGCGGCCTGACCCCGGTGAGCATGAACCGGCCGATCCCGAGGGTCGCGCCCCAGATCAGCGGGAACGTTATCGGATTGCCGATGGCGGTGCCCAGGGTAGCGGCGATCATATTCCCTGCAATCAGATAGGCCAGCGCGCAGGCGAGCAGGAAATGGAATCCGACAAATGGCGTGAAGGAAGAAAACACGCCCGCCGCTACTCCCGCCGCAATCGCATGCGGGGAGCCGGACAGTCGTAATATCCGCTTGGCGAAATACTGAAAGGAGCGCGAAAACGAACGGCGCGGCCAGAGCAGGGTCCTGACCCTGTCCCAGAAGTGTGCCGGTTCGCGACGTCGGAAAAGCATGCCTGGTCGATACTCTCGAGGCGCATTGGCGGCCAAAGGCCTCGCCGCATGCGTGATGAAAAAACTCAGACGCGATCGCAATCCGTGCGGCCACCTCGCTTATTTATAGGAAGCGTGCCCGCCGGCTACAAGCTTCCATCGGGGGCGTACCAGGCGAATGCTCGCCTTCGTTCCAAGCGGAAAATTGCGGCGGAAGGTGGGCTGGCGTGCCCGGTTCAGGAGCCAAACCGCTGCCCGAACCCCCGTGGATCAGCCCGAGGCGGATGGCCGCACCAGATCGATCACATCCTTGACCACGATCCTGTCGCCGACGCCGAGCGCCTGCACCGCGGCGGAATACATGACCGTGTCCTTCGGACAGGCGACCACGAACGCGTCCGCATCGCCCAGCGCCAAGGCCTCCTTGATGCGGTTCTCGCTCGGCCGCTCGACCATGGAGCTGTCGTCCATCCAGATGCGCCCGCCGCCGGCGCCGCAACAGAAGCTGTTCTCTCGGCAGCGGCCCATCTCGTGCAGGCGGTTGCCCGTAAGTTCGATGAGCCTGCGCGGCGCGTCAAATCCACCATTGTAGCGTCCTAGATAGCAGGGATCGTGGTATGTCACGACTTGCCCGCCCACGGCTGCCTTCTCGAGTTTTCCCTGCTCAAGCAGTTCCAGGAGCAGCTGCGTATAATGCATCACCTCATAGCTCTTGCCGAACAGCCGGTATTCCTGACGAAGCGCGTTCAGGCTATGAGGATCGGTGGTCATGATCCGGTTGAAGCTTGCGGCGTCGATCGCCTCTATATTGCTTCGGGCGAGCATCTCGAAGACGCCCTCCTCACCAACGCGGCGAACGTCGTTTCCGCTGTTCTGTTCCCCGTCATAGAGGATGCCGAAATCGACGCCCGCCTCATGCAGCGTTTCGGCCACCTTCAGCGTTATTCGCTGCACGCGCGGATCATAGGACGCGTAATCTCCGACGAACCATAGCACGTCGACCGGTTCCGTCCGCGCATCCTTGATCTTGAAGCTGAGGTCCTTCGTCCACTTCGCCCGCTGACGCGGTGGCTTGCCGAGCGAATTGCCGTTGCGCTGCAGGCTCGCGAGCGAGTCCTGCAGCATCGGCTCGAGGCTGCCCTCTTCGACAAGCGAGCGGCGCATCTCGATGATCTTGGTCATAGGCTCGATATGGACGGGGCACACGTCCATGCAGGCGCGGCACGTCGTGCAGGCCCAGAGCGTCTCTTCCGCGATCACCCCCCCGATCAGCGGCAAATCCTGCTGCTCGCCATCCTCGCGCGCCAGCATGTGATCGCGCAGGTTCATGATCACCTTCTTGGGGCTCAGCGGCAGGCCCGCGGCATTCGCCGGGCAAGCCTCCTGGCAGCGCCCGCACTCGGTGCAGGAGACGAGGTCAAGCCGGTGCTTCCAGTTGAACTGGTCGATGTCCGAAATCCCGACGGTGCCTGATTCGCTTCCGACCGGATCAAGCTGGCCTTTGGAATTCCGGTTGCGCAGGAAGATGTTCGGTATGGCCAGGAACATATGTCGATGCTTGGATCCCGGGATGTAGATCAGAAAGGCCAGAACCGAACAGATATGGGCCCAATAGAAGATATCGATCCCGACGCCAGCGGCGGTCGGCGAGAGGCCGAGTGCCGCCAGGGCCGATGCGATGGCGCCGCTCACCGGTTGCCACGCTGTCCAATGCCCGGCAAGCACGATGCGGCAGGCCTTCTCGAACAGCATCGTGGTCACTACGGCGGCCACGAGGACGTAGATCAGCCATGCGTCGGCAGCGTTCGATCCGGCAAACCGCCGTGGCTTCAAGACGGCGCGCTGGTAAGCGGCCATGACCAGCGCGGCATAGACGAAAAGGGCGAAGATGTCCTGCAGGAAGGCGATCCAGCTTTCTCCGCCTATGGGAGCAAGGGAGAAGCCGGGAAAGAGACCCGAGCCGAAGCTTTCGAGAATCGCGGTGAAGAGCACCACGAAACCCGAGAACAGCAGGGCATGCAGGACGCCGGAATAGCGCTTGCGCAGCAGCCGCCGATGGAGCCCCACCTCCGCCACCGCGAAGACGGCGCGGTCGACCGGATGGTCGAAACGCTTCACGGCTTTGCCCCGAAACACGGGCGCGAGCACGCGATAGAAGCGCCGTCCCGAAATGACGAGCGTCGCGATCAGGAGGACCGCGACGGTGATTTGGGTGGTCAGCACGTCAGCCGGCCCTCTCGCTCAGCGCTTCCTTGAACGCCGGCAGGAAATCGGCCACGTCGACCGTCGCGCCGATATGCGCGTAGTCGAAGATCGGCGCCGCCGCGTCGGTGTTGATCGCCACGATCAGATCCGAGCTGCCCATGCCCTCGATATGCTCCGGCGCGCCGGATACGCCGAGCGCCAAATAAAGGCGCGGCTTGACCTTGCGGCCCGACTTGCCGACCTGGCGCTCCTTCGGCAGCCATCCCGCATCGACGATCGGCCTCGAGCCAACAAGTTCGCCTCCGAGCAGCCCCGCGGCCTCTCGCGCTTCCTCGATCGAATCCTCGTCGCCGATCCCGCGTCCCACACAAAGCAGCCGGTCCGATTTGGTGATGTCGACGGCCTCGGGATCGGGCTTCGTCGTCGAAAGGAGGGTCACCGTGCCGGCATGTTGGCCGGCCGGGGCGGAAAGCGTGACGACCTCGGCCGTCCGGCCGCTTGCAGGTTCCTCCGCGAACGCGCCCGGATTGACCATCACCAAGACCGGGAGCCCGGCGCGCGAGGTTGCAACGAGCTTGCCGCCATAGATCTGGCTCTGCGCCTCGATGCCGTTCTCATGGATGCGCACCGACGTGCAGTAGCCGATGAGCGGCACGCCCCGCCTTATCGCCAGGGCGGGCGCAAGATCGATGCCGGAAGTGGAATTGCCAAACAGGATGAGGTCCGGCGCCGATTCGGCTACTGCCTGTTCGACCCATGCAGTATGGACCACCGGGTTGTACTCCTGACCTGCCAGATCCGGAGCGGTGAGGACGCGGTCAACGTCGAGCCCTGCCACGACATCTGGCGACCGGCCCAGGACAACCGCGTCGATCATTCCGTTCTTCCCGGCCAGGGCGCGAGCGCCGGCAGCAAGTTCGCGCGACAGCGGTGTGGCAACGCCATCAAGAAGATCGATGTAGAGGAGAACCTTCATCATCACGCTCCGACCAGCCCGCGCGCGGCGAGCAAATCCACCACCTTGGCGGCAACCTCCTCAGCCGAGCCAGACAGCATCTCGGCCCCGTGCCCCCGCGCGGGTGCGGCGAGCGCCGAAACGGCCTGCGCCGCAAATCCGGCCGGCAATTCCGACGGCCTCGAGGGGATGGCCAGCGATGTCGCCTGCCTCAGCTTCGTGCCGGACACATAGCGCGGAGGCCTGGACGCGGTCTGGATGCCGAGCACGGCCGGCCCCTGGACCGAAAAACGCGCAGCGAAGCCGCCGCTATATTCCTGCGACACCGTCAGCCCGGCGCCATCGGGCGTGACCCCGGCGACCGCGTTGATCGTGGGCCAGGAAAGCGCGCCGGCCAAATAGGGGGCGAGCTGTCCGAACACATCTTCCGGGGTCTGGACGCCGGTCAGAACGAGGTCGGCGCCGAGCTCGCTGACGATCGGGGCGAGAAGGAGCGCGGCGGCTCGCGCGCCCACGACGCCCTCCAGATCGTGCGCCACGATGACCGCATCGTCCGCGCCGCGCGCTATCGCGGTCTGGAGCTGCCGCTCGGCGCCCTCGCCTGACAGCGCGACCGCCGTTACACGCGCTCCCGAAGCCTCCTTGAGGAGCACTGCCTCCTCGAGTGCATGGTCGTCGAACTCGTTCAACTTGAGGCCGATCCACTCCCGGTCGATCTCGGTGCCGCTTTCGGCGATCTCGATCTCCTCACTCAGGTCAGGCACGATCCTGAGCACGACAGCGATATGCATCGCTTTCTCCTCCTGGCGGCTCGTGTCGCGTGGCGCGTGCCGCTCCTTGCAATCCTGCGACACCTCGGCAGGGCCGCTCGGCATT
>Ga0209915_1004460_pt1 | contig 10214 bp, 8 predicted proteins | sample ThiBiot_750_plan_FD_183952 | JGI IMG/M metagenome (GOLD analysis project Ga0209915, IMG submission 183952) | Wastewater bioreactor microbial communities from Cape Town, South Africa - Thiocy_cont_750_plan (SPAdes) | ecosystem: Engineered > Bioreactor > Thiocyanate-remediating > Anaerobic-Aerobic ...
CGATGCGACGTTGATCTGCCATCTCGGCATGTCGGGCTCGTTCCGGATCGAGGCCGATGAAGGCGAATTCCGGCCGGGCGGCTTTCACCACGAGCGTGGCAAGGCCGCGGCGCATGATCACATCGTGTTCCACCTCGACACGGCCTCGGGCGCGTGCGCCCGCATCATCTACAACGATCCGCGCCGTTTCGGATTCATGGATATCGCCGCGCCGGGCGCACTGGATACCCATCCCCTCCTCGAGCATCTTGGCGCGGAGCCGACCGGCAATGCCTTCAACGGAGAACTGCTGGCCGAGATGTTCCGCAACAAGGCCGCACCCCTCAAGGCGGCGCTTCTGGACCAGCGACTCGTTGCCGGGCTAGGCAACATCTATGTCTGCGAGGCGCTCTGGCGGGCGGGGCTTTCGCCGCTGCGCGAAGCCGGCAGCCTGTCGCCGGCAGGAACATCACTGGATGCCGACTGCCTCGCGGAATCCATCCGCACGGTGCTCGGCGAAGCGATCGCCGCAGGCGGCTCCAGTCTGCGCGATCACATCAGGACCGATGGGACGCTCGGCTATTTCCAGCACTCCTTCGCCGTCTATGGCCGCGAGGGCAAGATTTGTGCGAAGCCCGGATGCGGAGGCACCATCGTGCGGGTCGTCCAGTCCGGCCGGTCGACTTTCCTGTGCCCGAGATGCCAGAAATAGCTGCCGCAGAAAGGAGCGGAAGATGGATTACGAGAATATCATCGTCGAGCGTCACGGACGCGTCGGGCTCGTCAGGCTCAATCGTCCGCAGGCGCTCAATGCCCTCAACACGTCTTTGCTGCGCGACCTGACGGATGCACTGGCCTCCTTCGGATCGAACGCCGATATCGGCGCGGTGGTCCTGACGGGGTCGGAACGGGCCTTCGCCGCCGGAGCCGACATCAAGGAGATGCAGCCGCTTCAGTTCATCGACGCCTATCTCGACGACTTTGCCCGGGGCTGGGAGGCGGTAGCTTCCTTCCGCAAGCCGCTGGTCGCGGCAGTGGCCGGCTATGCGCTCGGCGGCGGATGCGAACTCGCCATGATGTGCGACTTCATCATTGCCGCCGATACGGCGAAGTTCGGCCAACCGGAGGTCACCCTCGGCGTGATGCCCGGCATGGGGGGCACGCAGCGCCTCGTCCATCTCGTCGGCAGGGCGAAGGCGATGGACATGTGCCTGACCGGGCGCATGATGGAGGCCGGCGAGGCCGAGCGGGCCGGGCTCGTCTCGCGTGTCGTTCCCGCCGCCGATCTCGTGAAGGAGGCGCTCGCCGCGGCCGAGAAGATCGCAGGCTTCTCGCTTCCCGCGACCATGATGATCAAGGAAGCCGTCAGCCGCGCTTCGGAAACCGGCCTCGCGGAGGGGCTGCGGTTCGAGCGGCGGCTGTTTCATTCGCTCTTCGCGCTTGAAGACCAGAAGGAAGGCATGGCCGCCTTCATCGAAAAGCGCCCGGCGCAATTCAGTAACCGGTAACGCAATTCCAAGGTCGCTTCTGGCGCGTAGCGGAGCCGCGCTATTGCGTCATGGCCGCAGCGCTGACATCGATACGACCATATCCGAAATCGGGGTCGCGGCCCTTCGGGCCGAGGTCGATCGCGCTCTTCGCCAGCGCGCGTTCCAGCGAAGCGGTCGAGCGTGCCGGGGCTGCATGGATCAGGTCGGCGGCCGCGCCACTGACGATCGCCGCTGCGAACGATGTGCCCGTCACGAAATCCATGCCTCCTCCAGGGATCGGCGCCATCACCTCGACGCCGGGCGCGGCGACGAAGACGTAGTCGCCACGGTTGGCCTGCGGCATCAGCCGGTCACCGGCGTCCGTGGCTGTGACCGCCATGACGCCGTCATAGGCGGCCGGAAAGGCTGGTGGCGCCTTCGGCCCTTCGTTTCCGGCCGCAGCAATCAGCAGCATGCCTTTTTCATGCGCATTGCGGCAGGCGAGCGCGAGCAACCGGTTGTCGGGGCCTGCGAAGCTCATGTTCACGATCCGCACGTTCTGGGCGGCAAGCCAGTCGAGCGCGTTGACGAGAACGTCCATGCGCGAGGCGCCCTTCTCGAAGGCTCGCGCCAGATAGACCCGCGCGCCCGGCGCAATGCCCTGGAACGTGCGGTGCCCGGCGATCAGACCCACGACCGACGTGGCATGGTCTGTCTGGCGCGTCGGCATGTCGGGCCAGGCGTCGAAGCTTTTGGCGATGACGCCGCGCAGCGCCGCGTGTTTCAGATCCGCAGCCGTATCGATGACGCCGACCCGCACCCCGTCGCCATCGGCGCTACGGGTCTCGAGCGCGATGCGTTCGAAGGCGAAGGGCGCGGGCGCCGCCTGCTGGATCGCATATAGGTGGTTGGGCGCTCCCGTCAGCACTCGGCCGTCGGTGGCCAGTTGAGCGAGCACGGTACCGACGGGCCGACCGTCGGGGATACCGAAGCGCACCATGTCGGCATCGAGCAGGACGGAATGATGCAGCGAGCGGATTCGCAGGAGGAACCGGCCGGCCAGGCTGCGCGCGATGGGCAGACCGCCGTGTACCGTGACCAGCACCTCGTCGGGTACGAAATCACCCGCGACGATGACCGGCGCCACCGCGGGCAGCCGGGGACGGGACCGCGGAACCGCGACCGCCTTGCCCGGTCCATTGCCACGCGCGGGACCTGTGCGTGGAGGAGCCGGCTCGGGCGAAGGAACAACGGCCGCGGCGGTCGGTGAACTGTCCTTCGGAATCGCGCCGCAGCCACCGTCGGCGCTGCCGATGCAGAACTTGTAGCGGTGGCCGGGAAGCCAGTAGTAGAAAGGCGGCTGATCGCCCCGGCCGTTCTGGCCGGTGGCGGCAGGCCCGCCGCGACCGCCACCGTTCGTCTCTTGGGCCGGCGCACCGCCTGCCGCCCCGACCACGCAGGCCACCAGAAACGCCACCAGCCATCCCTTGCTAGCTGCCATTGCCTGGCCTCCTTCCCGGGATCACCTCCGCCACGAGCGGCGAGGCGGAAAGCGCTTTCGTGAGGCTATCATACGTCGCGTCGTCGCCGGCCGGTATCGCAATCCTGTAGAAGCCTTTCGCCTGCGGTCCGCCTTCGATCGATGCACCTTCCTTTTCAAGAAGTGCCGCCACGTCGGCCAGCGTTGCATCCGGCTTGAACGAGACGAGCGCGAAAGGCCCGTTGGCCGCCTCAGGAGCCACGCCGGCGACGTGATAATCCGTTCCCGCCGGCCCCACGCCGAAATTTTCCAAGCCTGCCTGCACCACGACGATGAGGAGGGCCGCCGCTGCCGTGACCCAGGCCACTGCCGGCGGTACGGAAGTGAGGCGCTGCCACAGTCGCTGCAGCATCGAAGGCCCCGTGCGCTCCGCGCCGGCTTCCATATCAAGTGCGCGGTTGAAGCGGCCGAGCGCGTCTGCCGGCGGGCAGATCGATTCGTTCGCTGATTGAATCGCGGAGAATTCGAGTTCAATCTCCGCAAGCGCCGACATGGCGTCGGGGTTCGATTCCATCCAGGCCTCGACCTCGGCAAGGTCCTCGCCGGAAAGCGTCCCATTGAGATAGAAGGGCAGGAGCGCCTCCATACGGTCGCGCTCGCCCGCCGGGAATGCGCTCCCGCTCATGGCCATCCCCTTTCATACCCGGCCTTCTGCAGCGCTTCGCCTAGCTTCTTGCGGGCGTAGAACATGCGCGTCTTCACTGTCGCGACCGGAATGTCGAGGATCTCGCCGATCTCCGTTACCGACCGGCCATGGTAATAGGCAAGGTCGACCACCGACCGGTGCTCGTCGGGCAGGGCGTCCACCATGCGCCTGAGCGCGGCGGCCTTGTCCTCCTTCAAGGTCACCACCTCCGGCGTGTCGGACGGGTCGGCAATCGTTTCAGCGTAGTTCTCGTCGAGCACGTCCTCGGTGCGCTTGCGCCGATGGGAGAGCGCCTTGAAGCGGGCAATCCCGAGCAACCAGGTGCCCACTTCCGAGCGGCCTTCGAATTTCGGCGCCTGGCGCCAGAGTTCGAGAAAGACCTCGTTTGCGATATCGTCGGCCATGGATTCCGATCCGGTCTGCCGCGCCGCGAACCTGTAGACGCGGGCGTGGTGGCGCATGAAAAGAAGCCGGACGGCAGCCCTGTCCCCGCGCGCCACCCGGTCCACAAGTTCGCGGTCGGTCGCATGGCCGGAATTCACCGGCATGTCCTGTCCGAACGAGCGCTTGCATTCTTCTGTCGCATCGGCATCGACCCTGGTTCATCCGGGAGCGAGAAAATCTAACGCCTTTTCGCGATCGATGAAATCACGTGTTTCGATCAGGAAGACTCGGCCCTTGTGCGCTCGATCTTCTCCCGCCTCCAGTTATGGCAACACTTCCCGGCCGAGCTGTCATGTCAGTCCCGCTGTTCTTCTCAAAGGAACACTCGGAAACTTTCCTGCCGATTAATTCTTCGTAATGTGACCTCGTACCCCTAATTGTGGCAAGAACCTCCTCTAACTGAAACGCCAGTGGATGCCCTGATCCCGATCCAGGGGATGGCGTCCGGATGAGCCCTGTCCAGGGCGGCAACGACAATCGCAACAGCATTCAGGGAAAGCACAATGGCAGATCTAAGCACCTTCCGCCGTCACCGTGTCGCGGCGCTCCTCGGAGTCGCACTGGTCGCAGCCCCGCTCGCCACCGTCCCGGCCTTGCACGCCGGCCAGGCCCAGGCCGCGACCGAAGCCTCGACGAACGCTTCCGGCAACATGGGCGACATTCACCAGTCGTACGCGCCGATCGTGAACAAGGTGCGCCCTGCGGTGGTGACCGTGACAACCAGGATGCGGATGAACGCGTCCGAGGACCAGGGCATGCCCGGTTTCGGAAACAGCCCGTTCGACCAGTTCTTTCATCAGTTTTTCGGCCAGAACGGAATTCCCTTCCCGCCGCAGCAGCGACCGCGCGGCCATATGGCCGAAGCGCTGGGTTCCGGATTCATCATCGACCCCAGCGGCGTGATCGTAACCAACAATCACGTCATTCAGGATGCCACGGAAGTGACGGTGACGCTTGACGACGGCACCAAGCTGCCTGCCAAGGTGGTCGGCCACGACGCCAAGACGGACCTTGCCGTGCTGCGCGTGAAATCCGACAAGCCTCTGCCGACGGTTTCATGGGGTAATTCCAGCCAGACGCAGGTCGGCGATCAGATCCTGGCGGTCGGCAATCCGTTCGGCCTCGGCATCACCGTGACGTCCGGCATCGTTTCGGCGCGCGGGCGCGACCTTCAGGACAGCCCCTACAACTTCCTCCAGATCGATGCGCCGATCAATCACGGCAACTCGGGCGGTCCCCTCGTCGATATGGACGGCCAGGTGGTCGGCATCAACACGGCGATCTATACGCCCAACGGCGGCAGCGTCGGCGTCGGCTTCGCCATTCCGTCCGACCAGGCAAGGTCGGTCGTCGCCAAGCTCCTCAAGAACGGCTCGATCGAGCACGGCTTCATCGGCGTGGAAATCCAGAACGTTACGCCGGACGTGGCCAATGCGATCGGACTCGACAAGCCGGAAGGCGCGCTTGTGGCACGGGTCAATGACGGGACCCCGGCGGCCACGGCGGGGATCAAGCAGGGTGACGTGATCACCGGTTTCAATGGGGACGACATCAAGTCCCCGCACGAGCTTGCCCGCATCGTCAGCGATACCAACCCCGGAGCCAAGGCGTCGGTCACCGTATGGCGGCAGGGCAAGAGCGTCGATCTGCAGATCACGGTCGGCAACGCCAAGAACGCGCAGGAAGCCTCCAACGACAACCAGCCTTCGAACCCCAGCGGCGAGGGGCTGGAAGTGCCCGCTCTCGGCCTCGGACTTGGCGATCTGACCCCGGATGTGCGCGACCAGCTCAAGCTCGACCAGAATACCGGCGGCGCGGTCATAGAGAGCGTGGCTCCGAACAAGCCGGCGGCCGACAACGGCATTCAGGAAGGTGATGTGATCCTTTCTGTCAACCAGACGCCGGTCGCCTCGGCCGACGAAGCCAAGAAGGCGATCGCAGAGGCTGAAAAGAACGGCCGCAAATCGGTGCTTCTCCTGATCGATCGGAACGGCACCCAGAATTTCGTCGCCGTGCCGCTGAACAACGCCTGATCCGGCAGTTCAGCAAAAAGCCGCCCCGGTGAGGGGCGGCTTTCCGTGTTCCGTCCAGCGCGCGGCCGTCGGCATGGGCCTGAAGCCGCCGTCGCACGTCATGCGCTTTGTCAGGAAGGCTGCTTCCCGGAAAGGCAATCCGCTGAGGCCACGCTCTGGCAAACGAAATCACTCGACATCGGATCACCTCCTTTCGCTTTGTTGAACATGGACCGAATGTGGATGCTGGCGCGGCATATGACAAGCGCCCGGCAAACCTTTTCTCAGGCAATTCGTCACCGCGAACAAATCACCATCCGATCTTTGCGCCGGCCGAGACGGCCGACGGATGCTTCGGCCCTCTTGCCGCTCACACCTGCTCGATGCGCTCGACCTCGGGGACGAAGTGGCGCAGTAGATTCTGGATGCCATGCTTGAGCGTCGCGGTCGAGGAGGGACAGCCGGAGCAGGCGCCACGCATGTTGAGATAGACCGTGCCCTTCTCGAATCCACGGAAGGTGATGTCGCCGCCGTCGCCGGCCACCGCGGGGCGCACCCGCGTCTCGATCAACTCCTTGATCGTGTCGACGATCTCCCTGTCGGCCTCGTCGAAGAACTCGCCGTCGCTGCCCGCGATCTCCGGCGCGGCGGGCGCCGCCATGACCGGCGCGTCCGACATGAAGTGCTCCATGATCGCGCCGAGGACGGCCGGCTTCATGTGCTGCCACTCCGGACCTTCCTTTGTCACGGTTATGAAATCGTAACCGAAGAAGACGGCAGTGACGCCCGGCACCTCGAAGAGCCTTGCAGCGAGCGGCGAGGCTTCCGCCGCGCTCTCCGCGTCACGGAAATCGGCCGTGCCTTCTGCAAGGACCACCCGGCCGGGCAGAAATTTCAGCGTCGCCGGGTTCGGGGTCGGTTCGGTCTGGATGAACATCGCGTGCTCCCGCGCATCAGCCCGTCAACGGGCGAACTCAACAATCGGCTAGATAGGCCTGATCGCGGGAAGCTTCAAGCCGGCCGGGTGTCACGCCACCGCCTCCATGTCCTCGTTGCTCAGGCTCTGCGGCACGACCGTGACAGGTATGGGAAAGGTCGCGCCGCGGCCGGCAAGCGATTGGACGAGCGGGCCCGGCCCCTCCTTGCCGGAGCCGGCCGCAAGTACGAGCACGGCGATGTCGCGGTCCTCATCGATGAGCTTCAGGATTTCCTCGGAGGTGACACCCTCGCGCACGACGCGCTCGGGCTCTATTCCGACCTCCTCCCGAACGCGGCTGGAAAACTGGGCAAGCTGGTTCTCGGCCGTTTCCTGCGCTTCGGCCCGCATGATCTGCTCGACGCCCAGCCAATGCTGGAATTCCCCGGGTTCGATGACATAGAGCATGACGAGCGTGCCGCCGGTCGCCCTCGCCCGGCGCGCGCCATAGGCGACCGCGCGCTCGCATTCCGGCGTCTCGTCGATCACGGCAAGAAACTTGCGCCGGTGCCCGGCCTCGCGGCTTAGGCGGCGGGAGATCATGTGCCCTCACCCGGCGCCGCACAGCCGCGACGCTTCGTTGAAGTCTGCCTCATGCCGCTTCTCCTCGAACAGGCCGGCGTCGACCGGCCCCTCCGGCCGGAATCTGCCATCGACCGCCCCCGCGGGCAAGGACGAGCCTCCTTCAGGTCAATCGCGCAACAGGCCGACGATGCGATAAATGTCCTTCAGGATCGGATCGGCAATGGCGCTCGCACGCTGCGCACCATCGGCGAGCACCCCGTCGATATACCCGGGATCGGCTGAAAGGCGGCGCATCTCCGAGGCGATCGGCGCAAGCTTGTCCACTGCAAGTTCCGCCAGCGCCGGCTTGAATTCGGAAAACTGGCGGCCCGCGAAGTCGCGTATCACGGACGCCTTGTCGGTGTCGGCCAACGCGGCATAGATGCCTACGAGATTGTCGGCGTCGGGGCGGTTCTTCAGACCGTCGAGATCGGAGGGCAGCGGCTCTGGATCGGTACGCGCCTTGCGGATCTTCTTCGCTATCGTCTCGGCGTCATCGGTCAGGTTGATACGGGAAAGATCGGAGGAATCGGACTTCGACATCTTCTTCGTTCCGTCGCGCAGGCTCATGACGCGCGTGGCGGGCCCCTCGATCAGCGGTTCGGTGATCGGGAAATAGCCGTCGACCTCTTCCTCGCCGACGGTCATGGGAACCCCGAGCCCGAGCTCGGCGATGCGCGGGCCGAAGTCGTTGTTGAATTTCCGCGCGATGTCGCGGGTCAGCTCCAGATGCTGCTTCTGGTCGTCCCCGACGGGGACGTGGGTGGCGCGATAGGCGAGAATGTCGGCGGCCATCAGGTTCGGATAGGCGAATAGGCCGACCGAGGCGTTCTCACGGTCCTTGCCGGCCTTCTCCTTGAACTGCGTCATGCGCTCGAGCCAGCCCATGCGCGCCACGCAATTGAATATCCAGGCAAGTTCGGCGTGGGCCCGCACCCGGCTCTGGTTGAAGACGATATGCTTCTTCGGGTCGATGCCGGCGGCGAGGAAGGCAGCGGTGACTTCCCGGGTCTGCGCGGCGAGTTCGGGTTGGACGAGGGTCGCCGTGATCGCATGCAGGTCGACCACGCAATAGATGCAGTCGTGGCTCTCCTGCAGCGTGACGAACTTGCGGATCGCCCCGAGATAATTGCCGAGATGAAGATTGCCGGTCGGCTGGACGCCGGAGAAGACGAGCGGCTTGAAGTCGTTCATGAGCTTGCTTTCGGGCTGGTGGAGGGCCTCAACGGAGTGGAATCGCGGGGGGGCTTATGGACGAGGCCGGGCGGGCGATCAAGAGGCGATCAACAGCCGGCGGGCCGCCTCATTCGCCGTCGGCGGCCGGCAGGGGCGCCGCGCGCCGCGATCCGCGCGCGAGGTTTCGCCGGATCATGCCCGGGTCGGCTCCGCCGGTGCCGAAGGCGAGGGCAAAATAGACGACCGCGCCGCCGGCGATCAGGATGCCGAGGGCCGCGGCCTGGTGCAGGATCGGCGAGTCCGGCCGGAGCTGATCGGAAAGCGCCCGCGCGCCGTAATGGAGTGCGACGCCCATGGCGGCGGCAGAGAAGACGAGCCGCGGGATGCGCCAGACGAGCCCGTCGTCACGCCCCCAATGACCCCGCCGCAAGAGGGTGACGAAGAGCAGCGTCGCGTTGATCCAGCCGGACGTCGCCTCCGCCGTCGCGATGCCGCGTTCGTGGATCAGGGGAAAGAGGGTGACGGCGAGCGCGATGTTGACGCCGACCGAAATCATCGCGAAGCGCATCGGGGTCCTGGTGTCCTCGCGGGCGAAGAAGCCCGGCGTGAAGCCCTTGATCAGCACGAATGCCGGAAGCCCTATGCCGAATATCGCAAGGACTCCGCCGACCGTATGGGTCGTCTGCGGAGTGAAGGCGCCGCGCTCGTAGAGGACGCGCACGATGTCCTCGGATATGGCGAGGAGGCCGGCCGCGGCCGGAAGCGTCAGGAAGAGCGCGAACTCCACCGAGCGGTTCTGGATGCTGCCGGCTTCGACCAGATGGCCGGACTTCAAGGCCCGCGCCAGTTCCGGCAGCAACACCACGCCGATGGCGATCCCAACCACGCCAAGCGGAAGCTGGTAGACGCGGTCGGCATATTGCAGGACCGAGATCGCCCCTGGCTTTCCCGAGGCGATCACCTGGCCGATCACCAGGTTTATCTGCGTGATACCGCCGGTGATCGCGGCAGGGGCCGCCAGCGCCAGCAGGCGCCAGACCGCGGGCGTCATGCGCGGCCGCCTGAAGCCGATGGCAAGCCCGGCGTGACGCACGGCTATCGTGACGATGAGGAGTTGAACGATGCCGGCGACCAGGACGCCCCACGCCATGGCCTGGCCGGCCGCCACCGGCGAATATCCCCTCAGGATCGCCATGAAGAGCACCGCCATGAGGATGACGTTGAGGAAGACGGGGGCGATGGCGGCGGCGAAGAAACGGTGCAGCGAATTGAGGATGCCGCTCATCATGGCACCCAGCGACATGCACCCCAGATAGGGGAACATCACGATCGCCAGCCGGACCGTCAGCTCGAATTTTGCCGCGTTGCCGACGAACCCGGGCGCGATGACCGTGCGCACGAGGAGCGG
>Ga0209915_1004473_pt1 | contig 10185 bp, 12 predicted proteins | sample ThiBiot_750_plan_FD_183952 | JGI IMG/M metagenome (GOLD analysis project Ga0209915, IMG submission 183952) | Wastewater bioreactor microbial communities from Cape Town, South Africa - Thiocy_cont_750_plan (SPAdes) | ecosystem: Engineered > Bioreactor > Thiocyanate-remediating > Anaerobic-Aerobic...
TGGACGCTGTTGGATGAGCAAGTGATCGATCGCGTTAGACTTCGATTGTATCGTTCAGCCTACTGCTCCTCTCATGCCTCCTAGATCTCCGATTGAAATCAAACAACCGAGACGCGAAATCGCTTGTATGATGGTGATGATAATGAGGGTTCTATCTATATTGGTGAGTGAGCTTGTTCATGATGGCATAGATAGTGTTGGCAGTGCCACGGGTAATGCGAATGGTGAGAGAGTGTGAGAGAGTGAGTGAGAGATGGAGAGATGGAGAGAGAGCGAGAGCGCGCACTTGTATGATGAGAGTGAGCGAGTGCTAACGCGTGTCTACTGAGCAAAGAGCTTCTTGAATCGCTTGCGCTGCTCGGCCGACTTGGCTTGCTCGCGCACGAGATCATCCTTGGCAGTAGCAAGCTCCTGCTCGAGACGGCGGAACTTTCGCACGGCAGCCGACTCAGACGCTTCGAGGCGGCGCTTCTCCTCCTCGAAAGCAGCGGCCTTGGCGCTCAAGGCGTCGGCAGCGTTCTTGGCCGCCTGCAGGTCGGCTTCGAGGCCGCTGATCTGCTGCTTGGTTCGCGCGTGGTTGCGAGCCTCGTTCTCGTACTGCTCTTGGAAGGTCTTGGCCTCCTTGCTGGCCTTCTTGGCGTTCTTCTGCGCCTCGGCGAGCTCGCGCGTGGCCGCATTGGCACGCTCGGTGGCCTCGTCGATCTGTGCTTGGAAGGCACGCTTGTTGCGCTCGGAGCCGGCGCCATCGCGCTCGAGGCGCGCCACTTGCTCCTTGAGCGATGCGATGGTCGACTGCAGCGTGCCGACCTCGGACGACACGCGCACCAGCGCCTCCTCGTGCTCGCTGGCCTTGAGGCTCGCGGCACGCAGCTCGGCCGCCAGCGTATCGCGCTCGCGGCTCGCAGCCTCACGCGCCTCCTCCTCGTCCTCGAGCTGACGCTGCACGGCTGAGAGCGAGCTCGTTGCCGCTTGGGCCGCTTGCTCGGCTGCGCTGCGCGCCTGGCGCTCGCGCTCGCTGTCGGCCTTGGCCGTCGAGATAGCGCTCTGGAGCGAGCGTGCACTCTCCTCGGCCGCCGAGCGCTTGCGCGTCTCTTGCTCGAGCTTGGCCTCCGAGGCCGACAGCTCCGAGCGCAGCTTCGAGTTCTCGACCTCGCTGGCCGCGTGCGCGCTCTCGACCTCCTGCACCTTGGCCTGCAGCGCCTTCGACGCCTTCGACGCCTTCTTGGCTGCCTTGTCGGCCGCGGCGCGTGCGAGCTTCTCGCGCTCCGACTCGGCCTTCAGCGACGCAATCTCGTCGACGAGGCTCTTCTTGCTGCGCGACAGCTCGGCTTGGCTGCGCTCGAGCTGGTCGAGCTGCTGCTTCGTGAGCGCGAGCTCCGACTGCGTCTCGGCCAGCGCCGCCTTGGCTTGCGCCGCCTGGTCCGACGCGTCCTTGAGGCCGGTGCGCGTCAGGCTGAGCTCGGCGTCCGCCTTGCGGAACTGCTCGATGGCGCGCTCCTTCTCCTCCTCCTCGTCGTCCAGCTGCGCCTTGAGGTCGTCGATCGTCGCGAGGTGCTGCTTGATGGTGGCGTTCGCGGCGTCCTTGGCGTGGCGAGCGTCCTCGGCGTCGCCTTGTGCGCGCGCGAGCTCCTGCTCCAAGAGACGCTTGGCGTTCGAGAGACTCTCCTCGGACTGCTGCTTGGCAGCGAGCGACTGGCGAAGGTTCTCGATCGTGCGGTTGAGATCGGCCACCTCCTCGGCCGACGCGACGCCGCGCGGCGCGTTGGCCAGCTCGGCTTGCGCCTGCTTGAGCTTCTTCTTGAGCTTCTTGGCCTCCTGCGCCGCCTGCTCGCGCGCCGCCTGCTCGGCGTCCTTCTCACGCTTGACTTGCAACAACTGGCTCTCGAGCGACTCGTTGGCACGCTCGGCGTCAGCCAGACGCGCGGCGCTGTTGAGCAGCTGCTGGCGTACGGCCTCGGCATCGCGCGCGAACGCATCAGCCTCGGCCTCCTTGGCGCGAATGGCGCTGGCGGCGGCATCGGCCTGCGAGCGGAGCTGCGACGCCTCGCTCTCGTGCTTGCGACGAAGATTCTCGAGCTCGCCCAGCAGGTCCTCCTCGACCTCGTCGCGTACGCGCTCGAGCTCGTCCTCGAGACGGCGGCGCACCTGCTCCGACTTGGAGCGAGCGGCACGCTCTTCCTCGAGCTCCTCCTGCACCGTACGCAGCTCGCTCGTCGCCAGGGCGCTCTGCTTCTGCGCCAGCGCCAGGTCGTCGTTGAGGCTCGCGAGCTTCTGCTGCAGGCCCTTGAGCTCGTCGCGTGCCGCATGCAGCGCACGCTCGGCCTCGGGATCGCCGCGCGGCTGCGACTCGGCGGCGCTCAACTGGCTCGCGAGCTTCTTGCTCTTCTTCTCGGCCTTGGTCTTGGCGTTCGTGAGCTCCTGGATCTGTGCCTCCTGCTCCGACACTTGCGTCTCGGCCGACTTGAGGCTTCGTTGCGCGGCCGCCAGGGCTGCGCGGCTCTCCTCGAGTTGCGCGAGCGCATCGGCAAGCTTGCGCTCGAGCTCCTGCACGAGGCTGCTGCGCTTGTTGGTCGTCGACTGTTGCGCCTGCAGTTGGCTGGCGAGATCGGCTGCCGCCGACTTTTCGCGTTGCAGCTGCGCCTTGAGTTGAGCCACGGCCTCCTCGGCCTCCTCGGCCTGGCTGTGCAGCTCCTCAATCTCGTTCAACGCTGCCTCGCGCGCCTTCTCGGCCGAGATGCGAGCATCTCGTTGATCCTCCAGCGAATCCTTGAGGTTCTCGATCTGTGACTCGAGCTCGCGACGAACCGACGCTTGCTTCTTGGCATCGTTGGCCGTCTCATCGAGCTTGCTAGCGAGTTGCGATTGCTCGCGCTTGAGATCATCGCGCTCGCGCTCCAGGAGCTCGAGAGCACGCGATGCGTCCTCGAGCTGCTGGCGCAGACTCTTGAGCTCGCCCTCTTGCTTCTTCTTTTGCTTGTCGATCGAGGTCTTGTCGCGGCTGTGCTCGTCGAGACGCTCGGTCAGCTCGTCGAGCTCGGCCGTCAGCTTCTTCTTGAGCTTCTCGAGCGCCGCAATGTCCTTTGTGAGCTCGTCGATCTGTGCCGCCTGGTCGGCAATCTGCTGCTGCAACTTCTTGCGCTCGGCCTCGAGCCGGGCGATCGTGTCCAGCGCGTCCTGGAGCTTCTTCTTGAGGTCGGCGATCTCAAAGTCCTGTCGGCGCTTGGCGTCCTCGAGCCCGGCACGTGCCTCGGACGTCTCCTCGAGCTGCTCGCGCGTCTCCTCCAACTGGTCCTGCAGCGATCGCTTGTCCTTCTCCAACGACGCGCGTGCCGCCGACTCGTCCTCGAGCTCCTGGCGCGCCTCGTTGAGCTCGGCCTGCACGGCCTTCTTCGAGCGCTCGAGCGCCGCCACGCTCTCTTGCGCCTCCTTGAGGCTCTCCTCGAGGTCGGTGAACTCGCGCTTGAGGCGCTGGTGTGCCGCATCGAGCGTGCCGCGCGCCTGCTTCTCGTCGTTCAGCAGACGCTCAAACTCCTTGGCCTGCGCTACGGCCTTGGTGCGGTCCTTGTCGAGCTGGTCGGCGCGCGACGTCTGCTCCTCGAGGTCGATGCGCATCTCGTCGAGCGCCACCTTGGTGCGTTTGGCCTCCTGCTCGGCTCGCTCGCGCTCCTCGCTCTCCTCCTCGAGCTCCTCGGTCAAGCGTCGCACCTCGGCGTCGAGCTTGCTCTTGGCGGCCGCGAGCTCGCTGGCGTCGAGCGACTGGTCGTCGAGCTGGCTCTGGAGGTCGGCGATCTTGGCTGCTTGCTGCGTCTTCACGCTCGTCACCTCGGCCAACTGCTCCTCGACCTCCGCAAGGCTGTCGCTGGCCTCCTGCAGCTCACGCGAGAGCTTCGAGATGCGCACCGCCTCGGTCTCGAGTCGGTCCTCCTGGTCGGCGTTCAAGTCCTCGAGCTCTTGGATGCGCTTCTTGAGGCGTGCTTGCTCTTCGAGTGACTGGTCTCGTGCGTCCTCGATGCTGTCAATCTCAGCCAGCTTGGCCTCGAGCTCGGCCTTGGTCTTCTTGTAGCGCTCCGAGAAGTCGCGCGTCTCCTCCTCGAGCTCGGCCTGCTTGTCGACTGCCGCCGCCACCTGCTTCTCGAGCTCCTTGACGCGATCCTCCTTCTCCTTGAGCTCTTGCTCAAAGTTGCGGCGCTTCAACAGAGGCTTCGCCTTGTGGAACAAGGTCAACCACGGCCACGTCTTGAGGTCCAAGTACGCACGCAACGTCTTGTGGATGATCTTGCCGGCCGACGATTGCGCCGTCAGCTTGCGGTACGTGTTACGTGCCAACCAACCACGTGCTGCTGCTTGGATACCAACAAGCAACTCTCCAATCTTGTGCTCTCGCATCTCTTCAATTTCGGCCAACTACAGCGAGCGAGCGAGGGAGAGCAGTTTCGTTAGTTCAACTCGAACTCGCTCGCTGTCAGTCGTGGAGATGGGGGAGAACGCAGCCAACAACATACAGCGCCGGAACGGAAGAAGATCTTGGACAGACCGAACTGGTACTTTTCGCGGTCCACTTGGAGCTGCTGCATCAGCGTCTCGACCGACTGGCGAGGGTCGGCCGAGGTACGCGGGAGGTTGGGAACCAACAAGTAGTAGCGCTGCAAGAACTCGGCGTACGCCACGCGGTTCGGGAAGCCCTTGCGTGTGATACGAATGCCCTCGAGCACACCGTTGCATCGGAGCTGCTCGAGCACCGTCTCGGACTCGATCGCTCCCGGTCGCTTGGCACGGTTGGGGAGAATGCAACGCACAAAGTGCGGGTCAGTGGCCTCGAGGATCTCCATCAAACGCACAAGTTGGTCCTATACGCCCACCCAGTGATAACACCACGTTCACGACAGATGATGGGGTGAGTATCACCACACACTCCAAGCCACCTTGTACACATGTAACCTACCTTGTACTGGAAGCCGACCGTGTTGAAGGCGGCGGCCTTCTTGCGCTGCGAAGCGGCGGCGATCGACTGCACAGGGTTCAACTCGTCCGAGAAGAGGCCCGACACAAAGTGGTCGTCGCTCGCTTGCATGCTGAGCATCAAATCGTTCGCAAGCGGGTCCTTGTTCTTGTCGAGCCAACCCTCGGTTTGGTAGATGACCTGACCGGCGTAGTGCTGGATGCCAAACGTGGTCTTGTCGAAGCGAGGCTTCTCATACTTGGGGTTGTGCGTGTGCTTGCCGTGCAACTTCTCGAGGAACGTCGCGTCGGTAGCATTCGGGAACACGCTCTCGTCATCGAGGATCGAGAGAATACCAGTCGATTTCTGCCGGTGTGTAGCATGACGATCACGCTTGTGAGGGATTTGCTTCGAAGACGACGACTCACACACGCTGGTCGCAACGTACGCGGTCAATGAGATCGATCGCCGGCTGCGAATCCAAACCAAAGTCCATCATGGTCCATTCGATCTTCTCGCGCAAATACTCTTCTTGCTCGAGCTGGAACATGTGGTGATTGAAGACTAAGACAGCAAGTGAGTACGAGAGAGAGAGAGAGAGAGAGGAGAGAGAGAAGGAGATCATCGATCTCACGTACACTGCTGCAACTTCTCGTTCGTGTAGTTGATGCACAGTTGCTCAAAGCTGTTGTGCTCAAAGATCTCGAAACCCGAGATATCCAGCACACCGATGAACGACGACGGGTTGGCGCAGCTGAGCACTTGGTTGACACGGCGAACGATCCACAAGAACAAGCGGCCGTAGAGCGACTTGACGAGTGCGTCACGCGACTCAGTGGCCTTCTGCACGTTCAAGTGGGTCGGGATCAACTGAGTGCCGGCTTGGATGCGAGGCTTGATGATGGCGTCCTCGAGCCTGGCTGGCGAGACGCCGAGCAACTCAGCAACGAGGCCCATCTCTGCGTAGCACGGTAGATGGACGGTAAGAAACCTAGTCTCGTCCATCTCGCTTCTCAGTCTTTGCGATAATGACGCTTCGACGTACCAGCCTTGTTGTGCACCTCGGCGCCCTCTCCCGAACGGCCAGCAACGAACTGGACGTTGCCCAAGTGCAAGATGGCGGCCAAGATGCGGAACATGGCAGCCTGCTCCTTGTCGCTGATGCCGCAGGTGGCCATGGCGGCCTTAGTGTGCTCGAACTCCTTGGCGTCGCTCACACGCTCGACCATGTAGCAGCCGCTCTTGTTCAAGTACTCGTACTGCTCAGGGCCTTGGAGGTGCAAGGCCGCTCGCTCAGCCGGCGACACACCAGCGAGCAGTTGGTAGAAGATGTGGAAGTTGCGCTCGCCAGGAGATTGGCCAATAACGCGCGACTTTTCGAGCAAGTCTGTGCGCCAACATTATTGTATGAGTGAGAGAGAGAGAGAGAGAGAGAGAGAGAGGAGCGCGAGAGCGAGTGAGAGAGGGACGTACAGCTTTCCAAGCTAGCGCCAGCAACCATTCCTTGGTTGTCGAACTCGAGCTTGATGAACTTGCCCTAAACGACCAAACAGAATGTGGTAATACAAGGAGCAAGTGGGAGAGGACAGAGAGAGAGAGAGAGAGAGAGAGAGCCATCAAAAGAAGAAATGCCAGGAGCTATCAATAAGGTGCACGCATACCAAAGATGCTCATCGATAAAAGCACAAACGAAGCGAAGCGAAAATACAAATACAAACGACATCGTTCCTCACACCACAACGACAGCAACGACCATGATGAAAGAATAGCAGGATGCGGATGCCATAAACGTACGAAGCGGGAGGAGTTGTCATTCCTAACGGTCTTGGCGTTACCGAAGGCCTCGAGCATCGGGTTGAGCTCCAGCAACTGATGCTCAAGCTGGCCCTCGCCGTGGGCGCGACCGGCGATCGCGACAATGTACTGGATGACCTTCTTGGTGTTCTCGGTCTTGCCAGCACCACTCTCACCGCTGTATGTTGCATCGCACGAGGCGCCGGGTGAGTAACGGACAGAGTTGCGCGACTGCCGTTTGATGACTTGCGAATGCGCACGTACGTGATCAACAGAGACTGGTTGCGACGATTCTCGAGCATGGCGCGGTAGGCAGTGTCGGCCGTGGCGAAGATGTGCGGCGCGACCTCGGTCTTGCGCTTGCCGATGTAGCGGTCGATCACCTGCTGCGTGTAGATCGGGAACAGCTTGTACGGGTTGATGGCCACCAAGAACAAGCCACTGTAGGTCTGTGGAACCGACGCAAGACACACGCAAACGCACACATCAATGCGTAGCAGTGGCAGTGGTAATGGCTCTCGGTGAGTGCGAAGTAACGAGGCATAATGGAGGACGGCGTGGCATGCGATGAGGAGCGAGGGAGGAGCGAGGGAGGAGCGAGGAGCGAGGAGCGCGGCGCTTCAGGCACCTAACCGATACGTACGTAGAAGAGGTTGTGGTCGTAGCGCTTCTTGAGATTGTACAAGACCGACGGCTCGTTGAGGTGCGAGAGGTTCGACATGTCCTCGACGCCATCGAACTTGGCCGGGTTCTTGCGCGGGAGGTTGTCGAGCGGGCCGTTAACCTTGCGCTCCTGTGGTAGCGCGTTCGTGACGAGTGGCGCGCCATCGTTCGTTCGTTCGTTCGTTCGTTCGCACCACGGCCAGCAACGGACGAGAGTAGTACCACCAACACCAAGAGTCAGCGACAAGATTATGAGGGGTGAGAGGGAGAGGGAGGGAGAGTGCGGCGGTACCGACCTCGCCATTCGACAGGCGCACAGTGACCGAGTTGCCTTCCTCCTGCAGCACCTCGGCCGGCGCGAATCCAAAGTCCGACGCCTCGGGCACCCACACGAAGGTCTGCTTCTCGGTGGTTCGGACCGCTGCCAAGGTCGACGAGTCCTGCGGATAACGCAGGTACTTGTCGTAATCCGATGCCATGGCGGCGGGTGAGGGGTTGGTTGCGGGGAGGGAGAGAGGGTCGAGGGTGCGGGAGGTACGAGAGGAGGCCGGGCAGCAATGAACTACGCGCTCGCTCTCTGCTCTCTGCCTCGCCGCACGCCGCAGCGCATCGCGCGCTCGCACGCCGCCTTAATACTCCGTCCCCCGTAAGCTCGTCGTTCGCTCGATCGGTCGTAAGGTCGTGCTTGGGCGCATCGATTGCGTTGATCACTCGAGCGCCTGAGACGAATGAGATCGACGCAGCAGCGGTGTGGCTGCTGTTGCTTCGCTGTCTGCTGCCTCTCTCGCTCTCGCATCCGATCCTCGTGCTCCTGCTCGCCGCGCCGTGTCGCTGTGTATCTCGGTGGCTCTATCCTCTCGCTGGTCGATCTCGTTCAGGAGCGTGGGTTGTGATTTTTTTTTCGAAGCGATTTTTCTCTGTCTCGAGTCGGTACCCGGTGTTGGTTTACGCGCGACAGCAGCCGAGCACACACACGCACACGTACACGCCGCCATGGCCAAGCACGCGACCATCAAGCACGACAACCCCGAGAAGTACTACGAGCTCCAAGACCAACTGGGCGAAGGGTACACCTTGCAACCTCCTCGCGTCTCTCTCGCTCGCTCGCGCTTTCTCACACGCCGCGTGTCTGTGTGTGCGTCCGTTCTCGCGGCGGCGTATCCAGCTCGTACGGCTCGGTATGGCGCGCCATCAAGAAGGGCACCAACGAGGAGGTCGCTATCAAGCGCGTTCCTCTCGATGATGACGTCGACGATCTCCACAAAGAGATGGACGTCATGAAGGAGTGCAACTCGCCGTACGTCGTCAAGTATCACGGCTGCTATCTCAAGGGCAGCGAGGAGCTCTGGGTACGTCGTCGAGAGAGACAGCGCGCGCGCGAGTGTCGCCTCGCACCGCTGCCGCTGCTGCTGTTTATCCTCGTTGCCCTCGATCCCACTGCGTGCCGTTGTTTCGTTGTTGATGTTCCGAGTCTTTCGCATGCCCATCTTCAATATCCTCGCTGCTGGCCTGCTGCTGGCGCAGCGTGAGCGAGCGTGAATTCAGCCGCTGACCGACCGGCACCTGCGCCGCTCTCTCGTAGATCGTCATGGAGTACTGCCCCGCTGGCTCGGTGGCTGACATCATGTGCATCCTCGATCGACCGCTGACCGAGGACCAAATCGCCACCGTGTGCAAGAATACGCTTCGCGGCCTGGACTACCTCCACAACCCGCCGCTGCGCCAGATCCACCGCGACATCAAGGCCGGCAACATCTTGCTCGGCACCAACGGTGAAGCGAAGCTCGGTGCGTCTCTCGCTTGGTCTCTCGCTTGCACGCTTCGTGCGTCGTTGTATCGTACGCTGCTTGCTAACCCCACTGTCTCCCCCTCGTGCAGCCGACTTTGGTGTGGCTGGACAGCTAACGGATGCAAAGGACAAGCGAAACACCATGATCGGGTATGACTGCGTGCGACACGCACACTATCTCCACCTTTGTGCACCCGCCTCGAGTCGCAACGAGCAGTTTCGATTTATTTTTCGTCCTCGTCATTTTGGTGCTCCTACTAACCCTATCACATTGGTGTATGCCCTATGGCAATAATTGCGATCTCGATGATCTTGGTCTTGAATCGTTGAAGAACGGTGTGTAAACAACACCGAAACCTCGATACCAGCCAAAACATGGTGAAAGGCGGTCGCTAGAATTTTCTAACTCGCTTCGTGCTTGTGTTGTGCGTCGTTACAGCCCTACTGGATGGCTCCAGAGGTCGTGCAGGAGCGCGGCTACGACGTCAAGGCCGATATCTGGTCGCTCGGCATCACGGCCATCGAGATGGCCGACACAAAACCACCGTACTCCGACATGCATCCGATGCGCGTACGTTCTCGATTTTTGCCGCCGCTGTTGTTGTTGTTGCTGCGGTGGTGGTAGGGCGCTTGCTCACTCCTCGCGCGTACCCCGGAATCGGCGCTCGCTTGCTGCCATCAACAGGCCATCTTCCACATCCCGCAGAAGCCCCCGCCTAAGTTGGCCAACCCTGAGGCGTGGTCGCCGCAGTTCAACGATTTTATTGCCAGCTGTCTCGTCAAGGAGGCCACAAGCCGCCCGAGCGCTGCGGAGCTGCTACAGGTATGATCTGTCCACAACGCCACACCACCACCACCACCAGGCGCATACACACGCTCGCACATACCTGCACTACACCGCCACAGCGGTTCGAATTGATTGACGAGTGTCGCGATTTTTTTCCTGACCTTTTGCTTGCGGTTATGCTGAATTTTCGTGTAGCATCCATTCATCGCGCGC